>OQVS01002468.1_pt1 | contig 11721 bp, 12 predicted proteins | sample 1691601 | NCBI WGS metagenome assembly OQVS01 (sample SAMN03418268, study PRJEB22391) | human gut metagenome | biome: human-gut; feature: organic feature; material: feces | host: Homo sapiens | place: Tanzania | collected 2013-01 | reverse complement strand
GAAAGAGCCATGGGAATGGACATTTCTCTGTATCTGGTACGAAAATAGTGGATTTTGGGTGCACAAAGTAAAACGTCTTCTTATTTCGTTCTACATGGCCTTGTGTGTACCCATCCATCTCCGGCAGCGGACGTATAGTCAGATAGTCCGTTCAAAGCTTCCAGACTTAGTGCTTCATTTAATGCAGAATCAATATTTTCTTTAAATGAATAAATATTATAAAATGTCTGTGCCTGATAGGAATTTTCCTGATCCGCCGAATTGGAGGAAACACGGCAGTATGCAGCGACTCTTTTGTGTTCCACCGGCTTGCCGGTAACGGGGGAGATGACGGTTACTGTTGCCATGTTTCGACTCCTTTCTGCGGGTGGCTATAATACCAACCACTTTTGCAAGCACAACAATACCACATATCTTTGCACATATCCAGCGCAAAGCGGAAATTCAATTGATAACTTTCAGAAAACTCAATCCGGGACGGTGATATCCGCGCCGGTCAGCTTTCGGTAATAGGTTTTCGCCCGCAAATACTGCGCCTCCGAGATCAGTTTCTCATCCCGCAGATAGCGGAGAACCCCGAGGATATGCAGGTAGTTTGCGTTTTTCTGACTGTGTACCGCAAGCATGATCAGACCTCAAAATAGGCAGGGCTTTTGACCTCACGGAAAAATGCTTCGACTTCATCCAGCGTTTCCGCCTTCGTGTACTTTGCAAGCACATTGCCGACCTTGTCCGCATACTTGCCTGTAGTAGCACGGGTGTCAAGAATGCTGATGAGTCCCGTGTCGGTTTCACAGCGGATCAGTCTGCCCAAGCCCTGACGGAGCTTGATAAGCATCTCGGGGACGCAGATGGTATTGACGAATTCACCAAGCCCGTTGCATTCTTCCTTTTTGCTTTCCATGGTCGCAGAGCGCATCGGGAACGGAAGTCGCGGGATGATGACGGAGGAGAGGCAATCTCCGATGCAGTCAACGCCCTCCCACATGGAACCGGATGCAAACAGCACGCCGTTTTTGCTTTTCTTGAAATCTGCAATGGCGCTCTTGTTTGATCTCGTCATGCGGATGAGTTCGTACTGCGTGAGTCGATCCTTGGTCTGGCGGTACACGGCTTCGAGAACCTTGTAGGAGGTAAAAAGGATTGCCGTATGACCGTTTGTGGCTTTCACAATCTTTACGATCTCGTCGGAGATCGCCGCGATGTATTCGGGGGAGTTATTTTCGGGAAGGGGTATTCCTGTCGGCATGTACAGCCGTGTGTGATTTTTATAATCAAAAGGAGATGCCGTCATGCTGGTCTGACGGAACATCTTTGCGATCTGGTGAATGCCGTTTTCCTTTTCGAAGAAAGAAAAATCGACGCCGTCGCTCATCGTCCCGGAGGTCAGCACAAAGCTCGAAGAGGTTTCCCACACATACTCCCGCAGAACCCGTCCGATGTTCTTTGATGCGGAGCAGATGGCGTGCAGCCGGTTTTCATCGGTTTCAATCCAGATGTTGTTGCCCGATTGATTTTTGAAGGAGGACAGCTTCTTTATAAGAAGTCCGGCTCTGTTTTTGAGGTGTCGCGGTTCTTCCTTCCGCATTCTCTCGATGTGTCGGATATCCGCAATCAACGCTTCAATCAGTGTGATATCCTCGGGGTTCAGTTCGATCATCTGACTTCTGCCGGTATCGGTATCGTCGTACCCGGCTTTCTGCTTGGCACTCCCGAACAGCTTCTCGCTATTGGAGAGTAAGCCGGCAAGAATTGCTTTGTACAGCTCAATCTTCTTCGGATTGCTGTTCAGATGCCCAACAGCCGAAACATATCGCTTGATCTCGTTTTCTGCCAGCTGATCGCCCATGGCATCCAGCGCGGCATCATGGAGCTTATGTGCCTCGTCAATAATTACGAGATCGCTGTCAATGAGCAGGGGATGTTGTTCTTCATAGCGCATTCTTGCGGAGGTGAGGAACAGCTGATGGTTGGTTACCTGAAAATCAAACTGACCGAAGCGGTTGCGCTCTGTCATTCGTCGATAGAAGCATTCATCTTCATATCTGCATCGGGAGCATCCCTGCACGCAGATACTGCTTTTCACGGATTCCCGCATTTTGACGATGTCCAGGTCAAAGGCTCTGTCTGCAAAGCGGCAAGCATCGAAGGCTTCCACCAGTCGACCGTACTTTTCGGGGTACAGCTTGATTTTGTCATAGAAATCATAGAAGCGGCGTTTGCAGAAGTAATGCTCTTTGCCCTTGCGAAGTGTTACGGTCAGCGGCTTGGCGATGGCGTTGCTTTCCACGAGGATTTTCGACAACCTCGGAATTTCCTTCTCGACGATCATTTTCTGCAGTTCGATGCTTGAGGTGGAGATGGTGATCGGCGAGAATACATTGTACCTGCGTTTTTTGTAGTCCCGCGCGACCAGTGCGGCAACGAGATATGCCATGGTTTTGCCGGTTCCGACCTCCGCTTCGCAGACAGACACGGCTTTTCCGACAAATCCTTTGAACATAGTCTTTGCCAGTTCGATCTGTTCTTCCCGAACGGCAAAGCCGTAATGCGGAAGGATCACGCGGAAGATGTTGTCGATCATGTGAAGTGGCGCTATGCCCTCCGACAGATAGGTTCGTCTGTCGCCGACATATTTGATGGAATCCATCAGCCTGTCCATAAGGACAGAGGCGTATTCGGCTTTTTTGACAGGGCTGCCTGTTTTTCTCCGCATGACCTCGGAGGAAAGTCCCGTTTTCATATCGATGGCATAATAAATAATCTGATGGAGCATATCCGCATGATACACAAGGAATCGCTTTTCAAAGGTGAAATCGTACTTGGCACCCGGATAAGCTCTTTTTTCTTCTTCATAACGCTCGAGAGCGTCTGCGTCGTTATAAGTAATTTCAAACATTTTCATTCTCCTGTTTTTTGAAATTGCTTTTGGCGACTGAATGGTATGCAGGAACCTTCCGGCTCCTGTACAGTGGTTCAATCGCCAAAAAATAAATTTGGTTATGAACTTTCGCCGTATTTGTATCAGCCCCCGGCGATGGGGCAACGGAGAGCGCAGTCGTCAGACGGCGCAGACCGTTGCCCACAGGGGAGATACCGAGTACCTCGCAGCATCTATTCCGTGACTATTTTCACGGAAACGAGGATCATATACAGTGTCGCGGACATAAGAGTTCCAGCCCGTAACCCCCGTATCCCGCATGCACATCGCGGGCTGCTTTCGCAGAAGTATCATTGTTCCGCACCTCTGTCATCGCCTGCCGCCGATGCTGTTTATCGGTCGGTCCGGCGACACGGTTGATCGCTCGCTCACCCGATAGGTGAGGTCATGGCGCCCGGTCCCGGCGGCTCGCCCTTTCGGGCAAGGTGGGATGCTACCTCGGTATCCCTTTATTCGGTTGTCAAAGAACCTCGGGGATCATTTACCCCCTCACCCTGTATTCCACACTTTTTTCGCGTTTGGACGAAAAAAACTTAAAAATATTTTTTCAGCTTCTCGAAAATAGCGTGTTTTCGGCTATTGAGAGTCATTCTTGGAATTCTCATCGCCTTTGCAAGCTCGCGCTCTGTCATGGGTTTGTCTTTTAGAAACAAGTCATAGATCAGCCGATACTCGTCCTCCGAAAGAGAAAGAAGCGCTTTCCGAAGCGTTTCAAGCTCCATCTTGTGCATGACCTCTGCGACCACATCCACAGATTCATCCGCAATCAGTTCTTCACCCGAAAGCAGATCGTTCGGATTTCCGTCGCCCTGCATGGCATAGAGAGAAATCTCCGTAAATCCGGCATCCTCGCGGATGTCGTTGACATACTGCTCCCGGCGTTCACCCTGACGGTAGTCCCTGATGTATTCGGCGGGAATCTCAACGAAGACATCCTCTCCGCCGTCATCATAGTCATTGGATTTCATGAATCGCTTTGTCTTTCCTTCTGCCGATTTCAGGTAGGCGTATGCCTCCTTGCCGGAAACCCGTGAGAATCTCCGCGCATCTGTGTGCGAGCTGTATTTCCCGTTTTGATCTTCGTAATAGTAAATAGCCATTGTAATCTCCTTGAATTTTTGATTTTTGAATTTGCGGTCGAAATCAAAAATCCCGAGATTACGGGTATCGTGCTATGTAGGTCTGCCACACGGACAACATAAAAAAACGCTCCTTTCAGATTTCTCTGTCGGGAGCGTTCGGGAGTGGTATGTATCTGTTGACAAGCAAAAAAGCCACCGACAGACAGACTGATCCCACAGTTATCCCATGGGATGTTCTATCTATCGGTGGCTTCTACATGCTTGGCTTTTGCCAACTGGCTTTGCACACCAATTTCAAGGCGAGACCTGCAAGCACGACTTAACTTAGCACTGTTTCAGCCAGGCATGATGCGTCGTTCGCCGTATTCAGTTTTCAAATAACACGCCGCCTTGGGGCAACGCACTATGTCAGGCGGACCGTTCCTTTCGGTATGGTAATCAGCAGCAAATCCTGACGGCGGTTCTTGTAGCTGCGCACAAACATCGTCAGGCAGCGACCGCACTCGAATTCCGTCAGTCCCTCCCGTTGATATCCAACGCTGAGTGTTCCGCAGTTCGGACAGTACATTTGTTTCGGAATCCAGTAGGAATCATTTCTTTCGTTTTTCACAATATTTCTCCTTGCGCCGGTGGCAACAGATACAAATGTCTGCGTCATTCCGCAAAATTTATCCTTGCCTTCTTTCATAACAAACTTCTGCAATTTCTTTTTCTTTTTTCGTGAATTGACTTGACAGGCTGAGTGTTTCAGTGTATAATATAAGTGCAATAGTGAGTGGTTGTGATGATATTATACACCCGCGCTTGCGGTTTGTCAATAGGTTTAGACGAAATTGCGGGTGTTTTTTGAAAGGAAATTACGATGAATTTTGCACAGCGGCTGAAAAATGCGAGAGAAAACGCACATATTCTGCAAAAAGAGCTTTCGGAGCGTAGCGGGGTAGCTCTCCGCACCATACAGAACTGGGAAACCGGGGTTCGCCGTCCCTCCAATATTGAAAGTGTAACCAAGGTTGCCAAGGTACTCGGGGTATCCACCTCCGAGCTGATCGATTCCGAGGAGGAATTCGTGATTTCGGCAAACGAAAAATACGGTCCCCGCGGAAAAAAAGGCGCGGAAACCGTATTGACCGAGGTGCGCTCCCTGTTTGCCGGCGGTGAGATGAGCGAAGAGGATATGGATACCTTCATGCAGGCGATACAGGATGCATACTGGAAAGTGAAAGCGGAGAATCGGGAAAAGTATACGACGAAGAAAAACAAGCAGCGACATTCGCAATGAGACAGATACGATATAATACAGGGGGATTTTCATGACACGAATAACCGACGCAGTCCGAACAGCCAACCGTATCATGCGGAAATATGATGAGCGTGACCCGGAGCGGATTGCCCATTACGCCGGTATTATGATCCTGCCGCAGCCGTTTGTAAAACAGAAGGGTGCATACACGGTCATGATGCGGAAACCGATTATTTTTATCAAGCGAGACCTGCATCCTGCGATGCGCTCCATTGTGCTTGCGCACGAGCTTGGGCATCATTTCCTGCACAGACAAGAGGCGATGCAAAGCGGAGGCTTCCATGAATTCAACCTGTTTGATATGCAAAACAATCAGATGGAATATGAGGCAAATGTGTTTGCCGCACAGTTGAAACTGCCGGATGAAGATGTTTTGGAGTGCGTTTACAACGGCTATGATATTGCCGCAACCGCGCGGGCATTGCATTCGGACATCAACCTTGTGGCTCTGAAAATAGCAGAACTGAACCGGAGGGGTTATCAGCTCCGGGAACAGGAATATCGAAACAAATTCCTGAGATCATGAGGCTATTACCATATAGGCTAAGTGATAAACGAACGCAAGACATTGGGGAGTAAATTCATAGAGAATCTTGCCGCCGATATCCGCATTTCTTTCCCGAATGTCAAGGGATATTCCGTGCGGAACCTCAAATACATGGCAAAATTCGCAGAGACTTATCCTGATGAAGCATTTGTGTTACCACCATTCGCCGTCCCTACCGTGGTTCCGGGACGGACTTTCTTGGAAAAAGTTTTCTTGTTGCACGAGGAATTCAACCGCCCTGGTGGATGCACGCATATTGAGCGAATTACAAGGCATATGTATGATGTTGTCAAGATGATGGACAAACCTTTTGCCGTTGAAGCGATGAACAACAGGGAGTTATATAATGACATCGTTTCGCACCGCAAGCAGTTTACCGCTTGGAGCGGTCTTGATTATGACTTGCATAGACCACAGACTCATTTTTTACTTTACTTAAATATTCTACAGTTTCTTTTATAGTTTCACAAACAGATCCCATAGCAACAATAACCTTATTAGCTGTAGGACTTCCATAATAATTAAAAGGCTTATAATCTTTTCCAGTTATTTTATTAATTTCACTCATATATTTGTTAACAATATCTGGAACTTTATCATAGTATTCATTTCTAATTTCTGTAGCTTGAAAATAAATATCACCGTTCTGTGCAGTACCTCTAATCATTGGCTTATTAGGATTAAGTGCACGTGCTTTAAACTCATCAAGAGCTTTAACATCAATAAGTTCTTTTAATTTTTCAGTATCAATAACATCAACTTTTTGAAGTTCATGACTCGTTCTAAAACCATCAAAGAAATTTACAAATGGTACATGCCCCTTTATTGCAGACAAATGTGCAACACCAGTTAAATCCATAACCTCTTGTACAGAACTAGAAGCAAGCATTGCAAAACCTGTTCCACGTACTGCATAAACATCTTGATGATCCCCAAATATTGATAAAGCGTGTGTTGCTAAACTTCTAGCCGCAACATTTATAACACAAGGAAGCAACTCACCTGCAATCTTATACATATTAGGTATCATTAATAATAACCCCTGACTTGCAGTATAAGTAGTAGTTAAACATCCCGCAAGAAGTGAACCATGCACCATACCTGCAGCTCCTGACTCAGATTCCATCTCAACAATCCTAACAGGAGTCCCAAAATAATTAAGTTTTCCCTCACTACTCCACTTATCAGTAAGTTCTGCCATCGGAGATGCCGGAGTAATTGGATAAATTCCCGCTACTTCAGTAAAATTATATGAAACATAACTAGCTGCCTCATTACCATCCATTATTTTTTTCATACTATCTCATCCTTTCAATCACAACTATAACTATTATATATCAAAATCACCATAATAAAAAGAAAATTAATGTAAACTTAACCAAAAAACATCTACTTATTATTCAAGTAATTAGTAATATATTCAAACAATAAAAAAACAAATATTAAAAAAAGCAAACACAAATTTTTGTATCTACTTTTTTATAAAAAGTATTTAATTACTTATTTTGTCTTAGTTGGAGTAACATATGGTTTATTCTGCTTATTTGTAACAATCCATGCATTAGAAACAGTTCTACCACCATAAGACTCTCCTGCACTTGGCTTATTCCATAATTTACCCTCTACACTCATTGTAGAACTAGCACCACCATCTAAATTAGCAGCATTATAAGCCTTATATCTTAAAAGTATATCTATAACATCATTCATAGTAGCACCAGTACTATATCCTGGAAGTCTACCCTCAATTACTAAAAATAGTACAACTCCATCTTTTCTTTGAGCAATAACAGTACGAGGTGCAGTACCCCAACCACCATCACCATGAATCTTACTAGTTTTACCATTAACAATCAAATTAGGACCAAACTCAACAGCATCCCACATACCATCTTTAATTGCTTCCTCTGGACTCTTACTTGTCAAATACATCTTATGATCCTTAGTAAAACCAATAAGTCCACCAGAACCACCATCATGTTGCCATATATGTTTTCCATCTTTAATGATAGCACCATATGGAATAGAACCATTACCCCATCCATCTAAATCTTCAAATCCACCACCATTAATACCAACAAGTCCATTATTACTCTTAACTAAAGTATTAACAGACTGTCCAGCCTTACCAAGCTTAGAAGAAACTGCTAAAGTAACATCACTAGGATCATAAATAGCTGTCAAATAACCCTTAAACTTAGATTCATTAATTCTAATAATCTTATATACCTCATTACCAGCATCTCTAGTAAATAACTCCCTCTCATACTTAGATGAATAATGACTCTTCTCTTTATTACTACCAATAACAATATCATCAAGATTAATAGTCTCCGTATTAGCCTCAATATAATTCTCACTCATAACCTTGTTGACAGTATCCTCATCATACAAAGTATAAGCCAAATACTTATGAGACATTGTAGTCATAGCAGTAGGTATCCAAAAAGCTTTAAACTTATTATTATTAATTACAATTAATCCATCAATTACAATTAAATCAAGTAATAATATAAGAACAGTAAATTTACTAATCTTTAATCTTAATTTTTTCTTACTTTTTACTTTTTTATCTTCCATAAAAATCACTCCACTACATAAGGATCATTTAAACTTCCACTACCACCCTTAATATAACTACTATTAATAGATATAACAGGTACAATATGCTTTAACTCAGTAACATCAGCTTCCTCTAATAAACCATTAGCTAAAGTAGAATACTGAATACTACCAACTGAAGAAGTAGTATTCATATGAAAATAATCATTTAATTCATTACTAGAATTATAATCAAATATGTTTAGTAATCCAACTTTACAAATAACAAAATTATTATAAATATTTTTATACTCATAACCAGTATCACTACTAATTTCCCCAACATAATAATAATTATCAACCAAATAATTACTATAAGTCAAAGTACTTAAATAAGTATTATTTAAAAAATAAGCAAGACTCTTCTTATCTTTTAAATCAAATAAACTACCACTCTTACTATATGGTAAAGTAATATCGCTATACGAATTATTTATATATGTATTTTTATACATTTTTAAAATACCATTATTCTCATTATATACTCTCCAAATATCATTACCAAGCTTAACATAACTATCAATTTGATTACTCTTACCATCCTGATTAATAACATAAGGATTACCAACACTACCATCACCAGATACAATTTCACTATTCTCTTTCAATGTAATAACAGCACGAACTCCATAACCATCTAAACTATCACAACTCTGAACAGTACCATCTAAATCTACAAATAAATTCTCATCATCACCATCAAGTCCAATTAAATAAAAAATCTTACCATTATTAAGAAATCCTTTTGAACTTCCACTATTTATATAATCATTTATACTAAGAGTAGTAACATAATCCTTATAAGTACTCTTACCAGTCTTTATCTTATTATCCTTTAAAACATCTTCACTATATACAGTTTTTTTAAGAAATTTAGAAGAACTAGGAATAGTATTTAAATAAATTCCTGAATGCTCTTCATTTGTCTTAGTTAACCAATTGTGTAAATTAGAATTTTTATACTTACTATCATCTCCCCACATAAAAGATGCTACAGTATTTTCACTAACTAATTTAACACTACCATCATTATCAACTCTTAAAACTCTATATAATCTATTAAAAATCATAACATAATTATTTGTAACATTACCTTTAAAAAAATACCCATCACTATCTCTATGAAGTCCATCCCCATCCTTTACAAGTGAATTATTATTAACAATAATACCATCCAAAGTCTGAACTCCACCCTTAGTATTAACACTCTGAAGTCCATAATAATAAAAACTTCTTCCTCCAAAATAAAGTGCAATACCAATTACCACAACTAAACTGACTATATTAAATATAAATTCATTTTTACTAAATTGAAACATTTTTTTCTTACTTTTTGTCATAACCATATACTCCATCTTAAAAAAGTATATCAAAACTATAAAACAATCACAAGATATAATAAAGAAAAAAATATGTCTAAACATATCTTTTTATATAATTATAAATACCTTTACTGGTGCTCTCATTATAATGTAATCCATCAGTGGTAGTAAATGAAAGACTACTATTTGTATCAATATATTTAACATTTTTACTTAATCCACTCTTTAAAGTATTATTAAAAGAATTAATTTGTGAGTTTAAATGACTATATCCACCATCACATGGATTTACAGATACAAAGTAAACTTTACTCCCCTTAGTAGACCAAGATGATACATTACTATTTATATAACTAACATAATTACTAGCATTATATAAATCATTTACTCCCATTAAAATAACTAAAGCAGCTCCCGAATTTAAATAACTTGAAGCTGCAGAAATACCAGTGTTTTTCATCCAATCTAATCCCATCGAACCTTGAGCAATATAAACATCATTTCCAACAGTATGAACACCACTCTCAGAATAATTAATTCCACTCCAAACACCAGAATTATAAGCATACATTTGAACAGTTCTACTATCTCCTAAAAAAACAACAACGCTAGACGAAGATTTACTAGTTGATGTACTTTTTTCATAATCACCCGAACTATTTATCTTCTTTTTTTCACCACTTTCATAAGGATCTATATAAGAAGGTTTATCATTATTAATAGTTGCCTTCTTCCAACAAGCACTTACCTGCGAATTATCACTAACAAGCCCCATTACAACATTAACAAGTAATGGTATAAAAAATAATAAAACCAAAGCAATCGCCGAATTCTTAATTCTACCAGGAGCTTTCTTATCATCTGGATTAGTCATTATAGTAATAAAAGACAAAGTCAAACTAACAATACAAAGAATTGGTCCAATAATTTGTACTAAAAAAAGAATATTTTTTATAATAGCAAAAAAATTACCCAAAATTTGACTATAACACTCCAAATCTAAAAATAACATATAAACAACTCCCCATTAATATTTAATATATATTATATACAATAAACCTAATATTTTACAAAATCAATAAAAACATCACAGTTTATTTTACAACCCAAAACGTAGACATATTACGAAGCCCATTTTCTCCACCAGCCACTGGCGTATTAATTATTTTATTATTAATAACAAGTTCAGAAGAACTTCCTCCATCTAAATTAGCCGCATTAACTGCACCATAATTTTCCATTATATCAGTAAGGTCAACCATATCTGCACCAATACTATTAGCAAGTCTTCCATTAATAACAACAAATAAAACAATTCCATCTGATCTTTGTCCAATCGCAGTACGAGGAGCACGTCCCCAACCACCATTACCTTTAATAAAACTACGCTTACCATTAACAATTAAATATGGCCCAAATTCAATAGCATCCCTATATCCAGTTTTAATAGCTTCTTCCTTACTCATATTACCAAGAATAAGCTTATTCTCATTAGTGAATCCAATAAATCCACCACCCATATTGGCATCAACATAATCACTAACTACTTTACCATTAGATATAACAGTACCATGAGGTAAAGCACCATTACTATTCCAATCAGGATCATAAAATCCACCAGCATTCATCGCAATAATAGCATTTTCTCTCTTACTAACAGTAAGAATAGATTCCCCTCGAACACCTAAATAAGCAGTAGTCGCAATACTAATCCTAGAAGGATCATAAACCGCAACTAAATATCCCTGATATCCACTACCACTAACCTCAATAACTTTATATAAATCATCTTTATCTCTATCTAGTATATCTTTCTCATACTTATTTTTATAAATGGAACTACTATACTTTCTAAACTTAATTTGATTTGGGTCATTTTCTCCGACTTCAGCCAAAGCATCCTCCTATCCATATATTCATTCTTC
>OQVS01002464.1_pt1 | contig 11733 bp, 11 predicted proteins | sample 1691601 | NCBI WGS metagenome assembly OQVS01 (sample SAMN03418268, study PRJEB22391) | human gut metagenome | biome: human-gut; feature: organic feature; material: feces | host: Homo sapiens | place: Tanzania | collected 2013-01 | reverse complement strand
ACATCAAGATTAGCTTCCGTAAGAAATTCACAATCCAAGACTTGAAGGAATTCATTTCAAATGGATTGAATGACAATAAAACATATAAAAGAAACCAGCAGGTTTAAGGCGCCATAAAGTACTAGTTTATCGGTTGTTGCATATTTGACCGCATAAGCTATCCCTAGTTTTGCCAATACATCAAAAATACTCAAGTATGCATAATAATCCATGCGTTCATAGGCCATAATAGCTGCACTATATGGTATCTGAAGAACAAGAAGAACTAACGAAAAGACTGAAAAATGAAAAACCCATAGCGCTGCGAAAAATCGTTCATCAGGTATAACCATCTGAGCATGGATGTACCATAAACCGAATGTTTCAAGTAGTAATAATAAAATAACTGACAATATTCCCTGAATTTGAAGAGCAGTATTATATACGTCGGTTATGCTATACTCATTCTTTTTTCCAAGCGAAAAATTGTAGAATCTCTGTACACCATTAGACATTGAGGTGTTGAGAAAAGCAAACATTGTAACGAAGCCGCTCACAACATTATTAATACCGTAATCCTCAACACCAAGAGCCTGAAGAACTACTCGAGTTGTGAAAAGTGACACAAATAGGACCATCCCCATTCTAAAATATAGAAAAATGGTGTTCTTTGCTATTCTCTTATTACTTGACAAAGTCTCTGACATTAACTAAATCTATTACTTATGGATAATTATCGGCTGAAGCTAACACTTCAACAAGTAAACTTAAAAAACAGGAAAGGTCTTGTACTTTGTTAGTGACCGACAGCTACGAAAATAATCTTCGATGAATAATAACGACCGTTTTACAATATTAAAACTCTCTTATAAACAACTGTCTAGTATTATCCCAGTTATCAGGCGTTGTAGGGTGGAACGATACCGCTTTTGTTCAAACCCTTCTGTATGGCGACCTAACACAATCACACTTCTTTTCTTTCCCAGGATACCATATGAGTAGTTTCCCATTACCTTGTACGGAACAATATCACTTATGCAGTAGGCTTGTTGTGGCATTTTTACAAGACACCTATTCTTTTTGATAATCAAGATTGGACCTCATCTATCCTCCACTGCTAGACAAAACTAAAGATGTTATCAACTAAGTTATGACGCTAATTTAAGTAATTGATAATTGAGCGTTACGTTTATTTTTGATTTTCTAACAAGCGTTCATGTTCTTTAATTTCTTCCTCTGAAAACACGGATTTAATGATTTTTGCAGGTACTCCTCCTATTACAGAATAAGGAGGACATGATTTTGTAACCACAGCACCTGCTGCCACTATTGAGCCCCTACCTATTGTAACTCCTTTGAGAATTGTAACATTACATCCTATCCACACATTGGATTCAATATCTACATTTTGATCGTATTCTGGTTTTTTTTCGCCAGCTGTTACAGTATCAATGTAACGTCCAATAATAGGCATATGGTCACCAGTTATAATCGTCAGATTAGGACCTATTATAACATGTTCTTTAATTATCAGCTTAGCCGCTGTAGAATATATGGTTGCACCTGGCCCTATATTTACATTATCTGAGAAAAAAAGATTCTCAACTCCCTTAATTATGTAAGGCCAGGCAATAACTCTTTTTTCACCCCCCCCCAACCAATCTTTTATTGAGAGAGAATACAGAGCTTTTTACATACGATTTAAACAATATCTCGTATAGTTTACCTAAAATGTTATATACTATCATAAATAAGTAATCTGTCATGCATAAGTATTGTTACTAGCCAATTGGTTAAACAAACTTCATGTTCTAGTTTCATGGAATCTCATCACGTAGCTGCTGGTGGTATCGAACCACATTCCTCGCGGAATTACCTATACAACAGCTTCCATTTTTTAGAATTTTCTCCAGACCATCTTGTTCACCACTCCCACATAGCTCTGAATTATCTTCACGACTTTTGTGCTGACATTCTCGTCCGTGTAGTTAGGAACCGGTGTTCCGTAATCACCATTCTTCACTAATTCTACGGCAGTCTCCACCGACTGGAGCAGGCCCTTGGTGTCGATGCCTGAGAGAATGAATCCGGCTTTGTCGAGAGATTCCGGACGCTCTGTAGAAGTACGGATGCAGATTGCAGGGAACGGATGCCCTACACTGGTAAAGAATGAACTTTCTTCAGGAAGGGTGCCTGAGTCGCTGACTACGGCAAACGCATTCATCTGGAGGCAGTTATAGTCATGGAAACCAAGAGGTTCGTGCTGGATTACACGTGGGTCCAGTTTAAATCCTGATGCTGCGAGACGGTTGCGGGAACGCGGATGACAACTGTAAAGTATCGGCATGTCATACTTCTCGGCCAGTTCGTTGATGGCATTGAAAAGACTGAGGAAGTTCTTCTCGGTATCGATGTTCTCCTCTCTATGGGCACTTAACAGTATATACTTGCCTTTCTCCAAGCCGAGACGCTGATGGACATCACTTGCCTCGATTTCAGCGAGATTGTTGTGAAGCACTTCGGCCATAGGTGAACCTGTAACATAAGTGCGTTCCTTAGGCAAACCACAGTCAGCAAGATAACGACGGGCATGCTCTGAGTACGCCATATTAACATCAGAGATGATGTCTACGATACGACGGTTGGTCTCCTCCGGCAGGCACTCGTCTTTGCAGCGGTTTCCTGCCTCCATGTGGAAAATCGGAATATGAAGACGCTTGGCACCGATAACTGAGAGGCAGCTGTTAGTGTCACCGAGAACCAGCACTGCATCAGGCTTTGTCTGTGCAAAAAGTTTATATGAACAATTGATGATATTGCCGCATGTTGCACCGAGGTCGTCACCTACCGCATCCATATACACCTCAGGCTCAGCGAGTTTGAGGTCTCTGAAGAAGATACCGTTAAGGTTGTAGTCATAGTTCTGACCGGTATGTGCAAGTATCACATCGAAGTAATGACGGCACTTGGTGATGACGGCAGCCAGCCTGATAATCTCAGGACGGGTTCCTACCACTATGACAAGTTTCAGTTTGCCGTTTTCCTTCCAGTGGATATCTGAATAATCGAATTTAGGAGTCTTTTCCATGTTTTTATTTTTCTACAGAGTCGAAATATGTGTCAGGTCTTTCAGGATTGAAAATCTCGTTGCAATACATTACTGTGACGAGATCTTCCGTATCGGAAAGATTGATGATGTTGTGAGTATAGCCCGGAAGCATGATGACAGACTGAATCTTGTCGCCGCTGACTTCATAGTTCAGGACCTCATCACTCCCCTCTTTGCGCATCTGGATAAGGCCATGACCAGAAACCACTATAAACTGTTCCCACTTGGAGTTATGCCAATGCTGGCCTTTGGTGATGCCTGGCTTGGATATGTTTATGCTCACCTGCCCGCAGTTTAGAGTGTGGACAAGTTCGGTAAACGAGCCGCGGTTATCTACATTCATCTTCAGGTCGAAGATAGCCTTCTCCTTCGGGAGATAACTTAAGAATGTGGACATCAGGCGATAACGGAGACTGTCCTGCGGCATTTCTACAGCCATGGAAGGACCTTCCGTCTTCGCATCTTCAGACTCAGAAACAGCACGCACTGCACGTGCACATTTATATATGGTATCAACGATTTCTCCGAGTGTAGTCTTATGAGTAACCGGACAATAGCAGTAGCGGCCCTCTGGTGACGGAAGGACGTCAAGTCCCTCGAATTCGCAGTGATGTTCCTGTCCTTTGAGCGCACCAATCATTTCCTCTACGAGATCGTCTATATAGAGCACCTCCATCTGCACGCTCCTGTCATTGACCTGAATAGGCAGACCGTTTGCGATATTGTTGCAGAATGTGGCGATAGCCGAATTGTAGTTCGGGCGGCACCATTTTCCGTAAAGGTTAGGGAAACGATAGACAAGAACTTTGGCACCGGTTTCTTTCCCGTATTCCAGGAAAAGGTCTTCGCCAGCTTTCTTGCTGCGGCCATACTCACTGTTGCCGAAACGTCCTGTCAATGAAGCCTGCTGTGAGCTGGAAAGCATCACCGGACAAGTATTGTGATGTTTCTTCAGTGTATTGAGCAGGGTGGAAGCAAATCCGAAGTTGCCCTTCATGAATTCGTCGTTGTCCTTAGGACGATTCACGCCAGCAAGATTAAAGACGAAGTCGCACTCCTTACACCAAGAGTCGAGCTGTTCCGGAGTCGAATCGATGTCGTATTCGAAGACTTTATCGACCTGAAGGTCTCCGTAGCAATGCGCCTTGCCTTCTCTAATATTGTTCAGTTGGCAGCAAAGGTTCTTGCCCACGAATCCTTTGGCACCTGTCACTAATATCTTCATAAGCTTCCTACTGCACGAAATTACCCTCGCCGCTCAACTCTTTCTGGACATATTCCAATGAACCGATCTTCGCCTTGGTCTCTTCGAGATTCAGACGATAAGTGTTGTTTGAGTTAAACTCTTCGATTTCAGCCCGTTTAGTATCGCCTTCCTTGAAGAACTTGTCATAGTTCAGACCACGGTTGTCAGCAGGCACACGATAGAAGTTGCCCATATCTTCAGCCTTGGCGCACTCTTCCTTGGTAAGCAATGTCTCATACATCTTCTCGCCATGGCGGATACCGATGACCTTGATATCCTCTTTCTTGCCTCCGAAGAGTTCGCAGACAGCCTCCGCCTGTGTCTGAATGGTGCAAGCAGGCGCTTTCTGAACGAGAATATCGCCATTGTGGCCATGCTCGAATGCGAAAAGTACTAAGTCCACAGCTTCTTCGAGGGACATGATGAAACGTGTCATCTTAGGCTCCGTAAGAGTAATAGGGTTGCCGCTGCGGATCTGCTCTATCCAAAGAGGAATCACGGAACCGCGTGAGCACATGACATTGCCATAACGTGTGCAGCAAATCTTGGTGTTGCGGGAGTTACGGCTCTTGGCTACGGCGATTTTCTCTTCGATGGCTTTGGTGATGCCCATTGCATTGATCGGATATGCTGCCTTGTCGGTAGAGAGACAGATGACCGCTCCGACATTGTTTTCGATAGCGGCCGTAAGAACATTATCAGTGCCTATCACATTGGTCCTCACTGCTTCCATCGGGAAGAATTCGCAGCTCGGAACCTGCTTGAGGGCGGCTGCATGGAAGATGTAATCTGTGCCTGGCATCGCCGAGCGCACGCTTTCCAGACTTCTGACGTCGCCGATATAGAATTTTATCTTGTGTGCAACATCAGGGAATTTCGCCTGATACTCGTGGCGCATGTCGTCCTGTTTCTTCTCGTCGCGTGAGAAAATCCTGATCTCAGCAATGTCTGTTCTGAGAAAACGCTTCAATACTGCGTTTCCGAAACTACCGGTACCACCGGTAATCATCAATGTTTTTCCTGCAAAAATGCTCATGATATTGATATTGTTAATTTGTTATTTTTCTATTCTATTTCTTCTCCCCATAATACCGTCCATACCACTCCGCGAACCTTCTCAGCCCTTCTCTCAGCGGTGTGCTAGGCTTAAGCCGAAGTCCTGCTCGAGCGGTGTGGTGTCGGCATATGTGACAGGGACGTCGCCTGGCTGCATCGGGACGAGTTCCTTGTGGGACTCGAAATCATATAGACGAAAGGCCCATTAAAATGGCAAATCCTCATCAAAATTTTGAATAATTGCCTGTTTCTGTTTCGGATGATATTTTAAAAAGAACAAGCCTATTGTCGTCACAGCATTTATCACAAAATAAGCATATTCTGGTTGTGAAATTACTTCACATTCTGAAGATTTTCCATGGAATGAGGTCTTGTCACTTCTTATATCTTCTATCGATTTTGCTGCATTGAGAATGCTATTAGCTATCGACTTAATTTCACTCGGCAAAGAAGAATCGTTCATTCTAAAATGCTTGAAACATTTCCTAACTAATTCAGTCAGGGTGTCGCGTTCTGAATAATCTTGCACTTGATTCGCACGTAATACATCTTTGACTATACTTTCTAACACGGAATTCGCCAACCCTATTGCCAATGACGGATCTTTTTCAACATCTCTAAATGCCTTTTCGAATGTTTCAGATGCGTTTTTATAATTCTCTTTAATCTTATTGCGAAATGTCGGAATCGAAGGTATATAATCTGGCGTTTCTACCCCCATGTCGATGGCAACTTTCAGAAGCAATTCTCCAGGCATGTTGCATAAGGTAGAATATAACGATATCTGTTTTCCATCTTTATCCTTGAATTCAATGGAGAAGTTTTCCCAGTAATCTTCCATCTCATGCCATTGTTCAATGTAGGCAAGAACTCGATCATAGGATCCATATTCATTCCACAAAACTTCATTTACTTTTTCAGCAAGACTCAATTTGTATCTCGGCGAAATATTGTCCATATTTTGTGTTACGTTCAATGTTATCAATCTGAGCGAAGCAGAGAACGACCTCTTCAGGTGAGGTTCATATCAGTCGCCACATCGTAAAATGCACCGTTTTACCACTTCGCAGTTTTTGTTCTAGTCAGTGTGATTCCATCAGAGAAATACCTCTAAGGCTAATCATCGCACCACAATGTTCTGAACATTGGCCACACTTCTCCTTTAGGCAGTGGTGTCAGTTTTGCAAAATGACACTTTTGATAAAATCCTAGAGCGCTATGACGACTTGTGTGATACGCCTTTACAGTTAAGAATACACATCCAGCCAATGTCTGACGTCTGGCGTATTCAGCAATTTCATCAACAATCGCTTTTCCTAAGTTGTTGTGCTGTAAATCTTTTCTAACTACCAAATAAGCGATTTCCAATGCCGGATAAACAGACTTGTTTTCAAATTCTATTCTAGAATTTTCCAATACATTTGGCCGCCAAGTTTCGGAAAATCCGCTATTCATATCATCAAAGTCGTCGGTTTCCAGAACTATCGAGTCAAATGCCAATGCGAACACTGCCACAATATCTCTACTCCCGTTTTTAGTTGAAACTGCATACGCCGAGCAATAGTGATTCTTTGAATACACTTCCAATCCAGAATGGATAAAGTCATCCAATGACTGTATTCCACAAAAAAAAGACTTCAGTAGCTCAAAGTCTGTAATTAATGATACTTCGTACTCCTCTTCCATACCACACGCCACAAATTAAACCATCATTTCCAATCGAAATGATATTTCGTTTTTTCAGAGTCTTGTTTCGGAGACACACGTTTAGAATATGCAACGAATGAAGCCTTTGCCGCTTTTCTTACTGTTGCAGCAAATTTACCAGTTACGATAACTTTATGTTCATTTATTCCCAACATGTCATCAAGTTCTTAACGCAAAGATATTCATAAATTACAATATTCCAAAAGTTTATGAAAACTTTCACTATTTCTCCCCATAATACCGTCCATACCACTCCGCAAATCTCCTAAGTCCCTCTCTAAGCGGAGTGCTCGGCTTGAAACCGAAGTCCTGTTCGAGCGGTGTGGTGTCGGCATATGTGACAGGGACGTCGCCTGGCTGCATCGGAACGAGTTCTTTATGGGCCTCGAAATCGTAGTCGGACGGCAGGACGCCGGCACGGACCAGTTCCTCCTGAAGAATCGTCACGAAATCCAGAAGATTCTCAGGGGAGTTGTTGCCGATGTTATATACCTTGTACGGGGGAATCGGAAGGCCGTCCTCGCCGGTCTGCTTCTCCGGGGCATGTCTCATGACACGCACAACTCCCTCCACGATGTCATCGACGTAGGTAAAGTCGCGTTTGCAATTACCGTAGTTGAAGATCTGGATGGTCTTGCCTTCACGGAGTTTGTTGGTGAAGCCGAAATATGCCATGTCGGGACGACCGGCAGGACCATAGACCGTGAAGAAACGGAGACCTGTGGACGGGATATTGTAGAGCTTCGAATAAGCATGAGCCATGAGTTCGTTGCTCTTCTTTGTCGCGGCATAGAGGCTCACAGGATTGTCCACTTTGTCATCAGTCGAATACGGAACCTTCTTATTGCTGCCGTAAACTGATGAAGATGAAGCATATACGAGATGTTCCACCTCATGATGACGGCACGCCTCCAGAATATTGTAGAAGCCTATGAGATTGCTCTGGATATAGGCATCCGGATTCGTTATGGAATAACGGACACCGGCCTGCGCGGCAAGATTGACCACTACAGAAATATGGTTGTCACCAAAAATCTTCTCCACCGCATCCTTGTCCGCAATCGATGCATGGACGAATGTCCAGTCTCGGCCGAGGGCCTCGATTTCGTGCAGACGCTCGTACTTTATGTTTACGTCATAATAATCGGTGATACTGTCGATACCGATGACGCGGATATTGTCAATGTCTCTAAAAAGTCGCTTGACGAGGTTACTGCCGATGAAGCCGGCGGCACCTGTCACGAGGACAGTCTTGCCTTCGAGATTTACATTATAGTTTACCATAATTAATCTCTCCTGAAGATATCACGTGTGTAAACCTTGGCGAGGACATCGTCGAGACAGGTGTCATAACGGTTGGCGATGATGGCATTGGACTGGGCCTTGAATTTGTCGAGGTCATTGACCACAATGCTGCCGAAGAATGATGAACCGTCTTCGAGGGTCGGTTCATAGATGATGACCTCTGCGCCCTTGGCCTTGATGCGCTTCATGATGCCCTGGATGGCAGACTGGCGGAAGTTGTCGGAGTTGGACTTCATGGTCAGACGATAGACTCCGATGACGCAGCGCTTCTCCTGGGTGCTGTCCCACTGGCTGTTGCTGTTATAGTAGCCCGCCTTCGTAAGTACCTGGTCTGCAATGAAATCCTTTCTTGTGCTGTTGGAATCCACGATGGCCTGGATAAGGTTCTCAGGAACGTCGTTGTAGTTCGCAAGAAGCTGCTTGGTATCCTTCGGAAGGCAGTATCCGCCGTAACCGAAAGACGGGTTGTTGTAATGGGTGCCGATACGCGGGTCGAGGCAGACGCCGTCGATAATCGACTTGGTATCAAGTCCTTTCATCTCGGCGTAGGTATCGAGTTCATTGAAGTAGCTTACTCTCAATGCCAGATATGTATTGGCGAAAAGTTTTACCGCCTCGGCCTCGGTCGTTCCCATGAAAAGCACCTCGACGTCTTCCTTGATGGCGCCTTCCTTGATGATCTGGGCGAACTTATGTGCAGCCTCCTCGAGTCTTGCGTCCTCGTGGTCATAACCTGCAATGATACGGCTCGGATAGAGATTGTCATACAGCGCCTTGGATTCGCGGAGAAACTCAGGAGCGAAAATGATATTAGGCTTCACTACCTTGCCGTCAGCATCAGTGTGTGCATATTTCTCGCGGACTGAAGCTGTATAACCCACAGGGACAGTCGATTTGATGACCATCACAGCCTCAGGATTTACCTTCATGACGAGTTCGATGACCTCTTCCACGTGTGAGGTGTCGAAGAAGTTCTTCTTGCTGTCATAGTTGGTCGGTGCGGCAATGACTACGAAATCAGCATCTTTGTATGCCTCTGCGCCGTCGAGTGTGGCGGTGAGGTCAAGGACCTTCGTGCGGAGGTAAAGTTCAATGTATTCGTCTTGGATAGGTGAGATTCTGTTATTGATTTTCTCCACCTTTTCCGGGATAACATCTACAGCCGTCACTTTATGATGCTGTGAAAGCAGAGTGGCGATACTAAGGCCGACATATCCTGTACCGGCCACAGCCACCTTAATTTCCTTAATATCTTTCATTTTTCAGTAATTTTTGTCAATGTTAGTTTGTCTGGGCATCGGCCGGCTTCTTGTCAAGTATCTCGTACTTGCTCTGGCGGCTCTTGTACTCCGGCACGATTTCCTTCATGACCTTGACGATAGCCATATCATCGAAAGTCTTGGAGACTTCCATGAGGCGGCGCTCGTTTTCGCACGCGGTAGCGTAGTCGTATTCACGGACTTTGGCCACCATGATTTTAGGATTGACAGTAGGGAGAGTGCCCTCTTTGTCATTGAGAACTTCCTCATAGAGTTTTTCTCCGTCGCGGAGGCCGGTGAATTCAATTTCGACGTTCCTCGCTCCTGAGAGCGAGATCATTCGCTTTGCGAGGTCAACAATCTTGACCGGCTGGCCCATGTCAAAGACGAAGATTTCACCGCCCTTGCCCATAGTTCCGGCTTCGAGGACGAGTTTGCAGGCTTCAGGGATCAACATGAAGTAGCGGATGATGTCAGGGTGTGTCACTGTGACAGGTCCGCCTGCACGAATCTGCTCCTTGAAGATAGGGATAACGCTGCCGTTGGAACCGAGGACATTGCCGAATCTTGTGGTGACGAACTGGGTTATGCCCTGTACCTTGCCCTCAGCGATAGCCTGGTTCAGGCTCTGGCAATAGATTTCGCAGATTCGCTTGCTGCAGCCCATGACATTGGTCGGATTCACGGCCTTGTCGGTGGATATCATCACGAATTTCTTGGTGCCGTATTTCACGGCGAGGTCCGCGATTACGCGGGTACCGTAGATGTTGTTCTGGACCGCGATTGCAGGGTCGTCCTCCATCATTGGCACATGTTTGTATGCTGCTGCGTGGAACACGTATTCCGGTTTGTAGGCCGCGAAGATACGCTCCATGTGTTCTTTGTTGGTGATGCTGGTGACGATGGTCCTGTTGCTGATGTGGCCGAAATCGTGGGCCATCATCATTCGGATATTGTGCATCGGAGTTTCCGCCTGGTCGATGAGGGTCATTTCGGAAGGGTTGAATTTGGCTACCTGACGGACCATTTCGGAACCGATGGATCCTGCCGCTCCGGTTATGAGGATGCGTTTTCCTGTCAGGAGCTTGCCGATGGCGTTCATGTCCACTTCGATTTTCTCGCGTGGCAGAAGGTCTTCGATGTCCACCGGTCGGAGGTCCTGGTGTGTGAGGTTTTCTTCTTTTCCGTCCCATTCCTCGCCGTTGTTCATCATCATGATGGTGATCCCGGCTGAGATGAACTCGTCCACCATTTCAGCATTGTTACGAAACTTCTCGGTTTTCAACGGGGATACAAGTAAGGCTTTGACGCCTTCTCGTCTGAGCCTCTCGGCGAGTCCCCGTTCGTTCAGGAATACCGGCTTTCCCATGAGATATGAGCCTTTCATTTCTTTTCCGTCGGAAATGAAGGCCTGGAGGGAATATTTCTTGTCCTTGACAGCTGTTATGCTCTTGGCAATGCTGATTCCGCCGGCTTTGGTACCGTAGATTGCGACAGGGATGGCGTTGTCCAGATTGAATGAGTCGAAAAGGCGTTTCACGACCACGCGTTCAACCCACAGGAAGAGTGAGCTGCCTACGAAGATTATGAATACGGTCTGCAGGTCCGGTACCATGATGGTATGCTGCTCTGGCCAGATGCCGTTTATGCCGAGTCCGAGGAGGTAGCATGCGAAGGAGCCGGACAATGTGGCTATCATGACGCGCTGCAGGTCCACGAATGATGAGTATCTGACAATGCCAGAGTATGTGTGAAGGAGTCTGAATGCGATGATGAACGGCACGAGCCCGACCATGAGCCCGAATGTAATCTGCCAGAAACTGTCCGCAAAGATGTCACCGCCTTTGTCAATGTAGTAGCCGACGTAGCCGGAGAATGCGACTATCGCGCAGTCTATCAACAAAATGCAGAAGTATGGCAGTGCTTTTTTGGTAAAATACCAGTTTGAAATTCTTTGAAGTATCATATTGTCAGTTTATTTCATAATGAATATAAGTTTCGCTCTTGCGAAACACAACTTTTGGAGCCCGCGAGGGCGAGGGTAAGTCCCTTCCCCGAGGGGAGGGATTTAG
>OQVS01002463.1_pt1 | contig 11734 bp, 13 predicted proteins | sample 1691601 | NCBI WGS metagenome assembly OQVS01 (sample SAMN03418268, study PRJEB22391) | human gut metagenome | biome: human-gut; feature: organic feature; material: feces | host: Homo sapiens | place: Tanzania | collected 2013-01 | reverse complement strand
TGTCGGAATGTGGTCGGGAATGTGGGAAATGAAGGATGCGGTGGTTCGTTTTCGTGTTCGGAAATGGGGGTAATTATGTGTCGGAACGATGAAGTGGTATTGTGAAATGGGGTAATGGTGTAATGGAAATATCGAAATGGTGTTAGGAAGCGGGTTGTTTGTGCCGGTATTTGTCGTTATCGTGTTCGGAAACGGGGTAATTATGTGTCGGAACGATGAAATGGTGTTGGGAAAGGGGGTAATGATGTGTGAAAGCGAGGGAATTAGGTTGGGAATGGGGGAAATGGTGTCGGGAAGTGAGGAAATGAAAGAGGCGGACTTTGTGTCCGCCTCCTGCCGACTTGCGTCGGGCTTGAGCAACTTCAAAAAATAATATAAGATTTCTTCGTTTTCTGTTTCCGGTTCTTCGTTTTCGAGTTGCGTTTTTACTATTGCAGGCCTCCGACAGAGAGATCGACCAATCTGAATCCTGCCTTTTTCATCTGTGTATTCAGCTCCGTGGAGGGGCGAAAGTTCACTTTCACGCCTCGAATCGTGTCAACCGTGACTGCATCTGCGCTATCTACGGCCTTGGAACTGATGGCAGGCGTGAAGTTTCCGAGGATTCCCAACTGTATTGCTTTGCCTTGCGAGAGGGAATACATCATTTCGCTCTCGAAATTCTTCAATACCGACATTACATCGCCCTCACTCAATGCCGAATGATCGGCTATTCGTTTTGCGATTTCGCTTAATCCGATTGGCTTTTCCCTGAAAATGCGTGCCAAAAACTTCTCTCCAGGATTGCGACCGACCGAAATCAGTCTCTTTACCTTTACGTATCCTATGGGCATAATGGTGTTATTTTATTGTTATTACTGCGTTCCGCTGTCGGAACATTTGCTTTTTGTTTCTCGAATAACGTGGTTTTGTGTTCGATTATTGCGTAAATGAATTATTTTTTTGAAGTTTTCGATGATGGGAAGCGATGTTTTTGAACTCGGAATGCTTTTTTTCGGACGATAATTCGGCGTTTTCGGGCATTGGAAATGCTTTTTCCGACAGATGAAAATGCTTTTTCTTATGCTTGAAAGGCTGTTGTGTTGGTTTGAAAACGCTTGAAAACATGTGGGATACGTGAAAACGGTGTTGCGAAACGGGCAATCCGTGTCGGAAGATGCCGTTTCGGTGTCGGAAACGGGCTGATCGGTGTCTGAAAATTTTCGCATTCGTGTCGGTTTATGTTGTTTTTGTAAAGAAATATCGGTTTTTGCTGTGCGTAATTTGCGGGAATGTGGTATCTTTGCTCGTTGAATTGCAATGCGGAACGGGTTGTTTGTGTTTCTGTTTCGGCTGTTGCGAGTTATAAAAACGGTGTCGTGAAATGAAAAAAGGCTTTTCGAGGTTTGCGTTTTATTGGGGTTCGGTGTTCGGATGCGGCGTGTTTCTGTTTCAAATCCTGAGTGCTGTGCTTCATTTTTCGGGAAATTTCTTCCAAACTTTGGCGTATTCGCTTATCGTTATTTCGTCTTTGATTTTCGTTTACACCAAATTCAGGCGTGAAAATCCTTCTTTGCAACCGGGTTTCGGTCGTTCCTTGGGTTTATTGACGCTTGTCAGCCTTGTGATGTCGCTTTTCTTTACCTTATATACGGTTGTTTTGATTGCGAAAATCAATCCTTCGTTGATTCAAGATGCCTTGAATCGGATGGCGGTTCTGGCGGAAGGGTATGGCGATTACGCCGATGTGCTGAATGATGACGGCGTTTATAGGATTGTGGAAGCGGCTTTCGTGTTCTCGAACTTCTTTTTCGACTTCTTGGGGAACTTCTTTTACTCTTTGTTGATAGCCTTTTTGTTTACGAGAAACGGCAATCGCAGATTTGGAACGTTCGATAACGGTAACGGAAACGGGCGGTATTAGGTTGTGTTTAGGCGGTTTGTAATATAAAAACGGTGCGATGAATAAGGAAAAGGACTGTTTGCAAAATAATGAAAGGGGCTTTGGTGGCTTGGTTCTGCGTTACGGCATTCTGACAGGCGTGATTTTGTCGGTGTTTTTGGTTGTTCGGTGGTGGGTTTCGATGCCTGCGGCGGCTCCGATGGGGTTTGCGGAGTGCGGTGTGCTGTTTGCCGTTTTGCTTTTGGGCTTTTGGCGTTTCAAACGCTCGGTTCAGGGCAGGGAAGCGGGCTTCGGAAGGCGGTTTCCCTTCGTTTTGATGACGGCAATCGTCGGATTGATGATTTATTCCGCCTTTATGTACATATATATTATAGGTATAGATGCCGAAATGCAGCAAAGGTGTTTGGAATTGCAGAGAAGGCAGGTGGCGAACGGCGGTTTGAGCGAGGAGAAGCTCATGGAAACGGTTCGACCTTCCTATATTGCGTTCTCGGCTGCCTTGATAGGAGGTATGTTTTCGGCGGTTTGGGCTGCGGTTCTTGCGTTTTTCTCTCTGAAAAGGAAGAATTTACGTTGCAAATCGGCGGAATCGGATTGTGAATGAATGAAATCAAATCGTTAAAGGAATGGATATATCGATAATTGTGCCGTTATTCAATGAGGAAGAATCGCTTCCGCATCTCGAAGCGTGGATCGACAGGGTGATGAGGGTGAACGGCTTTTCGTATGAGGTGATAATGGTCGATGATGGGAGCAAAGACGGTTCGTGGACGGCGATCGAGCGTCTCTCTTCGGCGAATCCCTGTGTCAAAGGGGTGAAATTCAGACGTAATTACGGCAAATCGGCGGCGTTGAACGTCGGTTTCGAGCATGCAAAGGGCGATGTGGTGGTTACAATGGACGCTGACCTGCAGGATAGTCCCGATGAAGTGCCGGAATTGTACCGAATGATAATGGAGGAAGGCTATGATCTGGTGTCGGGTTGGAAGAAAAAGAGGTACGATTCGGCGATTGCGAAGAATATTCCCTCGAAACTGTACAACGCAACGACGAGATTGCTTTCGGGAATAAGGTTGCACGATTTCAATTGCGGCTTGAAGGCTTACAAAAGGGCGGTCGTGAAGTCGATCGAGGTCTATGGCGAGATGCACAGGTACATTCCCGTGATTGCAAAGTGGGCAGGATTCAATAAAATCGGCGAAAAGGTCGTTCAACATAGGAAAAGGGAGTTCGGAGTCTCCAAATTCGGAATGAATCGCTTCGTAAACGGTTACTTGGACTTGATTTCGATAATGTTCGTCTCCAAATTCGGAAAGAAACCCATGCATTTCTTCGGCTTGTTGGGCAGTTTGATGTTCTTTGTCGGCATAATCTCGGCAATGGTTCTGGGAATTCAGAAGCTGGTTGCCCTGAATAACGGAGAGATGATGCGTTTGGTTACCGATTCTCCTTATTTCTATCTGGCATTGGTTACGATTGTGTTGGGAACACAGCTGTTTCTGACCGGATTTGTGGCGGAACTGATTGGCAGAAACTCGCCTACGAGGAATGTTTATTTGATTGAGAAAGAACTGAACTTGAATGATGAAGACGAAAAGCATAATCGAACAGAGCATAGAGCTTAAAAGGGAAATCGCAGAGAACTCTGCGTTGTTGGAAAGGGTGGAAAAGGCTGCGGAAACGATAAGCGGGGCTTTCAGAAAGGGGCATCGCGTGTTCTTTTGCGGCAATGGCGGAAGTGCTTCCGACGCTCAGCATTTGGCGGCGGAGCTTTCGGGACGGTTTTACTTCGATCGCCCGCCTCTTGCGGCGGAAGCGTTGCATGTAAACACCTCTTACCTGACCGCAGTTGCCAATGACTATTCGTATGACTTGGTTTTCGCACGGGCAGTCGAGGCTTTCTGCGATGAAGGCGACGTTCTGGTCGGTCTGTCCACCTCAGGCAATTCCCGTAACGTGGTCAACGCATTCGAAACCGCCAAAAGGAAAAACGCTTTCGTCATTGCACTGACGGGAAAGGGCGGCGGTGAAATGGGAAAACGAAGCGATATTCTTATAGACGTGCCTTCCGGCGATACGCCTCGCATACAGGAGGCTCATATAATGATAGGTCATATCATCTGTCAGCTTGTCGAAGAGAGTTTATTCGGAAAAGGAGAAGGGAAATGAGGAAACCGAGTGAGGCAACGACCTTGTTCTTGGACAGAGACGGGGTTATAAATGTGCGAAAGCACGGAGGGTACATTCAAACGCCCGAAGAGTTCCGTTTTTTGGAGGGAGTGCCGGAGGCTTTTGCGATTTTCGCAAAGTATTTCGACAAGATAGTAATCGTAACCAATCAACAAGGCATAGGAAAGGGGCTTATGAGCGAGGAGGACTTCGAGGCGATATGCGGGAAGATGAGAACGGAAATTCAAAACGCCGGTGGAAGAGTGGATTACGTCTTTCACTGTCCGCAGCTCGCCAAGAGCAATCCCTTCGACAGGAAACCGTCGGTGGGAATGGGCTTGAAAGCAAAGAAAATGTTCCCGATGATAAATTTCAAGGACAGTATAATGGTCGGAGACAGCCTCAGCGATTTGGTTTTCGGGAAAAGGTTGAAGATGCACACCGTTCACATATCCGATAACTGCGAGGAAGCCCGCAGACACCCTGAAAGGATAGATTTAAGGTTCGGTTCGCTTTTGGAATTTGCTAAATACATGGAATATGAAAAGAATAGTAAAGTTAAGTAGTTTGTTTTTGTTGACGGGCTTGTTATTTGCCAATGTCGATGCGAGTGCTCAGAACAATGTCGATGCGAAAGGCAGGAAGCAGGGTCGCTGGTCGAAGACTTATTCCGACGGAAAGTTGAAGTATGAGGGTGAGTTCAAGGACGATTGCGAGGTAGGGGACTTCAAGTACTATAATAAAGATGGCAGTTTGAAAGAGAAAATAAGCTATAAGGGCGATTGCAAGACGGGGTACTGCGAAGTGTATTATCGCAAAGGGCAGGTCATGAGCAGCGGAGAGTATCTCAACAAGAAAAAGAACGGTGTTTGGAGTTATTACTCTGTCGATGGCAAACTTCTAAGCAAAGAAACATACAAGGAGGGGCTGAAAGAGGGCGAGGAAACGATATGGGACACCAAGGGAAATGTGTTGGAGAAAATCAATTACAAGAAAGGCAAAAAGAACGGGGAGAATTACAAGTATCTTTATGCCGAGGGATTTCAGACATATACCTACGTTGATGACGTGAAAGAGGGTGATTATCGGAATTATTACTCCGATAAACAGCCGAGAATTGAGGGACAATACTCGTCAGGCAAGAAGGACGGAGTGTGGACTTACACCGACCAAGCGAAAAGAAAGATGAGAGTGCAGGTTTGGAAAGCCGATGTATTGATTTCCGACAAGATAATACTGCGATTGAGAGATAAGGAAAGGGGGATTGCAGCCGAAGAAATCGTTTGCCTTTATCCATTGGGGAAACAAACATGCGTTGTGTTGTCAAGCGGAGAGAAGTTGACATGTTTCAATTCGTACGACCAAATACTTGATTGCACGGACGGGAATTACCTTATCCGTTTGAATGAAAAGAATAATCTTTATGTCAATCCCAATGCCATAAAATCCGTAAAGGAAAACACCGACGGGCAGGCGGAAGTGATTACAGAGCCAAAGACGGATATAAAAATCATTGCCGATAAGGAGGGATTGAAAGCCGTTCATTCCGTTTTGAACAAGGGAAAAATCGGAAAGTAAACGCTCGATTAAATGAAAGAAAAGGTCGTATTGGCTTTAAGCGGCGGAGTTGACAGTCTTTCCGCCGCTCTTTTTTTGCGTGAAGAGTTCGATGTGATAGGTTTGCATCTGCATACGTACGGAGATAAGGAGGATTTGACGCTTTTGCAAGAAGCATGTACAAGGTTTTCCGTTCCTTTATATGTGGAAGATGTCAGAAAAGACTTTCGTTACAAAGTCATAGAGAAAGTAAAGCAAGAGTACCTCGCCGCACGTACCCCGAATATTTGCACACACTGCAATGCCGAATTGAAAATTCCTGCCTTGCTGTCCTTTGCCGACAAGATGAATATACGTTATGTGGCAACGGGACATTATGCAAGGCTTGTACGAAACGGAAACGACCATTTTATCCGAATGGCAAAGGACAGATGGAAAGACCAATCTTATATGCTTTATCGTTTGAGCAGGGAGCAACGTTCACGATTGTTGTTGCCTCTTGGCGAGAGACTGAAACAAGATGTAAAACGATATGCGGACGAAAACGGATTGCATGATGTTGCTGCACAAAGGGAAAGCTACGGACTATGCTTCACGGAGGGAAAATCATACAGCGAGTTTCTGAGAGAGGAACTGCCGGAAGTGGATGCCTTATCGGGAGGTGAGGTAATAGATGAAAGAGGCAATAAAGTGGGAACCCATAACGGCTATCCTTTTTATACGATAGGTCAATGGAAAGGCTTGAATACAACAGAAAAGCTCTATGTCCGCAAACTCATTCCGCAAAGCAATACAATAATAGCCGGTAAGAAAGAGGAGTGTTTCGCAAAGCATCTCCATTTGAAGGATATTCACATTCACCAAATGGAGAAAGTCCTATCTTCCTCTTCGCAACAACGCTTCCTTATCAAGATAAGAGGTAAGGACGAAGGAACTATCGGTTTTTTCTACATGACCGGCAATAACGATAAGACGATTGACACCATGCAAATTCCCGAAAGCATACGCATAGACTTTGAACAACCAGTCTTTGCTCCCATGGCAGGACAAGATGCCGTGGTTTATGATGAACAAGACTCCATTGTACTCGGCGGCACAATCGCTCCAATGGTGTAAAATACAGACAGGGGCAATGATGTTCGCATTGCATTCGAACTCTGTGAAGGATTTCTTATTGTGGAATTAGAGATATTGCAGAAAAACTCGCCACTTCAAATTCTTGATCTTGATGACGAGAATGTAAAAGCATTCGTTCTAAAACCGGTCAGGATACTTTATGAATAGATTTTTGCGATATGACCGATGGCGTTTATATCACCATGCTCTGAACACAACGAAGAAATTGATAGGCGAGTAATTCGTTGGAAAACTTCAAACATCACGAAATAGAAGAAGTCGAGTCAACAATTTTTGTGCGGTTTCTTTTGTTTTTTTATCTCCTATTATTCATTACAGCTCGCAGATTTACCGCATTTCATGAGAGTTCAGCCGCAAAAAGTATCTGAAATTGAAAAATATTTCGGTGTTTATCAGTGTGTTGCGATAAATCGTCAAGAAAAGTTGCTGAAAAATTTGGTGGGTATTGGTTTTTGGTGTACCTTTGCACTCGTTTTCATAAGGATGAATGTTTGATAGCCTCCTTAGCTCAGTTGGTTAGAGCACATGACTGTTAATCATGGGGTCTTAGGTTCAAGTCCTAAAGGGGGCGCTTCAAAGAAAGGAGAAAAGAGATTTGGGTTACCAAATCTCTTTTCTTTTTATACCGTTGCGAATAAGTTACGAACGAATTTCAATCAGGCTGTTGCTTTAATTCTCTTGTTGATATAGTGATTGGAAAAGATGATATAGAGCAGCGTTATTGCAATGTTGATTACAGCAATCGAAGTCGATATTCCTATTGCTCCGAATTTTTCCGCCGAAAGTGAGTAGAGCAAATATCCTGCAAAGGCTCCGCATACGGAAATAACCATCGGTATATGTGTTTTCTCGAAATAGGTGAAATAATTGAAGTAATATAGGATTAGTGCTGCGAAGACCTGCGAAAGCAGCAGCATAGGCAGGTAGCTTGTTATCTCTCCATAATTGCGAGGGAAGATATTCCATTGCAAAAGCAGGTATGAACCGAACCAGATGAAAATGGAAAGCAGCAAAAGTACGGATAAGATTATTTTTGCGTTGCGGTCATTTTTCTTTTTAAGGGTTTGAAGGTTCTTTTCTCCGAGAAAATCAGGCAACCATACGAAATTGAACGATTGAAAGACGATTAAAGGTATTGTTGCCAAAAGAGAGGCAAGGTTATAAGCCCCCATGGCTTCGCTTCCGCAGTAAAGCATGATGAATTGTTTGTCTCCGAAGTTCACGACCGAGTTTACAAGTCCCACAAAACTTAGCGGCAAGCCTATTTTCAATGCTCGAAGCATGTAATCCTTGCGATACTTGCACCAAATCTCTTTTATGAAACTTCTTGCGAACACACAGCACAACAGGAACTCCGTTACGTATGTTATGCTCAAACGGAGCAAAACCTTATCGGTGTCTTTGCTGAGATACAATACCGTTATAACGGCAATATTACAGACGAACATTCTTATCAGATTGAAGGCTTGTATATTCTTTATCTTCTTTGCCGATATGAAATAATAGGTAAGAAAATTGGAAAATATCATCGAGGTGAGTGCAATGAAGAGATACGGACGATAAGACCTGTAATCGAATTGCACATCTTTGCTGTTGTTGACGATATTGAAGAAAGCATAGTCGGCATCGGTGATATAGAACAATGTAAACATGAATGCAAGAAACCCGAACAGGCTTATGCTTAATGTGAACAGCATGGAAGCATTGTCTTTCCTGTTTTCCGATGTCTCGATGTACAGTTTGGGTAATGCACTGTGGTATCCGAGGTTGAGAATAAGAGAACAAGTCATCGCAAAGTTGTAGAGATAGCCGTAAACGCCGAAGTCGTTTTTTGTCATCAGGTGAAGAAAAACCGGAATGAGCAGGAAATTGGCTCCTCTGACCAATACATCGGTCGAGAAAAGCGATAGGCTCTTTTTGATTGCGGGATTTTGCAGAAGCGATTTGAAAGAAAGCATACCGGTTTACTTTATTATTATCGCCTTTACCCTGCTTCCTGTAAGCCGATCATTGAGTTTCTCGCACAATTCGCTGCGAATCATCATCAACTCTGTTTTCAAAGCAGGCGAATTGACATAAACGTAAAGCGTCTTGTTTTCGATAAAAACCTTTTTGGTCAGCTTCTTCACCAAATCGCCGGTCAGGTCTTCCCATGCAGCAATTATTTCCGCCGCATTGAAGTCCGCAGGTATTTCATGCTCATCGAACCATGATTGCAAGACGTTTTTCAATGGCAGTTCCTTTGCTTCCGCAGCTCCTCTCTTCTTTTTGCCGTAATTGTTATACTTTCCGTTCCGATAAATCATAGTCTGAATATTTTTGTCCGCCCTTTCAGTGCTTCATCTATAAGAGTTTCTATCCTGTCGGGGTGAGTGTCCGTTATGAATACCTGACCGAATTGTTCTTTCTTCATTAGTTGCAGCAGCGTATTGACTCTGTTGAAATCCAATTTGTCGAAAATGTCATCTATCATGATGATTGGCTTTTCCCTGAGTTTGTTGCAAAGGTAATCGAACTGTGCAAGTTTCAATGCAAGCAGGTAAGTCTTTTGTTGCCCTTGCGAGCCGAAGTTCTTTATCGGATTTTGCGATAAGCAAAACAACAAATCATCTTTGTGAATGCCTGTTGTGGTGTAGCCGACAGCCAAATCTTTGTCTCTGTTTCGAAGCAATAAGTCCGACAAACTGCCTTCGTATGTTTTGTATTCTATGCTTACCTCTTCCCTGTCGTCGCTTATATGACTGTAATATGTCGAAAAGGGCGTGGCGAAATCGACAAAGAATTCTTTTCTTTTTCTTTGGATTTCCTCGGCGTAGGAAGTTATCTGGTCTTCTGTTATCTGCAAACTTATCATATCGAGACAGCCGCCTGCCTTATGGTCTTTCAACATGCGATTTCTTTGAGCCACCGCCTTATTGTAGCGTATCAGTGTTTTCAGATAGAGCTTATCTTGTTGAGAAACGGTAATGTCGATGAATTTCCTTCTCGATTCGCTGCTGCCGTCTATCAGGCTATGGTCGTTGGGAGTGATGATTACTGCCGGCAATCTGCCGATATGGTCGGAATGTCTTTGATATGCCTTATCGGAGTGTCGCATTATTTTTTTCCCGTTCTTTTGCAATGAACAGAGATAGTTTTCCGTCGTATTGTTACCCTCGTATAATCCGCTGATCAAGAAAAAGTCTTCGCCTTTCTTTATGGAATCGAAATCGTTTTGACCGAAATAGCTTTTGCAGAAACTGAGGTAGTGTATGGAATCTAAAATATTGGTTTTTCCAACTCCGTTATCCCCCACGAAGCAGTTGATTGTCGCAAAGTCTTCGTCAAAAGAGGAGATGTTCTTAAAGTTCGCTATTTTCAGATGCTTCAAGTACATAATTCCTTATTTCTTCCATTAACCACATAGGCGTGGAGGTTGCTCCGCTTATGCCTATGGTCTCATATTTTCGCATTTCCGCCAAGTCTATGTCCTGTTTGCCGGAAATGAAATAGGTCTCCTGTTTGTGGTCTTTGCAGAGACGGAACAGGTATTTGCCGTTTGAGGAATGTCTGCCGCTGACAAACAATACCGCATCCACACTGTCGGCAAATTCCAACAGGGTTTTGCTTCTTGCTCCGACTCTTTTGCAAATGCTGTCCGTAACGAATAAATTCTCCTCATTGTCGTTCGCTTTCATTCTCCGGCGTATCTGTTCGACCAAGAACATGAAGTCTTCTCTGCTTTTTGTGGTCTGAGAAAATATATGCAGGGGTTTGGTGAAGTCTATATCGTTCAAATCCTCTGTTTTGCTTACCACTATGGCTGTATTGTCGGTTTGCCCTTCCAAGCCTACGACTTCCGCATGTCCTTTCTTACCGAAAATCACTGTTTGGCCTCCGCATTCCTTCATCTCCAAGTAGCCTTTCCTCACATCTTTCTGTAATTTAAGCACAATGGGACACGTGGCATCTATAATGCTGATATGGTTTTCTTCGGCAGTCTTATATGTAGAAGGAGGCTCGCCGTGAGCCCGTATCATGACCTTGCAATCTTTCAAGTTGCTCAAATCTTCCTTGTCTATTATGCGAAGTCCCAGCCTTTTCAGCCTATCGACCTCTTCGCTGTTATGCACAATGTCTCCTATGCAGTAAAGCTCCTTCTCTTGTTTCAATTCCCTTTCGCAGGTCTCTATCGCCGATACCACACCGAAGCAGAAACCTGCATTTTTTTCTATTTCGACCTTCATAAATCGTTGTTTGAAATACGATTTACGGAGAAACAACTTACGGCAATCAAACCGCAGGTCTCCGAATCGTGTTACTCAAAGTCCCAATGAACTGCAAAGGTAATTATTTTCGTAATTTCGCAGCCAAATTTCGAGCCATGATCGATTTCAAAACAGTAACTCCGCAAGACAGATTGCTCTTCGAGTGGTTTCATGACCTTATGCCGCAAATCAAAAATGCGGAATCCTCGCTTGCCAATCTTTGTGCGTATTCATTCCTGTACCATGGGGAATATGCAGTGGTAGAAGACTGCCTTGCCGCAAGGATATATTTCGATGAGAAAACAATCTGCTACCATTATCCCTTGGGAGATGGAAACAAAAACGAAGTTTTGAAACTATTGAAAGACGATGCACGTGAAAGAGGCTTTGTAATGATGCTTATATGCGGCGATACAGTGCCGCCGGAAAGCATTCAGGGAGCATTCGACCCCGTTTTGAGACGTGATTTCTTCGATTACCTGTATTTGAGGGAGGACTTGCAAAATCTCAAAGGAAGGAAGTATCAACCGAAACGCAACCACATAAACAAATTCAAGTCGCTTTACGATTGGGAATTTGAAGTCGTGAAGCCGGAAAACGTATCGGAATGTCTTGCCTTCGAGAATAAATGGATAGAAGAGGCTGCTTTGCGACACCCTGAACTTCTGTCGGATTATCGAAAGGAAAGGAGAATTGTCGAATATCTGCTTTCCAATATGGAGGAATTGGGCATTTTTGCAGG
>OQVS01002462.1_pt1 | contig 11735 bp, 12 predicted proteins | sample 1691601 | NCBI WGS metagenome assembly OQVS01 (sample SAMN03418268, study PRJEB22391) | human gut metagenome | biome: human-gut; feature: organic feature; material: feces | host: Homo sapiens | place: Tanzania | collected 2013-01 | reverse complement strand
TGTCCACAAGGGGCAGCATCCCTTTGGGCATGGCCTTGGTGGCGGGCAGCACACGGGTGCCAAGGCCCGCAGCAGGGATGACAGCTTTTGTGACTTTTTTCATGATTCAAAACTCCTTCGCAAAACTATCGCAGGCTGGGTGCATCAGCCGTAGACCAGATTGAGCAGGGCGTCCACATTGGGGCCCAGCAGCAGGGTGCTGGCGCTGCCGATGACCATCAGCAGCAAAAAGCAGCCGAACACTGCCGCAAAGCTGACGCCGCCCTGTGCGGCCAGAACGGCCTTGCGCTGGGCTTCGTCCGGGAACTCGGAACGGATCTTCCGGATGCGGTCTGCCGCGCTCTTGCGGTAGAGCCACTTGCCGTACATGCCGCGCACGACCATGAGCAAAAAGCTCAGAGCCGAGCAGAGGCGGGCCAGCATGACCATCGTGGAATCGCTCAGGGCGGGGGCCATGGTGCTGCCAGTGAGCTGCATCAGCTGCAGCAGGGTGGGCACGGCCAGCAGCAGCTCAGCTGCCAGAAAGCCGAACGCGGGCTTCCATGCCTTGCGGTAAAAGAAATAAAATGGCCCGAACAGCAGTGCCGAAAAACTCATGGAGATCTTGCTGTGCGCCAGCTGCATCCGGCAGTAGGTGCTCAGATAGGCGGGGGACGCAGGGCCGATGTAGCTGGCCCAGTCCTTGCAGGGGATGCCGTCCAGCATCTCGTCTTTGCCAAAGGCGGCCTCATAGGCCTGCCGCATGGGGTCCTGGGGCATGGAGCCGGTCTCCTGATACTGGCGGTACAGGCTGGAATAATCAAAATTGCCCTCGCCGGGGCCGGCCGTGCGGTCGGCAGGCTCTTCGGCCCCTTCCGGCGGCAGCACGGCACCGCAGCAGCGGCAGTGGTCCTCGCTGCGCAGGGTGCGCTCGCCGCAGGCAGGGCAGGTGCACAGCTCGGATTCCTGATACGGGAACTTCCATTCGTATCCGGCGGCATGAGCTGGGCTGTGGATGCAGCGGCCCAGTTTTTCATAACAATCCCGGTGGTACGGTGCGCCGCAGTCGGGGCAGACGACGATATCGTCCTGCAGCGTCAGCGGCTTGCCGCAGCCCTCGCAGGGGCAGCCATAATATTTTGGCATAACTTCCTCCCATAAATGGTACTTGATGCTATTATACTCCCATCCCGGAGAAAAGAAAAGGTGAAAATCTTCAAATTTCCAGCATGATGGTGATTTTTCCTCTTTACTTTATCACGGATTCCCGGTATACTAATGAAGTATCTGTGTATAAACTGTATCTTTTTGTAGCCCTCTCAGCCATCGCTGCGCGATGCCAGATCTCCCGCAGGGAGAGCCTCTGGCGGCCGGGTTTTGTGTTTGCCAAAATGCAAAGAGCGATGGACCCATGAGAAATAAGGGCGATACTTCTTATTTTTGAGAGGATATTGAGAATGATCACGACTGAAGAACTGAAAGTGAAGCTGGCCGAATACGGCACAGCGGTGAAGGACCTGGAAGAGGCCCTCGCCATCGAGGCCTCCCGCAAGCGTGTGCAGGAGCTGGAGCACACCATGTCCCGCCCCGGCTTCTATGACGACGCCGAGCTGAGCAAGAAGGTGTTCGACGAGGTGGGCGACCTGCGCGGCAAGCTGAACCGCTTTGAAAAGCTGCAGGGCCTGTACGATGACGCCGAGACCATGCTGGAAATGCTGGACGAGGAGTACGACCCGGAACTGATTCCCGAAGCCGAAGAGGCGGTCAACACCGTGGAGAAGGCGGTGGATGAGCTGCAGCTCATGACCATGCTGAACGGCGAGTACGACCACAGCAACGCCATCCTGACCTTCCATGCCGGTACCGGCGGCACCGAGGCGCAGGACTGGGCCGAGATGCTCTACCGGATGTACAACCGCTGGGCCGCTGCCCACGGCATGACCGTGGAAGTGCTGGACTATCAGGACGGCGACGAAGCCGGTCTGAAGAGTGCTTCGATGATGGTCAAGGGCGCCAACGCCTACGGCCTGCTCAAGAGCGAGAACGGCGTGCACCGCCTGGTCCGCGTCTCTCCGTTTGACGCCAACGCCCGCCGCCAGACGAGCTTTGCCTCGCTGGAAGTCATGCCGGAGCTGGACAACACCATCCAGGTGGACATCCGCCCCGAAGACATCGAGATGCAGGTCTACCGTTCCTCCGGTGCCGGCGGCCAGCACATCAACAAGACCTCTTCGGCTGTCCGTCTGATCCACAAGCCCACCGGCATCGTGGTCAGCTGCCAGACCCAGCGCAGCCAGTTCCAGAACCGTGACTACGCCATGGAAATGCTGAAGGCAAAGCTGTATCAGATCGCCCAGCAGCAGCACATGGACAAGATCGAGGACATCAAGGGCGTCCAGAACGAGATCGCCTGGGGCCACCAGATCCGCAGCTATGTCTTCATGCCCTACACCATGGTCAAGGACCATCGCACCAACTACGAGACCGGCAACGTGGACGCTGTCATGGACGGCGACCTCGACGGCTTCATCTTTGCATACCTCAAGGCTGCCAGCCGCGGGGAATTGCAGGATACCTAAATTTTACCGATAAACAAAAAAGCCACGCGAAAGCGTGGCTTTTTTGTTTGCGTATCTTATGCCAGATCCGCCAGGATGTCCGGCCAGAGAGCCTGCTCCTGGTGCATGACGGCGAATGCACAGTCGAGAAACATCTTGTTGACGGCGGCGATGATGGTGCTGCGGAGCAGCAGCTTTTCCTCTTCGGCGTCTGCGGCCAGATCCCGGATGGTGTGGGTCAGGCCGAACACATAGGGCAGGCAGTTTTCCACTTCCTCGCAGAAATAGTCGTAGGCCTGCGCGGCAGAGTAGTGCTGGCGCTGCATTTTGAAGAGGGTGTCGATGTTTTCCATCGAGAGCACCGTTTTGGAGACGACGATGTAGATCAGGCCGGCCAGCTGCTCACGGGTGTATTTTTTCTTGATGGGGTGGCCGATGATCCCTTTCTTGACGTAGTTGCTCACCATGGAAGCCGTGAGCTCCACCCCCGGAAATGCACGAAAATACCCGTTGACGTACTGGACGGTCTGGTCGAGATACAGCCCAACGGAAGGCAGTTCTGCGTACCGCGGCAGGGCAAAATCCACGGCGCAGGCCGCAATGCGGCGGTTGGATTCATTGTTCATGCGGATAGTATAGCGTATTTTTCCGACAGGGTCAACCGTCTTATGAAAACTTTTTGAAGATTTCTCAGAAACGGTTGACAGGTTTTTGAAAAACTGATATCATAGCTTCGACAACATGAAAAATGCGGCGAATTTTGCCGCTGGAATGGAGATACTGCTTATGAAGACCCGGATCGTTGTGGATTCTGCCGCAAGCCTGTATGCACTGGATGGCGTGGATTTTGCCTGTGTGCCCCTGAAGATCATCACCGATCACGAGGAATACCACGATGACGGCACGCTGGATGCGGTGGGCATGGCTACGACCCTGCGCACCTATAAAGGAAAGACCTCGACTTCCTGCCCCAACGTCGGCGACTGGCTGGCCGCTTACGAGGGAGCCGATGAGGTGTATGCCATCACCATCACCGGTACGCTGTCGGGCAGCTGCAATGCGGCCCAGCTGGCGGCGGAGGAATACCAGCAGGAGAACCCCGGCAAGCGGGTCTTTGTGCTGGACAGCCTGTCCACCGGCCCGGAGCAGGTCCTGCTGGCCGAGCATCTGCGGGATGAGCTGGCTGCCGGCAAGGAGTTCGACACCATCTGTGAAGAGATGCTGCGCTACCATAAGCACACCCATCTGCTCTTCTCGCTGGAATCGCTGGCCAACCTGGCCCGCAATGGCCGCGTGAAGCCCGCTGTGGCGGCAGTGGCGCGGATGCTGGGCATCCGGGTCATCGGGCAGGCCAGTGAGGCCGGTGAGCTGGACGTGATCTGCAAAACGCGCGGCGAGCACGGCGCATTGGAGCGCATCGTGCTGGAGCTCAAGGAGCACGGCTACACCAACGGCAAGGTGAACATCTCCCACTGCGGCAACCCTGCCGCTGCCGAGCGCCTGAAGCACATGATCGAGGCCGTCTTTGAGGGGGCCAGAGTTGTGGTGACGGAGTGCGGCGGCCTGTGCAGCTACTACGCCGAGCTGGGCGGCCTTCTGATCGGATACGAGGACGGAGAGGCTTGAAAAATCACCCGGACCGCGCTATACTAACTCCATCTTAAAGGGCCGCGCAGCGGCGGGGGAGGTACAGCGTGTTCAGACTGCCAATCGTTAAATTTTTCAGCCGCATCCTCAACCGTGCCACCATCACCATCGTGCTGGTGGCATTGCAGGTGCTGTGGCTGCTCTGGGCGTTCTGGGCCTTTACGACGGGCCGGGTCTGGCTGAACGGCCTGCTCAAGGCGCTGAGCATCGTCATCGTGCTCTACCTCGTCCGGAAAGACGAGAACAGTGCCTATAAGATCGGCTGGATCGTCCTCATCGGCCTGCTGCCGCTGCTGGGCGGGGCGCTGTATCTGGCCTTTGGCAATAAGGCCCCGGCCAAGGGGCTCCGCACCCGGATGCGGAAGGTGGAGCAGGCCCACACGGCTGACCTTGCGCCCCGGCCGGACCAGACCGACACGCTGGACCGCGTGGAGAAAAACCTGAGCCATTACGTGGAGACCTACGGCCCCTACCCGGCGTGGAAACACACCGCCGCTCACTATTTCTCCTGCGGCGAGGCCATGTACCCCAGGCTTCTGGAAGACCTGGAACAGGCGGAAAAATTTATCTTCCTTGAATTTTTCATTGTAAAGTCGGGCACGATGTGGGACGGCATCGAGGCCATCCTCAAGCGGAAAGCCGCCGAGGGCGTGGACGTGCGGCTGATCTACGATGATTTCGGCAGTCTGCTGGGCCTGCCCAGCGACTTCGTCATCCGGATGGAGCGCAGCCATATCCGCTGCATCCCCTTCAACCCCGTGGTGCCGCTGGTGTCGCTGGTGATGAACCACCGCGACCACCGGAAGATCGTGGTCATCGACGGCAATGTGGCCTACACCGGCGGCGTGAACCTCGCGGACGAATATATCAACGCCGAACAGCGCTTCGGCTACTGGAAGGATGCCGCCCTCCGGCTGGAAGGGGCGGCGGTTTGGAATTTTACCGTCATCTTCCTCAACTGCTGGAACGCCTTCCGCCCGCAGGAGACGGACTATGCACCCTTTGCGCCGACCCACCTGCCGGAAAGTTCGGACGGCGTCGTTCAGCCCTACACCGACAGCCCGCTGGACGAAGAGCCGCTGGCCGAGACGGTCTACCTGAACATCCTGGCCCAGGCGCAGCGGTATGTGTATATCTACACGCCCTATCTTGCGGTGGGTGAGGAGATGCTTGATGCCCTGAAGACCGCCGCCAAACGCGGCGTGGATGTCCGGCTGGTCCTGCCGGGCATCCCGGATAAGAAGCTGGTGTTCCGGCTGAGCCGGTCCTACTATGTGCCGCTCCTCCGGGCGGGCGTCCGCATCTACGAGTACACCCCCGGCTTCCTCCATGCAAAATGCTATGTCAGCGACGACCATCTGGCCGTGGTGGGCAGCATCAACATGGATTACCGCAGTTTGTTTTTGCACTTTGAGTGCGGGGCGCTGCTTTACAGCAACAGTCAGGTCATCGCCCTGCGGGAGGATGTGCTGGCCACGCTGCCGCAGTGCCGGGAGGTGCAGCTTTCCGACTGCCGGACTTCTCTGCCGGGCACCCTGCTGGACAGCGTCCTGCGGCTGCTGAGCCCATTGATGTAAAACCCTCTCAGTCAACGCCATCAGGCGTTGCCAGCTCCCCCAAAGGGGGAGCTATTGGCTCTCCCTTCGGGAGAGCTGGCGAACGAAGCGAGACGGAGATGGGAAAACCTCTGACGAATAAGATTGGCCCTGCTGGATATACTACTTCCAAACCCATCGGGAAAGGGAGCGTATCTATGAGAAAAAGCAAGGCTCTTTGGGGCTGCGCGCTGGCAGCCGCCCTGCTGCTGGCCGCCTGCGGGAAACCGAACGCCGGGTCGCCCGGCTCTGGAAGCATGAGCGGGAGCAGCGCGGCCTCGCAGACGACCGCCGCCTGGAAGACCGGCCTCGGCGTCGTCGTGGAAACGGAAGACGAAGAACGCACGGGGAGCATCCGGCTGGCGGCTGCGGCGGTGCTGCTGGACGGCGACGGTAAGATCGCAGACGTGGAGCTGGATGAGCTGGAAACGACCATTGGAGCTGACGGCATCGGCGCAGTGCACCTGCCCACCGACTACCGGACCAAGCGGCAGAAAGGGGCGGACTACCCGCTGGCAGAGGCCTCTTCGCTGAAAAAAGGCTGGGCGGAACAGGCAGATGCCTTCGCCGACCACCTGACCGGCATGACGCCGGAACAGGTGTCCCTGCTGAAGCTGGACAACGACGGCAAGCCTACGGACGCCGACCTGCTGGCCGGTTGCACCATCGCAGTGGACCGCTACCGCGATGCGGTGGTCAAGGCCTGCTCCAATGCCAGGGGGCTGGGCGCGGCCAAAGGCGACCGGGTGTCGCTGGGCGTGGAGGCAGTGAATGCCTCTTCGGATGTGACCGCGACCGATGACCGGGACGTCAATGCAGAGATCGACATCAGCCTTGTGGCCCTGACGCTGGACGCCGAGGGCCGTGTGACCAGCGCCGTGGCAGACATGGCGGAACCGGCCCTGACGGTGGCGTCCGATGGCGGCATCACTGCGCCGGACAAGGTGGAGACCAAGCTGGAACAGGGCGACCGCTACGGGATGCGGGGTGCTTCCTCCTTAAATAAGGAGTGGTACGAGCACAGTGAGGGCTTCTGCGGCTACCTCAAGGGCAAGACCCGTGCGGAGGTCGCAGCGATCCCGGCAGACGGCTCGGACGCCGATTTGCTGGCGCTGTGCACCATCTCAGTGACCGACCTCCAAAAGGCCGCGCTGGACGCGATGCGAACCAAATAATGCTGCAAAGCACTTCACAAGAGCTTTTTCCGAAAGGGGAAGGCTCTTTTTATTTGCGCGATTCGCACAGAAAGCACGTCGGAAAGAGAACACATTCCGGCATTGTGCGAAAAATCAGCCTTCCCCCTTGCAAAATCGTGCCAAATGCGGTATCCTAGATGCACAGTTTAGCTCTTTATCACGGTAAAGTGATAAAACAGGGGCGTTAGAGGAGGAACTTGGGATGAGAATGAAACGATTCCTTTCGATGTTTGTGGCGGGTGCGATGGCACTCAGCCTGGCAGCCTGCGGCGGGGCCGCATCCACGTCTACGGCTGCTTCGGCTTCCGGCTCTGCGGCAGGCTCTGCGGCATCCGCTTCGGCCGACAGCGACCTGGCCTACATCCAGGGCAAGGGCAAGATGGTCATTGGCTACACGGTGTATGCACCGATGAACTACACCGATGACGAGGGCAACTTCACCGGCTTTGATACCGAGCTGGCCACCGCCGTCTGCGAGAAGCTGGGCGTGGAGCCGGAGTTCGTGGAGATCAACTGGGACACCAAGGTGGTCGAGCTGGACGCCAAGAGCATCGACTGCATCTGGAACGGCCTGACCCTGACCGATGAGATCAAGGAGAACACCGCCACCACCAAGCCCTACGCCAAGAACGCACAGGTCGTGGTCGTGAAGGACGGCACGGAGTACACCTCTACGGCGGACCTCGTGGGCAAGACCGTGGTCGCAGAAGCCGGTTCCGCCGGTGAATCGGCCATTGCAGACGATGCAAGCCTGTCGCAGGCCGATTACATCTCCAAGAGCGTCCAGACCGACTGCCTGATGGAAGTGGCCGCCGGTACCGCAGATGCCGCTGTGCTGGACCTGACCCTGGCCAACGCGATGATCGGTGAGGGCACCGACTACGCAGACCTGAAGATCGTCGATGAGCTGAACGCCGAGGAGTACGGCGTGGCCTTCCGCAAGGGCAGCGATGCCGCAGCGGCCGTCGATGAAGCCTTTGACGCGCTGAAGGCCGACGGCACCCTGAGCGCACTGGCCGAAAAATACGAGCTGACGCTGGCCGATTGATCGTAGACTGCAATGCAGAAAGCCGCTCCGTTCCGGGGCGGTTTCCTGCTGGAAGTACAAAAAATTGATGGGTGTGTTTTTGTGTCTGTGATTCTTGGGCGCCTATCCGGCGCATTCCTGCTCAACTGTGAGCTGTTTGCCCTGACGCTGCTGTTCGCGCTGCCGCTGGGCCTTGTGGTGTCGTTTGGCTCCATGAGCCGCTGCAAGCCGCTGAGCGCTGCGGTCAAGACCTTCGTCTGGATCATCCGCGGCACCCCGCTGATGCTGCAGATCATCGTCATCTACCTCGGCCCCGGTCTGCTGGGCATGACGAACCCGTGGCCTACCGGCTCCGGCGGGCGGATGGTGGCAGCGGTGGTGGCCTTTGTCATCAACTATGCGTGCTACTTCTCGGAGATCTACCGCGGCGGCATCGAGGCTGTGCCCAAGGGCCAGACCGAGGCCGGGCAGGTGCTGGGCATGACCAAGCCCCAGATCTTCTTCAAGGTGACCTTATTACAAGTGATCAAGCGCATCCTGCCCCCCATGGGCAACGAGATCATCACCCTCGTCAAGGATACCTCGCTGGCCAACACCATCGCCAACAAGGAGATCATCATGATGGCGAAGGAGTACAGCGCCAAGGGCCTGATCTGGCCGCTGTTCTCCACGGCCATCTTCTTCCTCGTCTTCGTGGGCGTGCTGACCATCCTGTTCAACTGGCTTGAGAAAAAGCTCGATTATTTCCGCTGCTAAGGAGGAACGATATTATGGCATTGCTCGAAGCCTCCGGCATCGGGAAAAATTTTGAGGAGACCCATGTCCTGAAGGACATCTCTCTGACTTTGGAAAAAGGCGAGGCGCTGGCCATCATCGGCTCGTCGGGTTCCGGTAAAACGACGCTGCTGCGCTGCCTGAACTTCTTGGAGCGCCCGGATACCGGCGTCATCAAGGTGAACGGCGAGACCATGTGGGACGCCGCCGACCCCGCCACCCAGAAGGAGAGCGAGATCCGAAAAAAGCGGCTCCACTTCGGCTTGGTGTTCCAGAACTTCAACCTCTTCCCGCAGTACACCGCCCTGCAGAACGTGATGCTGGCGGGGGAGCTGCTGGCGAAGGAGCGCCCGGACTACAAGGCCAACAAAAAGGCCATCCACGCCGAGCTGGAGCAGCAGGCGCGGGAGCTGCTGAGCCAGATGGGCCTGTCTGAGCGGGCGAACCACTACCCGCACCAGCTCTCCGGCGGCCAGCAGCAGCGGGTGGCCATTGCCCGCGCGCTGGCTCTCCACCCGGATATCCTCTGCTTTGACGAGCCGACCTCGGCCCTTGACCCGGAGCTGACCGGTGAAGTCCTGCGCGTCCTGCGGGATCTTGCCGACCGCAAGACCACCATGATCATCGTCACCCACGAGATGCACTTCGCCCGCGATGTGGCGGATCGCATCCTCTTTATGGATGGCGGCGTGGTGGTGGAAGAGGGCCCCGCCAAAGAGCTCATCGACCATCCCAAAGAGGAGCGCACAAAACAGTTCCTTGCACATTATTCTGAGTGACCACATCTGCCCCCGGAGAGCTTGCCTTTCTGGGGGCGGTTTTGTTATAATAAAGCAAATGGAGGTGGCGGCATGACGGCAAAAAGAGAGCGGGCACTGCGCAACGCAATCGCATCCGCGCGGATGGAGGGACTTTCCGTCTCCAAACAGACCGAGCAGGACTGCGTGCGCTATCTGGAAGGCAAACTTGATACGGCGGCTCTTGTGCAGGAAGTGCTGAACCGCCAGCGCGGAAAACAAATGACAGCCCGGAGGTAAGAAATGGGATACACCATCGAGGCGTCCGAAAATGGCTGCTATCCGGGAACGACGGTGTTGGTCAACAAGTTTGATCTGCACAGCCAAGAGGAACTGAATGCGGTCGAAGCGGCACTTGTTACGGCGAAAGCGATGCAGTGGGAAGAAACACCGCAGTGTGCGGCGTTTGATTTTGCACATTATAAGGCGATTCATAAGCACCTGTTCGGCGAATTATACGATTGGGCCGGGCAGATACGCACGATCGATATTTCCAAAAAGGGTACATGTTTTTGCCCGGCGGAGGAACTTGAACAAGTCGGCGCTGCGGTTTTTAGACGGCTCAGAAAGAAAAACTACTTCATCGGGTTGCCGCGCGAACAATTTATAGAAGATCTTGTGGACTTTTACGAACGAACCAATGAACTGCATCCGTTCCGGGAAGGAAATGGGCGGACTCAGCGCGTGTTTTTATCTCAGCTTGCGCAAAATGCCGGGTATCCGTTGGATTTCTCCTGCGTAGACCCGGATGAACTGATGATCGCGACGATCTATGCGGCACAGGGAATCGACGAACCGCTGAAGACCGTGTTTGAGAAAATAGTAGGTGAATGAATAGAACCCGCCCCCGGAGAGCTTGCCTTTCTGGGGGCGTTTTGCAGTAAAACGCCCCTTTGCATCGTTTTATAGAGCGAAAGGATGTGTGTTCTATGAAACGGAGACGTTCTGCGCAAAAGCGCCGCACGCGGCGGTGGCTGATTTTTCTGCTGATTTTGCTGGCGCTGCTGCTGTTCTGGCCCCGGCGGGTCAGTCTGGAAGGACTCATCAGCCCTGAAGCGGTTCTGATGGACGCGGACAGCGGGGAAGTGCTGGCCGCAAAAAACGCGGATGCGTCCATCTATCCGGCGTCCATGACCAAGGTGATGACGGCACTGCTCGTCCTCGAAGGGACTCCCGACTTGGATACGCCGGTGACGCTGCCGGGGGACATCTTCCCGGCCTTGCAGACGGAGAAAGCTTCCATGGCGGGCTTTCTGCCCGGTGAGACGGCCACGGTGCGGGACCTGTTATACGGTGCGCTCCTGCCCTCCGGCGCGGAGTGCTGCGAGGCGCTGGCGCGGGAAGTGAGCGGTTCGGAGGAAGCCTTTGTGGAGTTGATGAACCAAAAGGCCGCAGCGCTGGGGATGGCATCCACCCACTTCTGCAACCCCACCGGTCTGCACGACCCGGAGCATGTTTCCACCGCGCGGGACATGGCTGTTCTGCTGCGGGCGGCGATGCAGAATGAGAGGTTCCGTACGATCTTCGCAACGTCCCACTACACCGTGCCGTCCACGAATCTGCACCCGGACGGCTTTACGATGGAGAGCACGTTTTGGAGCGAACTGGACGGCACGGAGCTGCGCCGGGGAAAATTTCTGGGCGGCAAAACGGGCTATACCAGCGCCGCCGGGCTCTGCCTTGCCAGCGCGGCGGAAGTGAAAGGGAAGACCTATCTCATGGTCACGGCGGGGGCGCAGGGAAACCACAACACCGAGCCTTACCACGTTGATGACGCCGTGAATGTCTGCCGTCAACTGGCCCGGTGAACGGTCATGCGCAGAATCACTAATTTTTGCATCTATTTTTTAGTGAAGCTTATCAAAAGAAGACGCTTGAAAAAAACCTGCAATCTGTTATAATCACATTCGTGAATCCCACAACGTCCTGCCCCTTTTCCGGCAGGACGTTTTTATCGGTGAAAAATCGTTTTTTCTGCCTTTTGATGACCCCCAAAGGAGGGCGCTGACATGACAAAAGATATGACACAGGGCAGCCCGCTGAAGCTGCTTCTCGCTTTCGCGGTGCCGCTGATGCTGGGCAGCCTGTTCCAGCAGTTCTACAATCTTGCCGATACCATCATCGTGGGCCGGTTCGTCGGCGTGGAAGCGCTGGCGGCGGTG
>OQVS01002460.1_pt1 | contig 11748 bp, 9 predicted proteins | sample 1691601 | NCBI WGS metagenome assembly OQVS01 (sample SAMN03418268, study PRJEB22391) | human gut metagenome | biome: human-gut; feature: organic feature; material: feces | host: Homo sapiens | place: Tanzania | collected 2013-01 | reverse complement strand
TGCGTGACCGTGGATGGATGGCCCCTGGGCGGCGGCAAAGTGTCCGGCGGGCGGGTGAAAAACCACTACCCCAAGGCGCTGCGCCTGTTGTAACGCTCTTTTTTGACAAAAACAGGCCGGATAAGGCTTGAACGCGTGCACTGATTGTGATAGAATTAAACAGTTAGATTTTGTGTGCTGCCACATGCGGGCGACCACAGCCCGTCTGCCCGCAGGCGGAGATACCGATAAATTTAGGAGGCTCTTTCCCATGTCTGGACATAGCAAATGGAACAACATTAAGCGCAAGAAGGAAAAGACTGACGGCGCCCGCGCCAAGGTCTTTACCAAGATCGGCCGCGAGATCAGCGTTGCCGTCCGTGACGGCGGCCCCAACCCGGCTTCCAACAGCAAGCTGGCAGACCTGATCGCCAAGGCAAAGCGCATGAGCGTGCCCAACGATAACATCCAGCGCATCATCAAAAAGGCCGAGGGCGGCGACAAGACCGAGTTCGAGGCCATCACCTACGAAGGCTATGGCCCCGGCGGCGTGGCCGTTATGGTGGAGACCCTGACCGATAACCGCAACCGTACCGCTGCCGACCTGCGCCACTACTTTGATAAGAACGGCGGCAACCTGGGCGCTATGGGCTGCGTGGCTTTCCTGTTCAACCAGAAGGGTGTCATCGATATCTCTCTGGAAGATAAGGATGCCGACGAGGCCATGATGGACGCTCTGGATGCTGGTGCCGAGGATTTTGATGCCAGCGAGGATGCTGCCGAGATCACCACCGATCCCGAGAACTACTCCGCTGTGGTCAAGGCTCTGGAAGAAAAGGGCTACGAGATCCTGTCTGACGACCTGGCCATGGTGCCCATGACCACCACCCGCCTGACCGATCCCGACCAGTTGAAGCTCATGGGCAAGCTGCTGGATTCTCTGGAGGATAACGATGATGTCCAGAACGTCTGGCACAGCCTGGAGAACGAAGAGGACCTGCCGGAATAATCGGTTCGGACACTCTTTATTCCTGAAATAAGACGATAAAAAGCCGCTTTTTGTGCTGCAAGGCACGAAAGGCGGCTTTTGCTGTATAGAGGGAGAGCGAAAATATACTGTTTTAATGTTGCACTAATTTCTTGATTTGCGATAAAAACGCAACCGGCTAAAAAGGACAGTTTCAGTTATTGCCGAGTAGTTTGGCTTCGATAGACAGAACATCGGGAAAGATAAGAGGAACACCTTTACGTTGAAGAGCGAGAACACGTTTTGCATTATCCAAAAGTTCTTTCTCGAAGGCAGTTTCAACCTGAACGGGCGCATTTGTCCGTTTGTCGATGTACTCATTTACAATGTAATTGGCAGTAGTAGGACACATATTCTGGATTAAAAACGCTTTCTCATAGCCCAGAACGTAGCCGAAGGTGATCGTATCACAGCGGCGGTAACGCTGTATTTTCTTGTTGTAATAGACGCGATATTTTTCGACCTGAGAAGAAAACGGAATCATCCAGTAAATACCGGTAGAATTTTCCTGAAATGCATAGAAGCAGGGGCGACCATGCAGCTGTCCGTTGATGGCTTCCTTGTTTTGCATCAAATGCTGGTCTGGAAAGTCGATAAAATACTGATCGCTAATATAATAGAAGTGTCCTTTGTCCATCTATAAACCTCTTAAACAATAAAACAGCCCCATCCAGAAGAATGGGGCTAAACATTTGCACTAGGCTATTTATCAGTCGCATGCCTAGCAGCGACAAACATTTGCACTCGACTATTTATCAGTCGCATATCGAGGAGCGACAAACATTTGAAAGAGTGGCCTTTTGGCTTCTCTTCACCTATATTATATGCGATAATGCGCTGATTGTCAAGCACATATCCCGGCGGGCCAAGAAGTAAATGTAAATGTTCAAAAGTTCAATTTGCTTCAAGATTGGAAGGATCCAACTTACATCAATTTGATAAAGTCTGCCCGAAAATGTTCCGATTTTGTGAACTACTGTTCCTGTTTATTGGACTTTTGAAGTGTTATAATCAGGCCGGAAGCCCATAAGTGGGCACGGAAAGGAGTACATCAGATGGCAGATTACGGTTATTTCGGCAGCGGCGCAGAGGGATACGCCCACTATACCCAGACCTTTAAGAGCACCTTCCCCAATTCGTCCGGTGCAGGCAGATGCAGCGGTACGCGCAGCACGGTACATACCAGCCCAGCTGCAGCACCGGCGCATACGCCAGAAAAGACAAATGCCGCACCGCAGATCCCCTATGATCGGAAGGATTACACTGACCCCGATTTAGAGAATGCTACGTTGAACGTAATGTTTGGTATGGCGATGCTCGTGGTCGCGGTGGCGGTTTTTATCGCGGCCATAGTGTCCTTATGAAAAGCAGGGAGAAGGAGCTGCTTTGACATTTTTTCGATGCATCCCGGGCAGAAAATCAGGTGTTCAGCTCCTGACGCTCCAGTTTATCCCAGTTCAGCCGGTTCTTTTTGTAGCCGATAAATGCGGTGACTCTTACCATGGTAAGGTAGAGCCGGAGGAAGAAGATCTCAAACAAACACAACAGGAGTGCTTTGCCGAGGTCGCGAAGGGAAACATTCAGATCAATGGTATGGATACGGGAGAAAAAGGCGGTGATGGAAAGCAGTGCGCCGTACACCGCATAAACCACAAAAAGCAGGACCGTATACCGGAGGTTCAGCATGTCCATTGCAATGGAAAGCAGCACCATCAATATGCCTAACATTTCGATGTAGGGCGAAAGAAACTCGTAAAACAAAAAGTGCGGGTAGGAAACGGTGCCAACGACGCCATAGCGTGGGTTGGCAAACATCCTGCGATGCTTCCACAGCGTTTGGAACAGGCCGCGCTGCCACCGTCTGCGCTGCTTTTTCAGCTCGCTGAGCCGTTCCGGTGCCTGCGACCAGCAGATCGCATCCGAAGCGTATTTGATCCGGTAGGGACGCTGGGTGAGGCGGCAAAACGCATGCAGCCGGACCACAAGCTCCATATCCTCTCCCATAGTGTTGGGGTCGTACCCGCCTGCGGCGATCACAGCGGCCTTTTCAAACAGGCCAAAGGCCCCGGAAATGATAAGATTGCCGTTAAATTTATCCAGCAGGATACGTGCCGCCAGAAACGAGCGGTCGTACTCCAGCGCCTGCATACAGGCCAGCAGATTGCGGGGCAGGTGGTATTGCACAACATGGCCGTCCTGAATGCGGACACCGTTTGCAGGCCGGATGCTGCCGCCGACAGCGATCACGTTTTTATTTTCCAGCACAGGGCGTACGATCCGTTCCAGCGAGTCGTATTGCAGGCAGGAATCTGCATCCATGCAGATAAAGTAGGGGTACCGCGCACAGTTGATGCCAAGGTTCAGGCTGTCCGCTTTTCCGCCGTTCTTTTTCCGGAGCAGCGTGATGAGGACCTTTTCGCTGCGGCATTCATAAACGGCCTGCACCGGCTGGCAGGCAAGCTGTATGCGGATCGGGCGGGAGACCTGCTGCATATGGAACGCTTCTATCAGGCGCGCAGCGGTGTTATCCGTTGAGCCATCATCCAGGATCACGATCTCGTAGTGCTTGTACTGCAGTGCCAACAGGGAACGGATGGTCTCCACGACCGTGACCTCCTCGTTATAGGCGGGGACGAGAATGGAGATCGGAAGGCAGCAGTCCTGCCGGAGCCGGGGCTGTAAGTAGTCCAGCTCTTTTTTCTGGTACAGCTCCGAAGCGCCGATGATCACAGACAGGAACAGAAAGGTGGAGCAGACGATCAGGTAGATCAGAAAAAAGAGGGTGGCACAGCCCAGAAAGAGCGGGAACAGCTGTATCATGTGGTCGCCATCTCCTTTGCCGCTTCGGTTTCCGGGGCAATGCCCAGATGGTATTGCAAAAGCGCCTTTGCGGCGCAGTCGGCACCGGTCAGGATGTCCTGCAGTTCCTCCCGGGCAGGGCACAGCTTTTGCAGGCTGGCTGCAGCGCTGCTGCGCACAGGCCAGCTTTGGCTGTACAGCATGTGTTTCAGGCGGCGGAGCGTTTCTTCACACGGGTAAGCAGCCAGGACATCTGCGCAGGCAGCAGCAACTTCCTCTGCGGTGGTTTCGCTTTCCTCTGCCAGATGGTACAAAGCCGGGAGAAACCGTTCGTCCGGGTATCTGCCAAGGTATCGTACACAAGAGATCTGCAGCGCACTGTCATCGGCTGCAGCCAGCAGTGCCAGGATCTGCGCGCCCCAGCTGCCAGATGCGGCACAGATATAGGCCAGCAGACTGCGCTGCAGTTCAATGCGGTAGCCAGAAAACTGCTCCCATAGCGGGGCGATCAGTGCGTCCGGTTGCGCAAAGGTCAGCAAACTGTCCACCAGTGCAGCTTCGCTCAGGGGCGCGCAGTATGCCTTGTTCAGCTCCGCAAAAACCGCCAGCATAAGCGGGACCTGCCCGGCACTGCAGAGCGCCCGCAGCGAGTTTTCAACGTTGCAGCACCGCGGCCCCTCACGGATCTGCTTTAGCAAAAAGGCAGTGACAGCTTCGGAGGGGGCGTATTCCATTACCTGAAAGCGGGTAACGGACAGCGAATAACAGGCCTGGACCGCAGCAGGGCGGTTGACATAATAGCGGCAGCTTTTTTGCAGATAGCGGGCAAGTGCAGGCCTTACCGCAGCGGCCGCAGCGGCATCGGCAGCTTCAAACGCATCGGCTGCAAGCTGAAATGCAATCAGGTGGAGCGGGGAACAGAGAGAATGCACGATTTCGGCTTCCGGCGCTTCGTCCTGTTCCTGCTCCGAAAGGTACCGGAACAGGGCCAGATAATGCTCTTTGTGCAAAATCAGCCGTGCCCGCGTAAGGTGCGCGGAGAAGACATGCCGGAAATTGAACAGCAGCACACCGATGCATACCATATAATAAAAGCCAAGAAAAAAGGAAACGATCATGATACGCCACCGTTTGTCCAGACCTTTTGCATGGCATAGTAAGCGGGTTTCAGACGCTCATGCCAGGTCGGCCTGTTTTTCCAGCCCTGCAGGGAATGCGTGCCCATTTCAATGGTGCGGTCGGCAGTTCCAAGCCCCACGGAGATCTGCCGAAGGGAGATAAACCGTACTCCGTAACTGCCGTCATAGTAATCATCATGGATCTGCATACGGGAGGGGTCGGCAAAGTTCAGCATAGCCCACGGGAGGCGAAGTTCCAGGTTTTCGCCGCAGGCCATAAAATCGGCCAGGGAATCATAGGCTGCGCTGCCCGGGTCGGCAGTCCCGTAGCGCAGGTGACCTGTTTCAAAGCGGTCAAGCCCGGTAAAAGCGTTCCGGAACTGCTCTGCAGAATCCTTTACCGCCATTGCCGCTACCTCAAACACGGCGCTGTCCCGGGCAGGCGGGGCGATATAGGCATCGGTGCCGGTCAGCTCCTGCTCGTAATTTGCATGGATGGCATGATAGCGGTCCTGTACCAGCAGGGCTGAGTCCGCTGTGCCATGAATACAGATCAGAAAATCTGCAGGCTTATCAAATGCCACTGCAGGGAAAAAACACCGCAGAGAACCGGTTTTTGGCGTAGTATCGATGGGGATATAAAGGGTGTCCTGCCCGAACTGATACCCCGGCCGGTAAACGCGCAGATACAGATAGCCTTCATCGTACCGGATACTGATAGAAGAACCGTCAGGATACTGCTTTACAACATCATGCACAGACCACTCCGAAACATCGCCGTCCACGATGCAGGTACTGATCTGGCCGGGGTCAAAGGCCAGCAGGCCAAAGTGCTGGCTGCAGGTCTGGGCATCGCTCCAATAGATGCTGCGGTTAAGGTCGCAGGCGTACATGGTATTCCAGATCCGCTTGCTCCACGCATCCTGCCATGAAAATATACAGGCTCCCGCGCACCCGGAGGCTGCAATGTCCCTATAGCATTTTACAAGTTCGGCACTCTGCTCGGATTCAGACATATGCCCATTCCGGCAATTGGTGGCACTGTTCTGCTGCACCATGCCGCGGCTGCTGCTCCCACCAAACGCAATGACAACGACCGGCATCGTGTGATGGGCGTTCAATAATTTCAGATAGGCAAGATAGGTGTTTGTACTGCCATTTGTTCCGTTGCAGTCCTGCAGTGCTGCCGGTTTTTGCACCAGCGTATCCCACTGCTCCGGCGGCATCAGGGACAGATAGTCCATATCATAGGCATATACGCTGTAACTGGCAAACAGGCCGCTCTGGTATTTTTCCGCAGGGCGGATATGTTCCGTATCAATGGCGGCACATTTGCTGAAAAACTCCGTGATATCATCCGGGTAGGTGAATGGGTCGGTCGATCTGCTGTTGGCAAAGGAGAGCGGCTTTTGCGCGGCATATTTTCGGCTCTCGTAGGCGATCAGCTGATCGCCTGCTTCGGCAAGCAGCGTTTCAAACGCAGTCGCACCCGGTTGGGAGTAAAGATAGTCGCCTGTATAGGCGGGCATATCCGGATGAGATTGGTCTGTATACGCCACGGCGAGGTCTGCCCATTCGCTGCCGATCACATAACCAATCACCCAGTCCGAAACATCGTACGAAAATAAGCCGCAGTTTCCAACGGTGGGATCTTTCAGGAGAAAGCGGCGGCCGTGCAGCACATCCACCGTTGTCCGGCATTCTTCCAGCAGGCGCAGCCGGTATTTTGCAGCGCAGACATCTATGGGCATATTCTGCACCTGCTCGTCCACCCAGACCCCCTGGATCAGATACAGCGGCGTTGCGGCGGCTGCATTGAAAGCTGAAAGCGCCTGATAAAAGGAAGTGCTCTGGATGCCGTATACGCGGATAACATTGGCCCCCATCTGGCGGATCATTTCAAACCAGCGCAGGTAGGTATCCTGGTCGATCTTATGCTCAGATGGCCATGCACCGGGGATCCCGCTGCCCAGATCGACCCCGCGTATCGCAAAGTCCGTCCAGCCGTCTGCGCTGCAAAGCTGAAACTGCTTGCCCTGTGTGCGAGCAGTCAGATGCGGCGGCGTGTTTTCGAGGTGCCGGAGTGAAAAACCTCCTGCAAATAGCAGTAAAAACAGCACAAAGCCGGCCGCCAGCAGACAGGAGAGCGCAACGACAAAACGCTTCATTTCAACGGTTCACCCCATTGTATGCGTTTACCCGGGAAGGTGCGGAATACTGCCGGAGCGTATCGATATGAGCATCCAGCCAATCTCCGCGATAGTGCAGATAGCCCTTCAACTGCCCCTCTGCCGCCGAACGGCTGTTCAGGTTGCGCACTGCGGGGCGCAGCAGATTTGCCTGCGCGGCAGCATCGCCCCAGCGCGCATCGTTCCGTTTGAGCGCAGGTGCAATAAAAACCAGCGTTTCATCCATGTAATCGTCCAACGCCTGCTCGCTCAGGATGCCTTTGCGAAGCTGACGGTAACGATAAATGATGCGCGCTGTAAAATCCTTGTCCTTCATCAGCATACAAAACCACAAACGGTTTGGCATAAAGAATCCCTCGGCCGGGATCTCTTCCTCAAAATAGTTGTTGCAGGCATTGTTGAAATCCCAGACGCACATATGGAACCGCCCATCGATGCCTTTATAGATATAGGTGGAATAGTTTCCGGCATCCGCATTGCTGCTCAGTTCGTTGAGGATAAAGTAATCGACAAAACTGTCAACATCGATCTGCCGCCGGTAGTCCTGTCTGGAGCTGTCAGAAGCAGAGGAATACAAAGCGCTTTCAAAAGCTGAAAAATCCTGCTGGATCGCAAGGATCTGCCCAGCATCCAGATTTTGTCTTCCAGGATACTCGAGCTGCAGCATCAGGGGAGTGGTATGGGTATAGGCCGTAAAGGTGTTCAGCGGTTCTGCATTGGGGTCCTGGTGGTCCAGCCGCAGCAGATATCCGGTATACGAACGTCTTTTTGCGCTGACGGTCAGCGCCAGCCGCGCGCCGTTTTTTCCGCCGGTGATGCGCTCAGTCATCACATAAAGCCCCTGATATTCGCCGTTCAGCAGTACCTCGCAGAACCGGACATTGGGGGCATAATCCATCATTTCGCCAGCCAGATTGTAAAACATATAATTCCGGATGGCGGTCTTGTCCAGCCACGGCCCGTACAGCACCCATTCGTGGTGTGCATCCATCCCCATGATGGTGGCAGGCGCATTGGCCCCGTTTTCGTCCACCAGGCGTATCGCATAGCTGGTCTTATCGAAATAGCGGGAGGAATTTCCGCGGATACGGATGCGGATAGGGGAAGTCAGATCTCCCGGGTCGTTTGCATGGTGGTACACCGAAGAATCGGTCCCGATGACCTTTAGCTCTGCGCCGATGGTAGTACCGCCATCGGCTGCCGTGGTATAGAGAAGCTCGGTGGCGGTTTGCAAAATGGGCCGCCCAGGGATAGTTGCCCCGGCGGTATCGATCTCCACGATGGGAAGATAGGTGCACAGCCCGCCATCATCCGGTTCGGTACACGGATGCTCCGGCACGGCCTGCCGATGCTGATGAACGCGCGCGACCTTTTTATGCCCACTGAAAAGAAGCGGTGCGAGGACGGAAAGAAAGATCGCGGCAGCACAGGCGGCCAGTCCGAGCAGTTTGTACTTCATCTGCGTTTTTTAGTTGTAGATCTCATCACTCTGCGCCACGAAGTTTACACATTCAACATCGCCCAGCGCATAAAAATCAGAGATCAATGTGGGGAAAGCGTGCTGTGCGCGTTCCAGCGTTTTACGGGACAGTTCATAGATATATTCTACACGCTGCCGGGTAGAGTTTCTTACGCGGAGGACTGCACTGTGCGCAAAACACTGGAACACAAGAGCTTCTATGGCAGCGCAGCAATTCCGGTCGGCACGGATGATCAGCAGCATCCGCGTGTCGCTGCGCACAGAGCCAAAAATGAGCAGGATCAAAAAAATCGCCGTACTGCCGATGGCGGCGACCAGGTAATCACCAACACCGCAGCAGATGCCAACGATGATGGTCCAGAAAACATACGCAGTATCCCGCGAATCTTTTAACGCAGTACGAAAACGCACGATGGACAAAGCACCCACCATGCCGAGCGAAAGCGCAATGTTGTTGCCGATAACGGTCATAACCGTTCCGGTCATGACGGTCAGCAGAACAAGGGTCACGCCAAACTTTTTGCTGTAAATAGTCCCTTTATGAGAAAACGCATAGGAGAGGAAGATCAACAGCCCCAGCAAACTGCTGACACAGATATGCGCAGTGATCTGCTGCCAGGTCATATCTCCCTGTTGCGCCAACAGATGATACAGCTGTTCTTTCATCAGCGAACTCCTTAAAACTGATACAGACACCCGGTCTGGCGTGCCATACAATATTTGCTGACTGAAAGCACAGCGTGCTGCACCGGAAGCAGCATATCTTTGATGTAACTGAGCAGAAAGCCGTTGTATTTTACTTCAAGAACAACAGAAAAAGGGGAGAGGACACTGTTCAGGGGGAGATGCCGGTCAAAGATGTCATAGTTTGCTTCGTTTGCACGGATCGCGGAATCAAAGGTGATGCGGATAGAGTTTTCCGGTGCAACAAAAGCAAAACGCTCGTACTCAACAATGGTCTTTGGACGGTAAGCAAGGGTCTGCATAAGTGCATAGCACTCCCTGCCAAAATCGCTCTCGCTTTTTAAAAGAACGGTAAAATCCCCTGCGATCAGGGCTTGCGCGTCCTGCCTGGACAGCGACAGCGAACGTTTGCGCTGATAGGCCCCCTGCTTCTGCTTCATCTCAAACAGCACAAATTCCGCATCCGGGCTGTAGACACGCAGCCTTAATTTGCGCCGAAGCTCCACACCATCCTCTTTTTCCTGCAGATCCCGGTCGTAGAGCGAATCGAAATAAAGCGAACGCACAACATAACCATCAGGCCCGTTGTGCTCGTCCGGATGAACCACCGTCAACAGATGATCCCGCAGACGCAGCGCCTCGGCCTGATTCAGCAAAAACTTCTTTTCTTCCCGTAAAACGTCTCTCATGGTGCTGCATAAAATTGTAATTGTAGTGGATAGACATACATCAGTCTGAATAGGATACCGCGCAGTCCCAGGGTGCTGCTGCACCCAAAACAGACCTGCACATGCGCGATACAGGCAGGAGAAAAACGACGCTTTGTGGGAACATTTTGTTGATATCGTCAGTATATCGCAAAATTTTGACGAATGCAATAGGCGAAATGCAATTTGTGGATTATAGCTATAAGCAGCGGACACGATTTTGTTGAAGGTGTTCAATTATTGAGGAAATTCAGGCTGTTTTATTTTTTACGGAACTCCCCGTACAGCCACTCTGCCAATGCCGACATGATAGCCTTGTACTTGCTGGTATCTTCAAACAGGGAAGAGAAGGTGTCCTGCGCTTCAAGATAACTGTCCTGTGCGGCGGTGTCGAAAGCCTTGGGGAAGATGCTCTCGGTAAAGATCTGCGGGTCGGAGCTTCGGGCCAGCTTTGCCAGTTTCGGGTCGGCCAGCAGACGGTCATGCAGGGCGGTAAGCAGCACCCGGTCAGCATTGGTGAACTCGCCCTTGAATTTCTCATTGATCTTCAAAATGATCTCGTCCAGCGGCTCCTTAGGGTCGTGGCCGAGGGCGCCTTTTTGGGTGACCGGCTCGTAGACGCCCTTGGCGTGTTCCAGCTCAATGGCACCGGCAAAGGTCTTTTGCAGCTTGTAATACTCCAGCTGCAATTTGCCCTCCAAGTCCAGCGGAGAGACCTCGTCCGGCGGCAGCAGCTTGAGCAGGTAAGCGCAGAATACGTTCTCCTTGTGCAGCTCTTCATCGAACATCCGCGCCACCTGCGAAACGTAGCCGTACCACTTGACAAGGCTGCGCAGCAGGCGGCGGAACTGGTACCGCTCGGCCTGCGTTTTCTGGTTGTAGCGGTCTGCCACCGGCTTCAAAACGCTGCTCATGCGGCCCACGGCGTTTTTATCCTGCTTGGTGCTGCGGAAATACTCCTTGGCAAAGGCTTCCACATCGGCATCGGAGTAGACGGCAAAGCTCCGCAGCTCCTTCTGGGTCTTGTAAATAAGGTCGGTGTTGACCTCCTGCTCCAGAAAAGTTTCCTGATAAAAGGGCTGGAATGCCTCCCGGATGTCCTCTGCCTTGTTCACAAAGTCCAGCACAAAGGTGTCGGTTTTGCCGGGGCAGGTACGGTTCAGGCGGGAGAGGGTCTGCACCGCCTTGACACCCTTCAGCTTTTTGTCCACGATCATGGTGTGGAGCAGCGGTTCGTCAAAGCCGGTCTGGTATTTTTCTGCCACGATGAGCACATTGAAGTTGTTGTGGAACTCCTTTTTGGTCTGGCTCTCCGCAATGTGGCTGCCGTCGGCGCGGACGTTCAGGGACTGCTCCGTGTACTCCACGCCGCCGTCCGGTACGGCACCGGAAAACGCCGCTAAGATCTGCACATCGTCATAGCCCTGCTCCGCAATGTAGCGCTTGACCTCGTGGAAGTACCGCACCGCCGCCAGCCGGGAGGAGGTGACCACCATCATCTTGCCCCGTCCGCCGATCTTGTGGCTGGTGGTCTCCCGGAAGGTCTCTACAATGATCTTTGCCTTCTGGCTGATGTTGTAGGGATGCAGTTCCTCGTACTTGCGGATGAGCTTCGCCGCCCGGCTGGCGGGCAGGTCGGGGTTGTCCGGGATGGTTTTGGCGATCTTGAAGCAGGTGGAATAGGTCATGTAGTTCTGCAGCACATCCAGGATGAACCCTTCCTCAATGGCCTGCCGCATACTGTAAATGTGGAAGGGGTGGTGGC
>OQVS01002456.1_pt1 | contig 11767 bp, 11 predicted proteins | sample 1691601 | NCBI WGS metagenome assembly OQVS01 (sample SAMN03418268, study PRJEB22391) | human gut metagenome | biome: human-gut; feature: organic feature; material: feces | host: Homo sapiens | place: Tanzania | collected 2013-01 | reverse complement strand
AAGGGTACTCCCATATCGCCATTAATAGGGGATAGTTTTGCACATCAATATAGCGACAGGCATGGTATATGCCATGCCTACGAAAAGTGTATAGATAATTGTTGTATTCGGCAAATCAGAAATTATACTCCATCAGCACCTCAGCAGTATTGACATCATACACCTTAATATCAACATCAGAAATCACCGCACAGGTCTGGCGCCCGTCCTCCCGCTTGGAAAGGGATGGAGATCCAGGATTCAGGAACACAGTATTGCCCCTTTTCTCCAGCACTGTATAATGCACATGACCGCTGATAAAAATATCCGCCTTAATGGCAGCAGCCATAGCATCCTTTGCCTCGTCAGACTCTACCATATGACCATGAGTAGCCACAATATGGCGCCCATCCGCAAAGGCATGAACATAAGGAGACTGAATAGGCGTATTCAACACCAGCTGATCCACCTCTGAATCACAATTTCCCTTGCAAATCAGCACCGGCTGACTACAGCTATTGATTTTTTCTGCCAGCTCCGCTGGATTATAATCCTCCAGCATAGGATTCCGAGGCCCATGATAAAGCACATCTCCAGAATGAATAATCAAATCCGCATCCTTGAAAAACTTGTCATAGGCCTTGGCCCAATGGTCACGGCAGCCATGAGTGTCACTAATTACACCGATTTTCATATAGCCTGCCGCCTCCTATCAAATCTGGCGCAGCAGATTGGCCATTTCAATGGCAGTCATAGCACCATCAGCACCCTTGTTGCCTGCCTTGGTACCAGAACGCTCAATAGCCTGATCCAAATTCTCAGTGGTTACTACGCTAAAGGCAACAGGCACACCAGTAGCCATGCTAGCCTGAGCAATGCCCTTGGCAGCCTCATTGCAAACATAATCATAATGAGTAGTAGAGCCACGGATAACAGTACCCAAGGCAATAATAGCATCATATTTGCCAGACTCAGCCATCTTCTTGGACACCAATGGCAGCTCAAAGGCACCTGGTACCCAAGCTACAGTAATATCATCCTCGTTGGCACCATGACGATGCAGGGTGTCCAGGGCACCCCCTAACAACTTGGATGTAAAGAACTCATTAAAACGGGATACTACAATACCAAAACGCAAACCCTGGGCATTCAGCATGCCCTCCAAAACCTTTACCTCTTTCATGAAAAATCCTCCTTAATATTCAACAGCTTAGCCCAGAATGTGTCCCATCTTGGCACTCTTTACTTTCATATAATTCTTATCATATTCATTTACTGGCATAACCAAAGGCACCCGCTCAGTAATGCTAAGGCCGTAGCCCTCAAGACCAGCTCTCTTGGCAGGATTGTTAGTCATGAGACGAATGCTGCTGAGGCCCAAGTCAGCCAAAATCTGAGCACCAATGCCATAATCCCGCTCATCAGGTGCAAAGCCCAGCAGTACATTAGCCTCCACAGTATCCTTGCCCTGATCCTGCAGCTCGTAGGCACGCATCTTGTTGGCCAGACCAATACCTCTGCCCTCCTGACGCATATAAAGAACCACGCCGCAGCCCTCAGCCTCAATCTTCTTCAAGGCAGTAGCCAGCTGCTCACCGCAGTCACAACGCATGGAGCCAAGAGCATCGCCAGTCAGACACTCGGAATGTACTCTTACCAGCACATCCTTCTTGCCCCGAACATCACCCTTCATAATAGCCAAATGACACTTGCCATCCAGCTTGCTTTCATAAGCATGGATTCTAAAGTGACCATATTTACTTGGCAGATCTGCCTCGGCAATCTTCTTCACAAAGCACTCAGTTTTCTTGCGATACTCAATAAGGGACTTAACAGTAATAATCTTCAAGCCATGCTTATCTGCAAACTCCATCAGCTTTGGTGTACGCATCATATGGCCATCATCATCCATAATCTCACAGCACCAGCCAGCAGGAATCAAGCCAGCCAAGCGAGCCAAATCAGTGGTGGTTTCGGTATGACCTGCACGGCGCAATACACCACCTGGAACAGAGCGCAGAGGGAATACATGGCCTGGACGGCGGAAATCCTCTGGTCTTGCCTCTGGATCTATAATCTTCTTAACGGTTTCCCATCTCTCATAGGCAGAAATACCAGTGGTGGTGCTAACTGCATCTACAGAAACAGTAAAGGCTGTTTCGTGATTATCAGTATTATTGGTAACCATCTGGCCAATCTTTAATCTGTCCAGAATATACCCCTCTACTGGAGTACAAATCAAGCCCTTGGCATAAGTTGCCATAAAATTAACATGGTCAGCAGTACACTTCTCTGCCGCTACAATAATATCGCCCTCGTTTTCACGATCCTCATCATCCACTACAATAATCATATTGCCGTTTCTGATTTCGTCAATTGCTTCCTCAACTGTTGCAAATTTTGCCATATCTATGCTCCTTTATCTCTAACCCTTTATAGGGCATGCTTCTTAAAATCCATTTTCCTTAAGAAAATCCATGGTAATACTAGACTGAGCAGCCACATCCGCTGACTCACCAGCAGGCTGCAGCAGCTTGGCCACATATTTACCCACCACATCATTTTCAATATTAATGAGAGAACCCTCTCCCTTAGCAGATAGATTTGTTACCTGCCTGGTATGGGGTATCAGGGATACTGTAAAATCCCTGCTGCCAACCTGAGCCACTGTTAGGCTGATACCATCCAAAGCCACAGAACCCTTTTCCACAATATACCGCAGAATAGCTCCATCAGCCTGTATCTTCATAAGGATGGCGTTTTTGTCCTCTTTAAGAGAAACTATCCGCCCAGTGCCATCAATATGTCCACTGACAATATGGCCTCCCAGACGACTGCTTAAGGTCAAAGCCCGCTCCAGATTTACTGGACTGCCCAGCTTCAACTCCCCCAAAGAGGTTCGCTTAATAGTTTCAGGCATAACATCTGCCTGAAAGCTATGGCTGTTAAAGCCTGTTACCGTAAGACAAATGCCATTAACAGCAATACTATCTCCCAGCTTAACATCCTCCAATACCTTGGTGGCTTGAATCTGGAGAGTTCCATTGCCTATGGCTTTCACCTGGCCTACTTCTTCAACAATTCCTGTAAACATAGCATACCCCTTTATTCACATTCCGGTCTACGAACCCTGCCAGTAATCATTACATCGTTGTCCAGCAAACTAGTCTGGATATTCTCCAGCTCCACAGCCTGAGCCAGCTGAGCAAAGCCCTCTCCCTCTACCGGAGTCAAGGCCTGACTGCCACCTATGAGCTTGGGAGCCACAAAGGCATATACTCTGTCCACCAAGCCAGCTTCCAGCAAGGAAAAATTCACCCTGCCGCCACCTTCCACCAATATGGAGGTAATGCGCATAGCCCCTAACTGGTTCATCAACTCCAATACATCAACCTTATCAGTTCCTGCCACTAGAACCTCCAAACCTGCTGCCTCCAAAGCAGCCCTACGGCTGGCAGGAGCCTGAGCCGATACCGCCACAATGGTTCTAGCTACGCCATCTGTAGCCAGCTTGCTATCCAGTGGCAATCTGGCCTGACTATCCAAGACAATTCTTACAGGATTATGTCCCTGATACTCCCGCAACCTAGTGGTCAGGCTGGGATTGTCCTGCAATACAGTATTAATCCCCACCAAAATACCATCATAAATATCCCGGAGACGGTGTCCCTCATAACGGGATTTTTCATTGGTTATCCACTGAGATTCTCCCTCAACAGTAGCAATCTTGCCATCCAGAGACATGGCAGTTTTTAATGCCACAAAGGGTTTGCCTGTGGTTATCCACTTCAGGAAAACCTCATTCAGCTCCTGGGCTTCCTTTTCCAGTACTCCTGTAACAACCTCTACGCCAGCCTCCCGAAGAATCTGGATGCCCTTGCCTGCTACCTTGGGATTGGGATCTGTCATGGCTATAACCACCCGGCTTACCCCAGCCTCCACCAGTGCCTTGGCACAAGGGCCTGTTCTGCCGTAATGGGCACAAGGCTCTAACGACACATACACTGTAGCCCCCTTGGCCAGCTCACCAGCCATATTCAGGGCATGAACCTCTGCGTGGGGAGTACCAGCCTGCCGATGCCAGCCCTCAGCCACAATCCGTCCCTCTTTGACTACCACAGCTCCCACCAAGGGATTAGGTGAGGTACGGCCTGTAGCATTTTTGGCCAACTCAATGGCCCGCCTCATCATCTGCTCATCAAAATCTTCTTGCATCCTATCACCTCTGATACATAATATCTGAAGTACAGAAGCAGCCTATGTATACTGCTGATTACCTTTCGGTTCTTGCAAATAAAAAAAGGCCGTCAGGAAATAATCCTCAACAGCCATTGACAATACATAAAAAGATGCACACAACATGTCTTTTCTCATCCAGACTATACTGTCGGCTTCGGAATCTCACCGAATCCTGCCTATCTGCTGCAGAATCACTCTGCCTCATCAGGCTCGCGGGCTATACCGCCGGTAGGGAATCTCACCCTGCCCCAAAGACTGTCTCTGTATTTCTGAGATTATTGTAGCATAAAGACAGGTTATCTGCAACATATTTTCTCCAAATTAGCTTTTAGAAAACAGAAATTCCTTGACACTTTTGTTTGCGGAACACTTTACAAACAAACATTTATATGGTACAATTATCTCAATTAATGGGAATCTGCTTATTCTACAATAATATTGAAAGGATGTATGAATATGGGACGTAAGCGTTGCGCTGACAAAAGAATGGAACAAATCTACAAGGTTATTAAAGAACAGCTGATGAAGAAGGGTTATCCACCTTCTGTACGCGAGATTGGTAAAGAAGTAGGCCTGAAATCCAGCTCTACTGTACACGGCTACCTGAATCAGCTGGAGGCTGCTGGCCTTATCCGTCGCGATCCAACCAAGCCTCGTGCTATTGATCTGCTGGAGGACAAGCCTTGGGAGCGTACTGTAAATGTACCTTTGGTAGGCACTGTTACCGCAGGTGTTCCTATTCTGGCACAGGAGAATATTGAGGATACCTTTGCTTTCCCTACTCATCTGATGGGTACTTCCAGCGAGTGCTTCATGCTGAAGGTTGCTGGCGAAAGCATGATTAAGGCAGGCATTTATGATGGCGATTATCTGATGGTTCGTCAGCAGAACACTGCCGAGGACAGCGATATTGTTGTAGCTCTGGTTGATGGCGAGGGTGCTACTGTAAAGCGCTTCTTCAAGGAAGCAGATTGCATCCGCCTCCAGCCTGAGAATGATTCTATGGAGCCTTTCTATGAGAAGGACGTAACCATTCTGGGCAAGGTTATCGGCATGTATCGCCAGATGTAATTATTAACAGAACATGATTTGATACTCCTCTATATGATGATTTGCACTAGGAAGCATACTGTTATCGTATGGAGGAGTATTTTCTTACACAGAGGTGGGATTTTATGACAAACAGAAAAGTCCGTGATACAGTATTCTGCCACTATATGTCTACCGAACCTCACTTATTAGAATTGTTCAATGCCTTGAAGGGAACAAGTTATGCTGATTCAGCAAACATAAATATCAACACCCTTGAAGGAAGTTTCTACAGCAATCTAAAGAATGATATTTCCTTTCTATTGGATGGAATCATCATTGTGCTTATTGAACATCAAACTACTATTAACCCAAATATGCCGTTGCGCTTTCTTAGTTATCTTGACGAACTATACCGCAGACTTACCAGTTCACAATCTGCAAAAATATATGGCAGTGTGCTAATCAAGGTGCCTGCTCCTGAATTTTATGTGTTCTATGATGGTGACGATATATCATTCGATCATAAATTGTTAAAATTAAGTGATGCATTTGAAACTCCATCTGAAAATCTTGAATTGATTGCCCATGTATATAACCTCGCTGATGGCAAGAGCCAAAAGTTGAAAGATAAATGTCAGTCATTATTGGAATATAGCATTTTCTCCAACCGTTACAAATTCTACAGAAAGCAAAACTTGTCCATTGATGAGGCTGTTCACAAATCTGTCCATTATTGTTTGGAACACAATGTCATGACAGAATATCTAAAAAATCACCAAGAGGAGGTCATTGATATGTTTGGATTTGAATGGAATGAACAAGAAGCCCGGGAAGCTCTGCTCAAAGCTGGTGAAGCCCGAGGGGAAGCTCAAGGCGAAGCTCGTGGTAAATTTGCTGGCAAACTAGAAGCGATAAAAAGCCTTATGAAAAGTACCAATTGGTCTGCTGAAGCTGCTATGAAGGCTCTAGACATTGCCCCAGCAGATTATAAAAAATACCTTATGATGCTGTAAACAAGATACTTACAAAAATCCATAATTTATAGCCCCCTATAATAGGCAATCACTAACCCTCAGCGATTACCCATATAGGGGGCTTTTTGTTGCTCTGAATACTTACTGGTTTATTTACTTTTCTAAGCAAGGTCTATTCATTCATATATTACTTGATATATCATATTTATCCGCTAATTCATTTGATATTATTCCATCTTTAACCAGCTCTTGCAATGTAGTTACTCTGCCAGCCATCTCTCCCTGAAAAACAAGCTCCTGCCTATCTTCTTCCGCTTGCCATTCATCTCTAAACATTTCAAATACCTGCATTGTCTTTTCTGTCCAATCCTCTGGTATAGTGAAATCCTCATCTTCGTCTTGCTTCATTGATTCTTTATTCGTTGTGTTAAGTCTTCCTTCAGCTTTCCTTTTCAGATAGATAGAAGCCCTTGTGTTGTTATCACAATCTTTAACAAATGCATCCAATTTCATTTTCATCCATTCTGCAGCCTCTGCTGATGTAATAATGTGATCATCAATCAGTTCTTTTAACAACACGAACTTACTAATTGTTTTACCATCATCCAGCATAGCTTCTTTAAAAGCTTCTTCATTCCATTCAAACCAAGGCATAATAACTCCTCCTACTTCTTAATCCTAAATTATTCATATAAATATCACAAAAAGAAATTCTCATTACTATTTTATATGCCTCATGCTAAAAAACAATACATCTAGCGCATAAATCTTATCTACCCAAAATTTTCTTCATTCTGCTTATAGCGGAGGCACTAACATGCTCCTTTATCATAGTCTTTGCATGGTATTTTAAATTACCCGAAACAAGGTTTCTCACTATTTTCAAAGCATCACTTTCTTTTTGAGAATCTGTAAAAACCTCTAATAACATTGGCTTTTCGTGCATTGCAGTATCTACAAATCTTCTACTCGCGTTGTCAAATTCCTCCTCATTTGAAGCACTAAGATACTCAAATCCCAAGTCCTCTGCATAATGCTTGACTAGATTTTTAGACTTTCTACCATAATGCCCGCCAGCTGCAATAAAATCATCTGTCTTATCGCCAAAAATTGCTCCTGGATGCCAATAATTTTTAAACTCTGTTCCAATACCATTATTTATCAATAAAATTCTTATGTTTTTGCCAATATGACGATTTCCTAAAACATTCATGTCATAGAAAAAAGCCAAGTCACCCAAAATACAGAAATACAATTTATCAGGGTGTACTAATGATTCACCTAAAGTCGTAGAAAGTGCACCATCAATACCAAAACCACCTGTATTAGCAGAACAGCGTATAGAATCATTTAATTCAAAAAAATTCCACGCACGAATAGAATTTAGGATACCTAAATGTAAATGGCTATCTTTCGGTATTCTATCATGTAACTTTTGTGCTAAATAAACATTAGAAAATGGAAGTGTTAGTAGTTTTTCACTTAATTCATTATAAAATTCACTAAATTCTTTCCATAATATAGTTGACGATTTTTCCTTTCTTTTTGCATTATATATATTGAAGAATATTTCTTCGCTCATAGCAAATACTTTCCTCAATTTTCTATATCTGTCGCTAATTTTTCCATCTAACGCCACTCGCCACACATTTTTCACTGGTAGAATGAAATAATTTGCTGTAATATTTCCCATATCAATTAACAGGTCAACAGAATATTTACTGCTATCAAGCGCATCTTGACCACCAATCAATGCTTCTAATACACGATATTTTCCATGATACCCGCTGGTATGATCACAAAAAACTACAGCATTATATTTTTCACAAAATTCATCTACAACCGCAGCCATGCTTTTATCAAAATAATCATGCGCACCTATACGAATCGCAATACTGCCTCCTTCTGGAATATCTGGTAATTCTTCCTGATATTCATAACGCTTGATTATATTTATATCTGGCAAAGAAGTAGCGCTAAAATCAAGGCTTACTTGACTTAACAACTGTATATGAGCCGGTCCTCCGCCATTAGCTTTCAATGCCAATATTGCTTTATTTACACTAAGTACACATTTCCAATATTCATCATCATTATAAATATCTGATATGACAACACTTTCATTAGCTATATCATTAGGCAAATTACTCCTATCTATAACCTGTGCTGTATTATTATATGGCATAGCCGGTGTAATACCAGAGGTAATAGCTAAAACAGGCAGTTTTCTATAATATGCCTCCGTAAGTCCCGGCATATAGTTTCTCGAAGCTGTTGCCCCTGTACATGACAAAACCACTCCTTCGCCTGATTCTGATGCCAGTCCACAAGCTATATATGCGCCTGAACGTTCATCTGGTGCAGAATATACCTCAAACCAGTCATCATACTGTATGCTCGCTACAAACAGAACATTTGTAGTGCCAGGTGAGATAACCACTTTTTTTATTCCATGTCCTTTTAACGCCGCCAAAACCAACTGTATGTGCTTTTTCACCGTATATCCCATTATGTACCTCCCTATTTACCAATGAGCTATCGAAAAACCTTGATCACAATTAATAATTTCACCTGTAATGCAGGCTGATTCCTCCGATAATAAAAATCTAGCAACATTTGCCATTTCCTCTGGCAAAAATAATCTCTTGCCTGGGGCAGGCTCAAAATACATATTTTCTTCTTTATTGTGTCCAGTCAACTCAGAGCAGGTTACGCCCGGCGCTAAAGCATTGATTCGTATTCCCTTGGCTATTATCTTGTGAGCAAATCCTCGTACAAAGCTATTAGATGCAACTTTTGTCAAACCATACGGTATATCGTCTGAACGAGCACCTCTGTCAGACGTAATTACTATAATATTGCCAGTAGTATCTTCCTTACTTTCCCTATATTCGATAAATTCCTTACAAATAAAATAATTGCCTTTTAAATTTATGTCCATCTGTCTGTCAAAGTCTTCTTCGGTGACATTATAAAAATCACCTTCATGCAAAGAAATACCCGCATTACTTACCAAATCATGTATTACTCCTCCACATTTATGTTCACACTGTACAAATAAATTTTGAAGATTTCTCACATCAGCTGCATCATACAGCACACCAAAACAATTTTTGCCCAACTTCTCCTGTGCTTTTTCTAATTTTTCTGCATTACGTCCCGTTATGCATACCCTAGCACCTTCTGATAAACACATTTTAGCAATATAAAATCCTATACCACTACTACCGCCCGTAATCAGAATATTTTTTTCTCTCAAAAACTTCGAAGATGGCATTTCTTTTACAATTACCTGTGTATTAATAACAGGCACCCCTTTTATGATATACCTGGCTGTACGCTTTATAAAATCTTTCAAGTTCATCTTTTCTCTCCATACAATCTCATTCGGATTCTTAACCAAAAGCCATGCATTTCATTACGTTCTAGTAGAAACGCTTTTGCCACAAAAACAAGGACAACTATCACCATAACCTGCACAACATATATAAGCCATTCTGTATAGCTAAAAATTTCCAATGATAAATTTTTTGTTACCAAAAAACTTATTACTGTAAAAACCATCAAACAAAAAAACATACGCCCATATGAAGTAATATGGATTTTGGGCAAAAGTGATTTATGCACAAAATATGGTATTTCCGCATCACGAAAAACATTGGAAGCTATCGCAGCAATCAACACACCAACAATACCATATTCAGCAGTTAAACAAAGCCCCAATATTAGCAATATCATACCTTGAAGCGTTATTTGCACTCGTTGTTCTCGATATAATCCTGCTGCCAATGTCAACATTCCCTGTGGTGTTTTTAAATTGTACAACAGCCCGTTGATGACAAATAAGCCTGCAATCAATGGTACATTATAATCTGCATCTGTAATGCCAGAGGTATACAGACGAATAAATGGCTGTATTGTAATAAATGTCACGGTAAAGGCTATACCAATCAAATTATAGTATATGAACTCAAACTCGCTATAAGCTCTCTGCAAAGTCTTTATTTCACCCTTGGCAATAATCTCTCCAAAACCTGCCTGCAAACCATTCATAAATATACCCAGAATACTGTTTACTCCGGAAAGTACCATATTGTACACGACATATACACTAACTAGCTTTAGATCCTTTGCCAAAAGTGTTAACAATACTACAGGTGTTGCTGTCTGCACTGCCCCCAATAACTGCAGATACAACACATCCCAGCGCTTCGCTAATGCTGTATAATCAGGTGTCTCACTACTGTAATTTATCGATGCATAATATCTACCAGCATACCATCGTATCAGACATGCCTTGCCCAAAATAACCATCACTACTATGGCTCTCAGCACTACTATATCTATCTGCTGACGAGCTAGGATAAAAATTATCACAGTTGTAAAAATAACCTGCAAGCAGTTTGCCAAGGAAATGACATACAATCTTTGATCCGCAGTAAACAAAGTTGTATACTTCGCCATGACGAAAAAATCCAGAACCCCATTCGCTCCCAAAATAATAACCAATAACGCCACCTGCCAAGGACTTTTATCCGTTACTGTTACCATAAAAGGATATATTGCAGCCAACATCAATACAAGCACAGAAAAAAACATACCAGTTTTGTAATAAAGTCCTTTTGCTGCTGTCACTATGTTACTGATTGCTGACACATTCCTGTCCGCCAGTGGCTTATATAGTGAAAAAATCACAGCCCCTCCCAGACCAGCTTCTACAATATTAAAATAGGAAATAAACTGCACAATAGATGACACCAGCCCATTTATCTCAGAGCCATAATATATAAGCATAATCCTCGGCACGATAATACCAGACAACATATTCACTGCCTGTAATACTGCCGAAGCTGCCATATTATGTATAAATGCCTTTGTCCTACTCATGCCTCAATTGACTCCCGCAAATTCTTCAATGAAGTCTCTCTTGCCTTAGCTACAACATTATTTACATTTTCCCAATCAACTTTCAGTTCCATTGCTGCAACCGTAGACACTGTTGACAAGATTCTTTTTTTCAATCCGGTTAGAATCAAGTCCCAGTTCATCAAAGCGGTTTTGCATCCAGTCAACGGCAAAATTTACAACATCTCTTGCAAAAACAGGATCAGTGTCCGTAAAACTTATTGTAAAAACGCTGCTTTCATCGTCATAAGTAGAAACAAGAGTCTTTTTTAAAGCCTTTCTTGTGCTTGTAACCGGGAATTTTTCAATCTTATAACGTTCAGTCAAATTGAATTTTTTATTAACTGCGTCCAAATATTCATTTGAAGTGCTTAAATAATTTGCAAGCGAACTGCGGGAAGAGCCTCCGCCACCAACATTAACTCCTGCAAGACTTGCAAGCGAAGAAAGAGAGCCAGACAAACCGCTTGAACCAGAATCTTCTTTTATAAGCATGTGAGCCTGAGGCGTAAATTGATTTGGAAGAGGAGATTTTTCTGGTGGCAATTTTAAAGAAATTATAGAAAAAACTACAGCTCCAATTATTGCAAGTCCTGTATAAGTTACAGGTCCTTCTTCAATACCAGAAGCATAAGGAG
>OQVS01002453.1_pt1 | contig 11779 bp, 7 predicted proteins | sample 1691601 | NCBI WGS metagenome assembly OQVS01 (sample SAMN03418268, study PRJEB22391) | human gut metagenome | biome: human-gut; feature: organic feature; material: feces | host: Homo sapiens | place: Tanzania | collected 2013-01 | reverse complement strand
ACGGTGCTCAACCAACCGAAACTGTAAGAGCACTTTTGAAGAAAGAAGAAATCATACTGTTGCCCAAAATATTCGACCCAAGGGGTAGTCTGACTGTGACGGAAGAGATGAAAAACATCCCTTTCCATATCCATCGCGTGGAATATCTATATGGCATCTGCCAGGGTAAAGAATTGGAAAAATACACAGAAAAAGAAAGCTACAAGTTCTACGTAGCCCTCAGCGGCTCCTTTCGTATCACCATCCAGGAAGATGATGATACGAAAAGAGATTATATGCTCAACCGCCCTTATCAGGGACTGCTCATCCAGGGTGACACCCACTACTCCATTCACGATTTCTCCAACGGAGTGGTCTGTCTGGAAATAGAATAAAAATTAATTCCGCATCATCCGATGAAAATAGGAATATCAGAACAACTGGGCCTTGAGACCCAGCGACAATCCGAAGACATCCCAGAATTCCGCCTTTCCTCCATTGCGATATAAGCGCATGAAGTAAATGTCATTGGTGCCCAATTCATAGAAAAACGAAAAACTTTTGATGAACTTACGCTTATTCTTAGGAATTTCCTTGGAAAAACGCTCACCGATAAATATGTTCGGGCGAATACGGGTGGAAAAAGGATAATAGCCACTCTGATACTTTGTTGGCTGCTTCGTCCAGAAATCCTGTCCAATGACTGTATTGAAATACAATCCACACTCCAATGGTTCAAAGGACCAGCCTTTCTTGAGATTGATAGACCAAGGGATATAATTCTCCTTGAGCGTGATCGTCATTTTTGCGGAATGGGAACTGTACTTGGGAATATAACCAAACAACAACTGTGTCTCCCATTGTCCACGCTTGCCATAATCCCATCCTACTCCAACAGAGAAAAGCCCCATATTGCCACAAGTCTGTAATATCAACTGGGTAGGTATCAGTGATCCCCAATTCTGGCGATAATGATGAATACGCTTGTCATAACGGGTGGTATCAGGACTTTCAGCAAACAAGCCCGTATTGATCACGCACAACGCCACAACCATCAACATGATCCGTTTAGAATTTAATAATCTCATAGCTGTAGTCTTTTGGGGTTATCTTAAATATATAATACTCTCGCTTCGGCGTATTGCCTACCTGATAATACATGATGCCATTCTTGTAAATATCAGTCTGTTCCGTGTGATGCCCATGACCATACAGGCAAAACATCAGTTTCGGAAAGTTCTGGGTATAGTAATTAAATACCTTTGCCACATTATTATTAAACTGCTCTGTATAAGGAGCGGCATGCATGCATACAACGGTCCGGTCGAACTCATCAGCCCGACTGGTCACTTCTTCCTCCATGTAATCGAAATTAGGAACTGCCATAGAATAATCATATTCGATGGCATTGGTATTAAGACAGACAAACTTGACTCGTCCGGCGATAAAGCTGAAATCCGGATTTCCAAACATCTTCTCATAGGCCTGATTGCCCGTACCTAAGCAGTCGTGATTACCCAATAGTACGACAAAAGGCTTATTGAGTTTGAATAATTTATCACGAGTCCATTCAAACTCTCGCGTAGAACCGAAGTCTGTAATGTCACCCCCATGAATTACAAAATCGATACTGTCATGCTTGTTGATATCACCCACCAAATCAGACAAGTCGTTCAACCACTGATGCGAGTCGCTGATAAAAGCAAAACGGATGGTGTCTTGTGACTTAACGGCATTTTCTATCTTCGTGATCATCGTCGAATTAATCTGGGTCTGTCCTTTCACCCTCACATCATAAGGATGCACGTCAAACACCGAATCGCAACCCGAAAAAAGTACTAAAGAAAGTAATGCTGCTGATAGAAGATTCCTTCTTTTCATTCTTATCTATTTAATTTCTTACTTTATTATTTTATCAACTAAAACGATGCAAAGATACAAATAAAACTTGACTTTACAAAAGAGTTTTTTAAAAATTAGGTCAAAAAGAACTGAATTATAGACAAATAAGAATATCTGCGTGGGATTTTTTGTCACGCAAATTTCGCAGATGACGCAGATTTTTATTCATCGGATGACACGGAATTTATTCGGAGGTTTCCTGCTGAGGCGATTACTCACGGATTTTTGCGGAGGCGACCTGTTCGGTCGTTGCAGATACCCCCTAAGGTTGTAAAAAGTCCCACAGATTTCACAGATATACACAGATTTTTCTTGGGACGTTTTTTAAGTCACGCAGATTTCGCAGATGACGCAGATTTTTTTCATAGGATGACATGGGATTTATTCGGAGAATTCTTGCTGCGGCGATTACTCACGGATTTTCGCAGAGGCGACCTGTTCGGTCGTTGCAGATACCCCCTGAGATCGGACAAAGCGATTCACCAGAGATTCCATAAAAAATCTGTGTAAATCTGTGAAATCTGTGGGACCAAACCCTCCCACGAAGAAAAATCTGCGTCATCTGCGAAATCTGCGTGACCAAAAACAATAGCAGCACATATCGGGCGCGAGCCATTGGCCAGCGGCCAAATATCCGTGCAAATCCGTGAGTAATCCGATAAGCAATACTGCCTCTGATTCATCCGTGAAATCCGATGAAAATTTTGTCCCACAGATTTCACAGATATACACAGATTTTTCTTGGGACGTTTTTTAGTCACGCAGATTTCACAGATATACGCAGATTTTTATTTGCCTATAGTCTTGCCCTTATTTTTGTTCTTCTTCTTTTTCTTTTTGATTCCGAACAGGTCCTTCAGTCCGTTGAAGTCTTTCTTCATGATAAGACCGAAGCCCTGGGTGTTCAGACTGTTCTTGGTGAAGTAACGGTCGTTGGTCTGGTTGTACATTCTCACGGCGAGATTACCATTAGGAAAGATGAGGTAACGCAGGTCGAAGTCACCGATAAAGCTCTGGGTGGCATTGGCATTGTCCCTGTAGCCGAACTGTCCGTTGAAGAGCAGACGGTTGTTGAACAGGCGACCGCTCAGAATACCCTCATATTCCGCATTGCTGAAACCCTCGTCTCCCGTAGAGATGTTGGCACCGAAATTCCATTCGTTGCTTTTCACCAGACTGGAGAGAACAGTGTTGATCTGCTGTGAGATGGTACCGCTCAGAATACTCTGCATGGCAAGCGAAGTCTGACTCTGTTGCGCAGCATCCTCAGTAGCCTGATTGTTCTTCGTCTGTGCATAGAATCTTCCGATACCGAGCAGATAGAGCACCTGCTGGTTCATCTCCTCCTGCGAATTGATGAGCGAATAGATCATCTGCTTCGCATCGCTGTTTACCGTAGGCAGGTCCATCGAGAAATCTACGCTCGGTGCATTTGGCGTGCCCTTGATATTCATGAGACAATCTACTCGGATATTGTTGCTGGAGAAGGAGCGACCGATGTTCAAGTCGCTCAGCGGCACTCCGTTCACCACGTATTTAGCCTGAAGGTTGAGTGCAGCCTTATATGGATTACCACCGAAGTTGATGGTTCCTCCCGGCAAGAACTCGAAATCCTTCTTGATGATGTTCTGGATGGTCAACTTATAAATACCGTGATCCACCAAATAGTTGCCAAACATATCAAACGAACCCTTGTTGAAATAGTTGGCTCTGATTACGCCGTTTCCGTTGAGCGTGATGTAGTCACCGCTCTGGGGATCCATGAGTAATTTGAGCGTCAGGTTCTGGTTGGTGTTCACCAGGAAGTTGATGCGCATATCCGATTCCATATCGTCATCGTCATCATCCTTTTTGGTGTTCTTTGTGAATGAGAAAGGCTTTTCCCACTCAGGTGTAGCATCATTCCAGTGGATGAAACTCTTGTCGCTGATGGCATCCGGACTTGCCACGTTATAAACGAAGATAGAACCGTGCTCCGGTACGGCATCGATGTCGATGACGGTCTCACCGCTCTTGCCGTGTATGCCCACGTCTCCCGTAGCATATACCGTGCCGTAGAAGGTGTTATCGCCAAATTCCCGGATGTCATATCCCAAGAAGTTCTTTGCCTTCAGGTCGAGGTCGTAGCTCAACTTGGTGAGGTGCTTATGATGGATGCCACCGTTTACCACGGCAATGTTGTTGTTGCAGTCGTAGATGGTATCGTTTATCAGTAGGATGTCGTCAGGGATGGCATGAGCACGGAGTCTGTCAAAGTGATATTCGGTGCCCAACTGCTTCATGTGCATCTTACCGCTTATTTCCATGTCGCCCACGAGGTTGATTTTCTTCAGGTCGCCCACTACGTTCACCTTTCCGTGACCCTGTGCCTCAAGATGATCCATGAAACTGCCACAGAAGTTCTCCATGAATTTCATATTGGTTCCGGCGGCCTCAATACCGAGGTCGATATAGTTGCGCTTAGGAGATACATAGCCGTTGATGTAGGTCTGTCGTCCAGGTCCTTCATCAGCAGTAGCCCTGATGTCTATCTGTTCGTCTTCTTTGTTGAAGTTTACGAAGGCATGGAGAATGCCCATCGGTCCGTTCTCGAAGGTGAAGTCCTGGATGTCCAACTTGGCGTAGGCATCCGGATCCTGGAAGATAGACTTCACGACAGCTTTCCCTGTGGCTTTTCCTGTGAATTCCACCGAGTGGAAGTTGACGAGGTTGAGGATGTATGCCACATCTACGTCCTTCAGGTCAGCCACGATGGAATCCTCCTTGTTAGGAGTAGCCATACCATTGATGATGACGTGCTGTTTGTCGTGTTTCACTACGAAATTATCCACGGTGAGGTGGTTTTTGTGGTATTCCACGGTAGATGCCTTCACATCCCATTGCGTATCTCCCAACATCAGGTTAGATGGTTTCACGCTGGTCTGTATGGTCAACTGTCCCTGTTCATTCTTTGAGAATCGGGTATCAGCATTCAGCAAACCGCTTACTGGCAGCTTGGATGAATGGTTATTATAATTGAGTAATGTAGAGAGCACATTGTCTGCCGCCGCTGCTTTCAGTTTGATTTCCGGAGCCTTCTCGTAAGGCATACCCTGTGTGATGCGTGCTTCCAGGCTGAGCGCATTGTCCAGGGTGGTGAGTTCCACGTTTCCGTTGTGGAACGGTTTGCCGTTATAACTGAAGAGTGGAGCACTGAGGTAGAGGTTCAACTCATTGCCCTGTTCCGATATGTTTCCGTTGATGTGGATAGGCGAACTGATAGCTAATGGAATGCCTAATATCTTGTTGAGCACCTCGGTAGAATAGATGTTGCCCTGCAGGGTGAAGTCGTTGTCTCCCTTCGCCTTCGTCTTCTTGATGCCAGGCAGTGTGGGTAATTTTTCTGCTATCATGTTCTGTATGCTCGATACTAACGTAGAGAGATTGTATTGCCCTCTGGCATGCAGGCTCATGAAAGGAGCTTCCAGATCGAGATAACTGTCGCTGCTCTGGTTGTTGGCGCTCAGGTCGATATCGTCGAGACTGTAGTCCTTGTCTGCCATCTTCACTCCGAGAATGGAAGGTTGCAGATGGTCGATATGCGTATTGATGGCATACTTGTTGCCCTTAATGGCATAGTTTCCCTCAATGTCCACGCGGATGTTCGGGTCGTCGATGGAGGCGAGTCCCTTTACGATTCCGTGGTTGTACTGTCCGTCCAGACGGATATTGCGGAAACTGTATTTATTGTAGTCGAAACGGCTGATTTCACCTTTTGCCACCAGATGGTCCTTGTTGCCTTTCACCTCGATGGTAGTAGCCACCTGTCCGAAGGTTTTGTTGGCTAAGATGCGGTCGAGGGCAATACCCTTGGTCGCTATTTTAGCCTGGATATTTTTGCCGTTCTTGGAGAGTTGGATGTCAGCATTTCCAGCGCCCGTTTCCAATCTTCCCTTCGAACTGAGTCTGTCGCTACGACCGCTGAGATGGCCCACATAGTGGATGCCTCCGAGACGGGTCACTTCTTGAGGAACATTAATTTTCTTGCCTAAATTATGAGAGATGAAACTGATGCCCCCTTCGGTCAGGTTGAGATTGGCGATATCCACATCCCATGCCGGACGGCTGTTCCAGTCGCTGATTCTTCCTTTAGCCTGCAGATTGATGCTGCCGCTTCCCGTCTTGAAGTTAATCTTTTGACATCTCAGTGAGGTAGAGGTGCCTGTAAACTGTGTGTCGAAGAATACGGCATCCTCGAAATGACGGAAGATAGGGAGTAGGCAGGCGATGTCTGACAGGGTGATTTTCGACTGTTCGATACTGCCCGAATATTGCAGACTTGGCATCACCAACTTCCCGTTATCAAATCGGTAAGTGGCATGTATGTCGCCTAAGGTGATATCAGAATGTGGCAACTGCAGTTCAAACTCCTTCAGCGAAGCTTCACGCTTGTCGGCCACCAACTTAAAACTGAGAGAATTCAGTTGAAGTCCTGATTTATCGCGGAACGCTAATTTCTTGATATGCAGATTGATAGCGTCATCAGTGATGTGATTGGCTATGATGTGGGTCGAGAGGTCGCTGATGCTGATATGAGCAGGTGAGAAAACCCCGGGTTGAGAAGCGATATACCGCTTGTCATACTTCACCGCACCATGTCGGATGATCAGACTTCCTATGTGCAGGTCGAGTGGCGTATGCTTGGTGGTATCCTTGGACGCCAATGAGTCGAGCACAAACTGGAAGTTGTGCTTGCTCTGTGCCGTCTGCTGATACAGGTTGGCTTTCAGACCGAACAGCTGTGCCGATGCGATGGAAATCTTCTGGTTGAGCAGAGGCAGCAAACTGACCTTTGCCGAAATTCTGGACGCATAGATCATGCTGTCGCCTTTCTGGTCGTACATCATCACATCATCAATGATGATACGGTTGAAGAAACCTAAATTCACGCTTCCCACCGTCACTTTCGTATCGAATTTATCGGCGAGCGCACTTGAAACCTGAGAACCCAAGAAGTGCTGTACTGGAGAGAGGTGTACCAATACATTGAGCAGAACATAGACACCTACCAGTGTCCAGATGATGCTGTTGAATATATGTTTTAACTTTTTCAGAGCTTTACTATTTATGTGATTAGCGGCAGAATCGAAGTGAATTTTGCAAAGTGTATTTGCCAAAATCTTTCGAGCCACTGAATATTTATTAATTTTTTTGGCAAAAATACTGCTTTTTTATTACAATACCGAATAATTCGCCCTTTTTTCTTTCCATTCTTACTTTTTTTTGCTAATTTTGCAGCAATGTTTGCAGTTTTTAATGTATAAAGTCTCAGTTTAGCCGACATTTTGACTTGTGAGTCAACGGGAAAGAGACGAAGGGAAAAAGTCCCACAGATTTCACAGATTCCCACAGATTTATCTTCGCAGGGGAAGATGCTGTAAGAAAGATAATTTGTGAGAACTATATGTATGAAAGATAATTCGTGAGAACTGTAGGAGATGAAAGAAATAGTTTTCAACGAAAGTAATAAGAACGAAAATCAGTTTATATAAATATTTAATATGTAGTTATGGCAAATGTAATTAAGTTACGTAAAGGCTTGGACATTAACCTGAAGGGGAAGGCTTCCAAGGATGTTGCGCTGCAAGTGTCAGAGACTGACGAGTATGCACTCGTTCCTGAGGCTTTTGTAGGTGTTACTCCTAAGGTAGTAGTGCGCGAGGGTGACCATGTCAGTGCCGGTGATGCCTTGTTTGTCAATAAGGCATGCCCAGAGGTGAAGTTTGCCTCACCTGTGAGTGGTGTTGTGACCGCCATAGAGAGGGGTGACCGCCGCAAGGTACTCTGCATCAAGGTGAAGGCCGATGCTGAGCAGACCTCAACGGATTTCGGTAAGAAGATTGTGGATGAGATGGATGGCGATGCTGTCAAGCAGGCTCTGCTTGAGGCGGGACTTTTCGGATACATCAACCAGTTGCCTTACGCTGTGTCAACAACTCCAGACACAACGCCTAAGGCAATTTTTGTTTCCACACTTCGTGATATGCCGTTGGCTGCCGACTTTGAGGTGGAACTTCTCGGCAACGAGCAGGCATTCAAGACAGGTCTTACCGCATTGAGCAAGATCGCCAAGACTTACCTCGGTGTAGGTGTCAACCAGCCAAATGTAGCATTGATGGCAAGCAAGGAGGTAGAATTGAACATCTTCGACGGTCCGTGTCCTGCTGGTAATGTGGGTGTACAGGTCAACCATATCGACCCGGTCAACAAGGGTGAGGTGGTATGGACAGTAGATCCTGCAGCCGTTATCTTCTTCGGTCGCCTCTTCCTTACTGGTAAGGTGGATCTCAGCAAGAGGGTAGCAGTAGCCGGTAGCGAAATCAAGACTCCAGGTTATGCTGAAGTATTGGTAGGTACCCCTTTGAGTGCTTTTGTAGCCGACCAGTTGAAAACTACTGAGCACGTGCGAGTTATCAATGGCAATCCTCTGACAGGTACTCAAGCATCACTTGCCTCTTATGTAGGTGGACACACCTCAGAGATCACCGCTATTCCAGAGGGTGACGACAAGGATGAGATGCTGGGCTGGATACTTCCACGCACCGATCAGTTCTCTACATCCCGCAGCTATTTCTCATGGCTTTTCGGCAAGAAGAAGGAATATGCGCTGGATGCACGTGTGAAGGGTGGTGAGCGCCACATGATCATGAGCGGCGAGTACGACTCAGTATTGCCAATGGACATCTATGGTGAGTATCTCATCAAGGCCATCATCACAGGCGATATCGACAAGCAGGAGCAACTCGGTATCTACGAGGTGAGCCCAGAAGACTTTGCTGTAGCTGAGTTTGTAGATAGTTCCAAGCTCGAACTCCAGAAGATTGTACGTGACGGTTTGAATACCTTGCGTAAGGAGAATGCTTAATTTAATGAATAAATAAAAAATGAGTGCATTAAGAAATTATCTCAATAAGATAAAGCCTAACTTCCAGGAGGGAGGTAAGCTTCATGCCTTCGAGAGTGTCTTCGATGGTTTCGAGAGTTTCCTGTACGTGCCTAACACGACAGCGAAGAGCGGAGCTAATATTCACGACTCTATCGACTCGAAGCGCATCATGAGCTTTGTGGTAATCGCCCTGATTCCTGCATTGCTCTTCGGTATGTATAATGTGGGATACCAGAATTTCAAGGCTGCAGGTACACTGGATGCTGCCAGCTTCATCGAGGTCTTCGGCTTCGGATTCCTGGCTGTCCTCCCTAAGTTGCTGGTTAGCTACATCGTGGGTCTCGGCATCGAGTTTGCCTGGGCTCAGTGGAAGCACGAGGAAATCCAGGAGGGTTATCTCGTCAGCGGTATCATCATCCCATTGATCATTCCTATCACTACACCGCTCTGGATGCTCGCCTTGGCTTGCGCCTTCGCAGTTATCTTCTGCAAGGAAATCTTCGGTGGTACGGGTATGAACATCTTCAATGTGGCTGTAGGTGCCCGTATGTTCCTCTTCTTCTCATATCCATTGGCTATGAGTGGTGATAAGGTTTGGATTGCCAAGGATGCCATCTTCGGTCTCGGCAACACATTGACAGACGGATTCACAGCGGCTACTCCGCTCGGACAGTTGGCTCAGAACATTACGCCTACCGCTAATCTCTGCGACGCCATCACAGGTTTCATCCCGGGCTGTATCGGTGAGACATCTGTCATCGCCATTGCCATCGGTGCCATTATCCTTCTCTGGACAGGTATCGCATCTTGGAAGACCATGGGTTCTGTATTCGCAGGTGGTATCGTGATGGCTCTCATCTTCCAGGCGCTCGGCATGACACCTATTGCCTGGTATGAGCACATCGTTCTCGGTGGTTTCTGCTTCGGTGCCGTATTCATGGCTACCGACCCTGTAACCTCTGCCCGTACAGAGAAGGGTAAGTACTTCTACGGATTCTTCATCGGTGCCATCGCCGTTATCGTACGTGTGATGAACCCAGGTTATCCAGAGGGTATGATGCTCGCTATCTTCTTCGGCAACATGTTTGCTCCACTCATCGACTACTGTGTAGTTCAGAGCAACATCTCTCACCGTGCTAAACGTGCTATTAAATAATGTAGGAGGAATGTAGATATGAAGACAAATTCAAATAGCTATACTATTATCTATTCGGTTATCATCGTGGTAATCGTAGCATTCCTGCTCGCATTCGTGTCTTCTTCATTGAAGGCAACACAGGATGCTAACGTGGCACTGGATACTCAGAAGCAGATTCTGAACTCACTCAACCTCCGCGACCTCGACAATGCAACTGCGGCTGCTAAATATAAAGAGGTGGTAAAGGCTGAGAAGGAGAAGGACGGCATGAAGTATTACGAGTGCGAGATTGATGGTCAGAAGAAGACTGTATATTCTGTAAAGGGTATGGGTCTCTGGGGCGGCATTTCAGGCTTCATCGCCGTGGATGCCGACAACAACACCATCTATGGCGTATATTTCAACCACGAAGGCGAGACAGCCGGACTCGGTGCTGAAATCAAGGACAACCTGAAGTGGCAGCAGAAGTTCCAGGGCAAGAAGATTCACAAGGATGGAGTAGAGGGCATCGCTCTGGGCGTTGAGAAAGACGCTCCTGCCGGCGACCCTAACAATGTGGATGCCGTTACCGGTGCTACATTGACATCCGACGGTGTGGATGCCATGCTCAAGGAAGGTCTTGCTAAATTCATTAAATAATTAAGCGAAATTATGGCATTATTTAGTAAACAAAATAAGGAGGCATTCATCAAGCCACTGAACGGCGACAACCCTATCCTCGTCCAGGTGCTTGGTATCTGTAGTGCCTTGGCTGTTACTTCACAGTTGAAGCCAGCCATTGTGATGGGACTTGCCGTTACGATCATCACGGCATTCTCTAATGTGATTATTTCCATCATCCGTAACACCATCCCACAGCGCATCCGTATCATCGTTCAGCTGGTAGTGGTTGCTGCCTTGGTTACCATCGTGAGCCAGGTGTTGAAGGCTTTCGCCTACGATGTGAGCGTGCAGCTCTCAGTGTATGTAGGTCTGATTATCACCAACTGTATCCTGATGGGTCGTTTGGAGGCATTTGCCATGATGAACAAGCCTTGGCCTTCATTCCTCGATGGTGTAGGTAATGGTTTGGGTTACGCCCTCATCCTCGTGATTGTGGGTGCTGTTCGTGAGTTCCTGGGCCGCGGCTCATTGCTCGGTTTCCAGCTGATTCCAGAGGGAGCTTACAACTTCGGATATGTTAACAACGGTATGATGACCATGCCAGCCATGGCATTGATTCTCGTTGGATGTGTAATCTGGGTACATCGTGCCTATATTTATAAGGAGGAGAAGTAAGATGGAGCACGCAATTAGTTTGTTTTTCCGTTCGATTTTCGTCGATAACATGATCTTCGCCTACTTCTTGGGTATGTGTTCATACTTGGCAGTATCTAAGAACGTGAAGACCTCTTTGGGATTGGGTCTTGCAGTAACCTTCGTGTTGCTCATCACCGTACCAGTAGATTATCTCCTGCAGACCAAGGTGCTCAGCGCTGACGGAATCTTAGGTGTGGATCTCACTTATCTGAGTTTCATCCTCTTCATCGCAGTCATCGCCGGTATCGTGCAGTTGGTCGAGATGGTTGTAGAGAAGTTCTCTCCATCGCTCTATGCAGCTTTGGGTATCTTCCTGCCATTGATTGCCGTCAACTGTGCCATCATGGGTGCTTCACTCTTCATGCAGCAGCGCATCCTGATGGATCCTACCAATACTCAGGCTATCACCTCAGTATGGGATAGCATCGTATATGCAGTAGGTTCCGGTCTCGGTTGGACACTCGCCATCGTCTTGATGGGTGCCATCCGCGAGAAGATGCAGTATTGCGACGTGCCAAAGCCATTGCAGGGACTCG
>OQVS01002450.1_pt1 | contig 11793 bp, 6 predicted proteins | sample 1691601 | NCBI WGS metagenome assembly OQVS01 (sample SAMN03418268, study PRJEB22391) | human gut metagenome | biome: human-gut; feature: organic feature; material: feces | host: Homo sapiens | place: Tanzania | collected 2013-01 | reverse complement strand
GCGACGACTTACATCAATTTGGTAGACATTTATTTCAAGCTATAAAAGGCTGCTTGGAGGCTAAAAGTTCTCCATATTGGGAATACTTGCGCACTTCTACAAATAAAAATATTTTTATAGTCGGAGGAGCTTTACGTAACTTAGCTTTAGGCAAACCCATCAAAGATTGGGATTTAGTGGTAGATTGCGATGATCCTAGCGAAGTACATTCACTTGCACTTCAATTTTGCAATTTCGCCCAAGCATCTTTGGTTGTCTTAGATAAAGAGCGCGGTTTTTATAGGGCCGTTTTTACTCAGAAAAATCTCGAAATTGATTTTTGTACCAGACAAGGAAAAAATATTTTCGAAGACTTGCAAGAGCGCGATTTTAATGCGTTGGCTTACAGTTTAAAAGACGGTATTTTATATGACGTAAGCTCTGGGCTTGTCGATCTTTGTAATAAAAAGCTGGTTGCTATTTCTTCACATAGTTTGGCAAATGATACCTTGAGAGCGCTGCGGGCTGTACGTTTTCGTCTAGCATATTCTTTGTGTTTCGACAGCCCACTTGATAGCGAAATTGCCTTCTTTTTGCATAGTGGGTTGACTAATATAGCTGGAGAGCGAATCGCTGCCGAATTGTCGGCTATATTAAGTTTTCCTTTGGCTAGTCACAAGTTACTATTACAAAATCTAGCTTTAGATGCTTTTTTGCAACAAAATTGGGACTTTAAGCGAGCTTTTCCGCAAGCTAAATTGTCTCTTTGGGAATTACTTAGCGTTTTGGAAGAACAGCAAGAGTGTGGTTGGCCAATTTTGAAGCACAGTGGACGCCTCTTGCAAAAAAAACTTCAACAAAGTCCCAAGGGTGGACGTACTTATTTAACTCTATTGAAGTTGGCCTTTTTAAGTGGATCTAATTTGCTTACTACTCAAAATAATCGTTTCAAATTGTCTATAGCCGAATTGCAAGTTGTTCAGGAAATAGGAGCTGCTGCCGACGAGCTGGCTAACCTTTTGTTTAAACCGCTTGACAGGCGTGCCTTTTATTATTTTTTTTGTAAAGTGCGCTATTTTTTTGTAATTGCAGCTGTAAATGGAGTTTGGCTTTCATATTTACTAAAAACTTCAGCTGCTGTTAAATGTCAGCCAACCAAGGTAAATCCTGTTGGGGCAGGCAAGAAGGCACAAGCGGAGAATATTAGGCAAGGAGCTTTTCCGTCTGGCGAATGTGCTTCTTGGGCCCTTTACTTGGACTGTCTGTTGCTTGATTATTTAAAAGGTGGGATGCTTTCTAAGCCTCTTGTCCCTGTGGACGGCTGTTTGCTGCAAAAAAAAATGGGGATAGAGCCGGGCCCTGTGCTGGGAAAAGTATTGCGCGAATTGGCTGCAGAGTGTAGTTCGCGTGGTCTGTCCGAAGAAGAGGCTCTTTCTTGGGTGAAAGATCGGCTTTCACAAGATATGGCGTTTTAGCTGACGCTTCGATTATATTATGAGGTTGCTGACCTAATGGGTACCATCTATATTGGGCGCTATAAAGTTATCGAAGAATTGGGTAGAGGCGGTATGGGTGTAGTCTACCGCGGAGAAGACCCCGTTTTAGAACGTCAAGTAGCTATAAAAGTTCTTCCTCCCAAGAAGATGAACCCCAAATCTATCGAGCGTTTTTTGCGTGAAGCTAAAACGGCCGCCCGCTTAGATAGCCCTTATATTGTCAAGATTCACGATATAGGTCAGGTTGATGATATTCATTTTATCGTTATGGAATATGTCGAAGGCAGTTCCCTGAGCGATATGATTGAGTATGAAGAAGTACCTACCAACGAACAACTACGTCAGCGCTTAAAAATTTTTCGTCAAGTCTTGGAAGCCGTGCGTTACGCGCACGAAAATGGCGTCATTCACCGTGACTTGAAGCCGGATAATATTATGGTCAGCAAAACCGGACAAGTCAAAGTAATGGACTTCGGTTTAGCTTTCTTTGCCGGTCAGCACTCTTTGACAGAAGTTGGTCAAGTTATGGGAACTGCGGCTTATGTTTCTCCCGAACAAGCTGTAGGCAAGCTGACTGACGAACGCACCGATATATACTCTTTAGGTGTTATTCTCTTTGAACTTATTACCGGTCGCTGGCCCTTTAGTGCCAGCAATCCTTTGGAAATGTTCCGCAAAGTCGCCGAAGAGCCGGCCCCTTCGCCACGCATTTACAATAAAAATATTTCTCCCGGTTTAGAAACTTTGGTGCTGCGCTCTTTGCGCAAAAAAGTTGAAGATCGCTTTGCTAGCGTTGCTGACATGATCGAAAGCTTCGACGCTTGTCTCAAGCATGAAGCCATACCTTCTGCTGCTTCTATCGGCGTCAGCGTACCTTCAGCCAACAAATTGGGTGGAAGCAAAACCCCTTCCCGTTTGCCAGCTCCTTCTTCGGCGCGTTTTAACGTATCTAAAGTCAGCAACGCCGATGCTGCCGCAGGCGCTTCCGCTCCAACCGAAGCACGCAACAAACGTTTGCCCGATCCTTCGAGCATTAGAAGGCTTCCCATAGGACAGAGCCATTTGGTCGAAACTGTACAAGCTGCACCCGTTCAAGCTACACCTGCTGCAGCGCAACCTGTTCCTGCCACATCTTCCGAAAGACGCCCGGCTTTTCAAACAGCCGCTTCTTCGCGTGTATTGCGCTCCGGACAGCCCAGAGCTGCTGTAGTTATCAACTCTGCTGCCGATTATGAAGCCGATGTGGCTCGTCAGCATGAGCAAATAAAAAAGAGGCCTGCCGGAGTAGTTACCATAGGAGGAGAAGCGGCTTTTCGCACTTCGGTTGCTTCCTACGAATCGCAGGAACAGGCCAAGGCCGTTCAAGCGGAAGCGCCTGCAAAACCAGTTATGCCCCCTCCCGGGCCTGCCTTGCGCAAAGTCATCAATGAAACAAGCGTAGCCGCGCCGCTGCCCGACACTTCTGCAAAAGCTGTAGCCTCTGAGCCGGTCAAGATTCCTATTCCAGAAATAAAACCAGAAGTAAAACCGGCTCCTGCTCCTCAGACAGCCACCCAACCCGTTTCGGCTGCTTGGGGAGAGCCAGAGCAACATGCTCAAGCTGCCGAAAGTGCAGATGGTGGCTCTTTAAATTCTAGACGTTTTGTGGGAGGCAGCGGCGCAGCGGTGGCTTCCAATGCCTGGATGGCCAACGTAGAGGACAAAGTCCCCTCAGCAGCAGAGCGCGTTCCTGCGCCTGCACCTAAGGTTGCCGAAGAGGCGAGCGAGCGCGACAGCGAAGCCATAATCCAATCCGGGTTAAATGCTTTAAAAGAATCTCGCTTCCAAGAGGCAGTTTCGGAGTTTAGCTTAGTCTTGGCTCGTGAGCCTAACAGTGTGCCCGGACTTATCGGTTTGGGTCGCGCTCGCTTAGAACTTGGCGATTATGGCAATGCCCGCTCGCTTATCGAGCAAGCCATCCAGGCTGCTCCTGATAGCCACGAACCATACGTAGCTTTGGCCGATTTCTTCTCCCGGACGGAACAGCCCGATTTAGTAATTTCGGCTTTGCATAAAGCTCTGGATCGTTGTGAATATGACAATATTCTGCGCTGTAGATTAGCTTTCTTATACTTTGCCCAAAATCGGCCTGAAGTGGCCTTTGAGCAATATTGTGTAGCTTTAGAGCAAACTCCACAAGATTTCCAAGTCAATTACCAATTGGCTTTGTTCCTAGTTACTCAAAATCGTTGCAATGAAGCTTTGGCTTGTTTGGAGAGAGCTTGTGCATCTCAGCCGCAAAATGGTGGCGTTTATAGTTTTTGGGCTAACGTGTGTTTGCAATTGGGAGAAAATTCCCAAGCACAAGCCGTTTTGGAAAAAGCTTTACAAGTTGGAATACGCGTCGATGCGGGAGTGCATACCGATTGGGCAGCGCTCTATATGGCTCAAAATAAAGAGAACCAAGCCGTTAACGAATTAAGTGAAGCTTTGGAAGATGAGCCTGGCCATATAGAGGCTTCTATAAGGCTGTCTACTTTATTCTGCCATCACAATCAACTGAACGAGGCTGTAAAAACTTTGGAGCAAGCTTTAAAGTTCCATCCCAACAGCCTAAGTTTACATAGACGTTTGGGCGAAGTGTTTATCCTAGGCAATTCTCTGGAAAAAGCTATGGATCACTTTGAGCAAATCGTCAAACTTGAGCCAGCTTGTGCCGAAAATTATAATCGTTTGGGTCGCCTCTATCTCAAAAAACATTATGATGCCGACTCTGTGGCTCAGTATCAAAAGGCCGTAGAAGCTCATCCTGTCAATCCAGCTTATCGCGAAGATTTGGCCATGGCTTACTATTGTGCCGGTCAATATCAGCCTGCTATCAACGAATTGGTAAAAGCTTGTCGTCTGGATTATACCAATCCCGATTATCCTAAGTCTTTGGGTATAATGCTTTTGGAACTTGGCTACTACGAAGATGCTGTGCGTCAATTGCAAAGTAGTTTGGCTTTACGTCCCAACGACGCTCAGGCTAGAGGTATGTTGGGTCGAGCTTTAGCTGGTCAAGGGCTCAGCAATTTGGCTATTATCGAATTCAAGAACGCTATCGATAGCGATCCTGATATGTATTTATTTAATTTGCCTTTAGCTCGAGCTTATTACACTCAGGGACGTCACGATGAAGCTGTGCTCTGTTTCCGCCGCTTCCTTAGCGTCGTTCCTGATAGTAGCGGGTTCGCGGTAGTTTACAATGCCTATGTAGGCGCCGGCCGCAATCTTTTGGCTCAAGGGCACACAGTGGCAGCTCTGGAGATGCTTTCTTCCATTTTGGTGCGCGATCCTTACAACGCTGAAGCTTGCATAGGCTTAGCTAAAGTATGGCTGAGCAAGAAAAATTATGTTAAAGCTTTAGCCAACGTAGAAGATGGACTTAAGTCTGCTCCTCACTATGCTCCTTTATTGCTGGTTAAAGCCGATATTTTGGGAGCTCAAGACCGCTGGAGTAGTGCCGTGTCCGTTTTAGTTGAGGCTAGTCAGGAAGCTCCGCGCAACCATCGCATTATTGAACAATTGGGGCGAGCTTATCGCAAGTGCGGTCGTTTGCAAGATGCTGTCGATGTCTTTAGTAAAGCTATGGAAGATTTCCCCGAATTGTCTGGCCACTTTGGTTGGCTTAAGGGGCGTGTGCTTTATCGTCAAGGACAATACGAAGCTGCTTCTTGGGCTTATCGACAAGCTGCGGAGGCCGATCCAGAAGATTGGCGCATCTATATAGATTTAGGCAAGGCTTACAGTAGTTTGCAACAGCTTGACGAAGCGGCCAACGCTTACAGAAATGCTGAACGTTTGGCTCCTGCCGAAGAGAAGAAACAGATAAGATCTCTTTTGAGCAGATTGCGTCGTTAGGAAAAAGTAGGGGGGGAAGGATTAGCAGACTGATTTGCAAAAAAGTCTGCCCCTCGATATTTTGTAGTTTATGTGACCGGTTTATTCCAGGCTATTTTGGGAGTTTGTGATAGACTGATCGGAGGTTTCACCTTGAATACAAACTTGTTCAGAAGTATTCGCTTCAATGTCGCAGCGATTATTGCTCTGGTATTTGCGCTTTTATGCGGTTTTGGATCTTTCCATAAAGCAGCTTTGGCTGCAGAGCCGGAGACAAAAAACAGTGGCTATGCCGTTCTTATTGTCGGTGATGAATCAAAACCGGACATGGTACGTTCCGAAAAAGAGTTAATTTCAGAAATTACCAAGCTCTTAGCGGAAAAAGATGAAAAAGGCGCCTACAAATACAATCGCGCCCGCTCCGGTATGCAAGTTTTTTCTTACCACATCAATCACGACCGTGAGAAACAATTCTGTGAGAAAAAACTCAACATTTTAGGCGAAGATTTACTTTTCTTAGGCGTAATCGCACTGAATGATCGTTTACCCAGCAAAGTTATCTATCGTATAGATCGTATAGTCAACGAGAAAAGGGCCGCTGCTGATGTTTTTAGCTATGCCGAGAACCTTTTGGCCGGTGGAGCTCTTCCTGTCCCGTCTGTCAGCAAGGCTCAGACAGTTACCAAAACTGAAACATCTTCTACCACTCAGACTAGCAGCACCAAAGCTCCTACTGTAAAGCCTTCTGTTAAAGCCCCCGCTACTTCCGCTCCGGCTTCCTCGACTGTCCGTTCCAACACTTCAGTCAAAACTCCGGCTGTATCTTCCAGCCAAGCTCCCACTTCCAACAAGAAATATGCTCCTGTTCCCGAGGGCAAATATCTCAGTTGCCAAGTTGGTGCTTTTTCTAACGAAGTTAATGCCAAAGAGTTGGTAGATTCTCTCAAAGCTAAAGGCTATGAAGCCGCCTATCGTAAGTTCGAACGCTCCGGAGGCAGCTTCTTCTACAGAGTCTATTCCGGTTCGTTCTCTACCAGAGCTGATGCCGAAGCTGCTTTACAGCGTCTGAAAGATCATGGCTTCGATAAGGCTATCTTGGTAACTTTAGATAAATAAACGAGCTTAAGAGTCCGTGGATTCTTTTGAGCATAAATACGCCCGCGTTGTAGTTGAGTCTTCGGCGCGGGCTTTAAATCGTCTTTTTACCTATGAAATCCCCCAAGAATATCAAAAGAGCTTGGCTGTCGGTTGTGTAGTTGAAGTACCTTTAGGTTCGCGCAATCTCAATGGGGTTGTTGTCGAGGTCTATAACGAACTTTCCGAAGAAGAGCGGCAATATTCTCTACGTCCTATTTCTCAAGTGTTAGAAATCGCTCCCTTTTGGGGCGGTGAACTTATGCAATTAGTTAATATCATGCGCCGATATTATGCCGGCTCTTGGTATGACAGCTTTCAAACTGTAGTCCCGGCTCCGGTAATGAAGCGTATGAGGGCTATGTGGGCTAAAAAGCGAGTTTTGTCTAAGCGCAAAACAAGTGAAAAAGCTCAAGCTACAGTTGCTTACCCTCTGATTCCTCTTACTTCGGCTCAGGAAGCGGCTGTCAATATGATTTGTCAATCGGCTCAAGATGGCAAACCTGTATTGCTTTACGGAGTAACCGGAAGTGGCAAAACTGAAGTTTATTTGCAAGCTTTGCACCGTATTTTGGAACAGGGTAGGCAAGGGATAGTTTTAGTTCCGGAGCTTTCTCTAACTCCACAAGCTGTAGAGCGTTATAAGGGGCGTTTAGGAGACAGAGTAGGCGTTTTACATTCAGCTTTAACCGAAGCTTCTCGTCGTGATTATTGGTGGGCTATGCGGCGTGGCGAACTAAGTGTCGCTCTGGGGACTAGGTCGGCCATTTTTGCTCCCTTTGATAATATCGGTTTTATTTGTGTAGATGAGGAGCACGAATCTTCTTATAAGCAAGAAAATCAACCACGTTACCACGCTCGCCAAGTAGCTTTTATGCGAGCTCAAAAGCATAAAGCTGCTTTAGTGTTGGGTAGTGCTACGCCTTCAATTGAAAGCTTTTATTTGGCGCAAAAAGGTGTCTATCGTTTGGCTAAGCTGGAATCTCGCCCCGGAGGTCGAGCTTTGCCACCAGTGCGTTTAGTAGATATGCGCCAAGAAAAAAATAATAGTTTGATCTCCAAGGCATTGTACGAAGCTTTAAAACTTCGCTTAGCTAGAGGAGAACAATCTGTTCTTTTACTCAATAGGCGAGGTTTTGCTGGCAGTTTGCAATGTAGCAAATGTGGTTATGTGCCCATGTGCCCACATTGCAGTATAAGTCTGACTTGGCATCGCAGCTCCAAGAGCATGTTATGCCATTATTGCGATTATCGCCAACCTGTTAGCAATTGCTGTCCCAATTGTAAAGCGCTCAATTTTAAAATAGGTGCTCCTGGCTCAGAGCGTTTAGCAGCCGAAATTGCAGAACTTTTCCCCGGAGTAGGCATTTCTCGTTTAGATCGAGACACCGTTGGACGCAAAGGGGCTCACCAGGCTATTTTAGAAGAATTTGGCAGTGGTAAGACCCAAATTTTGCTCGGTACAAAAATGATAGCTAAAGGACTAGATTATCCAAAAATCACTTTAGTGGGCATTTTACGAGCCGATGCCGAGTTAAACCAACCAGATTTCAGAGCCGGAGAGCGTACTTTCCAATTACTTTCTCAAGCCGCAGGACGGGCCGGACGTGGCCAACTAGGCGGAGAAGTAATTATTCAAGCTTGGAATGTAGATCATCCCATTCTCGAAGCTGTGGTGAAGCACGACTATCAAGCTATGTATGATAGCGAAATAGAAGTACGTCGCCAGTTACTTTATCCGCCTTTTCGTCGTTTATTGCGTTTTATTTTTTCTGGTACTGAACCGCAAAAGGTTCAGCTGGCTGCCCTAGAGGTTGCAGAAGCTATACGGAGCTCTTTTACGGAAGGAGAAATAGTGGGGCCGGCTCCTTGTCCAGTTGAGCGCATCCAAGGCCAATATCGTTGGCATCTATTGGCCAAAAGCCATCCCAATTATGGTTTGGGTAAATTTGTGGCCGGATGCGCTCAGATGGCTGAAAAGCTTGGCAAAAAATATTCTGAAGTGCGCATTTCCGTAGATCCTGAGCCTCAATCACTTATCTAAAGAAACAGATCTAATCCGGAAGCCAAGTTGGAGCATGTTTCCACTTTAGCATAACGACTATCTGACAATTTTGCCGCTTCAGTGGCGCCGTAACCGGTGCCAACCAAGAAACTGCGACAGCCTAAAGACAGGGGAGCTTCAATATCAGTCAGCTTATCACCGAAAGCCAAAGACTGAGATAAGTCCAAATTCCAATCTTTTTGAGCTTGCAAATACATACCTGGTTTGGGCTTGCGGCAAGAGCAATGGCGTTCAGCTTCGGTTTGAGAAAAGACAGGATGGTGTGGACAACAATACATCGCCTGAAATTGAGCACCATAGGGGCGCAAGCTGTCTTGCATATATTTGTATACTTTATTGACGTCATCCATAGTAAAGTAGCCGCGAGCTACTCCAGATTGGTTAGTTACCATAATTAAGCGCCAGCCTTGCTTATATAAAGCGGCTAATCTTTCCGGCACTCCCTCTATCCAACGTACTTGCTCAGGTTTGTGCAAGAAGTTTACTTCTTCAATTAGAGTACCGTCTCGATCTAAAAAAATAGCTTTATTCATAAAAAATCCCTTTGTTCTGATATAGTCAGAAATTCAGATTGGCTCTTAGGCCAAGATTGACTTCTTTTCCTGTTATCTAAAGATGAAGTTCTTGGGTCTTTTAGGCCAGTTTAGCTCGCTTTAGCCGTAAGTCCTCCGCCCACTAGGTAGGGGATAAAGGTTGGGGCGGCGAACTTGCCGGGCGAAAATATCGTGGGATGTGCGTAAATTTAGGCCTGCGAAGGTAGCTTGAGTGGCGGCATTTTTTATTGCAATGCTGTTCTTGCGTAAGCAAGGAGCTTTTGCTCTTGTAAAACAGGTTGAATTAAATTGACGTGCATATATGAGGGGCTCCAAATTCATGTGTAATCGCAATATCAATATCGCTATCGATGGGCCGGCTGCCGGAGGCAAGACTACCGTAGCCCGTATAGTCGCTGCTCGCTTGGGGTTGCTATATTTAGATACCGGAATGATGTATAGAGCCGCGACTTGGCAAGCTTTGGAAAAGGGCTGTGCTTTAGATGATGCTCAGGCACTGGGGACGCTATCTCAAAATTTAGACTTGCGCCTTGAACCTGATGCAGATAGTGCCGCTGGTTGTAAAGTCTTTGTCGACGGACGTGACATTACTTCAGAGTTGCATAGTCCTAGAGTGAGTGGTTCTGTTTCTAAAGTAGCCAGTTGCTCAGCTGTCAGAGCCGATATGGTCAAGAGGCAAAAGCAAATTGCCGACGAGGGCGGTATAGTCATGGCCGGTCGTGATATTTGCACTGTTGTATTGCCTGACGCTAAATTGAAGTATTTCCTCGACGCTAGTTTAGAGGAGAGAAGTCGTCGGCGCTTGTTAGATATGCAAAATCGTCCTGGCAACACTCTCACTTATGATGATATATATAAGCAACTGGCTGAGCGAGACTACGAAGATACTCATCGAGCTGATTCGCCTTTGGTAAAAGCGCCCGGATCTTCTTATATAGATTGCAGCTCTCTGAGTGCTGAACAAGTGGCTGATATTATTTGCCACGATTATGCGGAAGCTGTCTTAGCCCATGAATGAGCAAAACTCCACTCAGAGCACCGACGCCTTTTTAGCTGAGTCGGCTGGCGCTGAAAAACTTGCTGAGGGGTTGCCACTTTCAGGTGGTAAGGCTATTGCAAGCGATTCAATGTCCTCTCCATTGCGTTTTATTCCAGAAAGTTTACGCAATAATCCGCTGGGAAAGGTTTGTCTTAAGCCGCCCGATTTTAAACAAACTTTATATAAAGTTGCTCGCAGTGCCGTATATCTATATTGCAACGCTTTATTTGGAGTCGATGCTGAGGGATTGGAAAATATTCCTAAAGAGGGTGGTTGTTTAATCGCTTCCAATCATGTTTCTCTTTTTGATCCGCCTTTAGTTAGCATTGCTATCAATTTTAGACAGGTGCATTTTGTAGCTAAAAAAGAGCTTTTTATGATTCCTGTTTTAGGCAAGATCTTGGCTGGTTGTGGTTGTGTTTGGGTAGATCGAAGTTCTAAAGATGGCAGTTCAGTCAATCAGGCTATAGATCTTTTGAAAAGTGGCAGAGTAGTGGGCATTTTTCCTGAGGGGACGCGTTCCAAAGACGGAAAATTGCAAAGAGGCAAGCTCGGAGTTTCGGTAATGGCTTTAAAAAGCGGTGTTCCCGTAGTTCCGGCTTGTGTTTTCAATACTTATGAAATAGGACACAATCATGGTATACCTTGCGGACGTCGCTTGAGCATTCGCTTCGGTAAGTCCATACCTGTGGCCTTAAATGAGCGGCCTGATCCTAAAGCCATGAAAGAAGTTTGCAATCAAGTAATGACTTCTATCGCTCAATTGCAAGCTTTAGGGCCAGTATCTCGCTCTTAACCTGATTTTATCGGTTTAGCAAAACCATAAGACAGATATTTACTTTGACGGCGGCTCTTCTGCGGAGTTGTCTGTACAAAACTATAGGAAATAAAGATAAATGAACAATCAAGCTAAGCCGCGTTTAAACAGCAACGCCATGGTTGCCATAGTCGGTCGCCCCAATGTGGGCAAATCGGCGCTGTTTAACCGTTTGACTGGCGAGCGCAAAGCTATTGTAGAAGATACGCCTGGCATTACTCGCGATCGTATTTACGGTACTTGTGAGTGGAACGGACGTACTTTTACCGTTTGTGATACCGGAGGTATCGATCCTAACGACCCCGATATTCTGCGCCGCGATATTCATCAACAAGCTCAGACAGCTGTCGATGAATCTGATTTAGTGCTTTTTGTTGTCGATATTCGAGCTGGTGTTCAGCCTTTGGACGAGGAAGTGGCCAATATCTTGCGCCGCTCCAAAAAGCCGGTATTACTTATCGCCAACAAAGCCGAAACTTTAGATATTGAAACTCATGCTGTTGAGTTTTATGCTCTGGGTATGGGCGATCCTTATCCAGTTTCGGCAATTCATGGCATTTCCACTGGAGATCTTTTGGATGCCATTTTGGAAAGATTGCCTGCCGAGGTTAAGCCCAGCGAAGAGCAAGAAGTTTCTATCGCTTTGGTAGGACGTCCCAATGTTGGCAAATCCTCCACTATGAATCGTTTGATAGGTCAAGAGCGCAGTATCGTTCACGATCAGGCTGGAACAACGCGTGATTCCGTAGAGACAGTAGTCGAATATGGTGACAGAGTAGTGCGTTTAATTGACACTGCCGGTTTGCGTCGCCAAGCCAAAGTCGATGAAAGTGTCGAATTTTATTCTA
>OQVS01002449.1_pt1 | contig 11796 bp, 9 predicted proteins | sample 1691601 | NCBI WGS metagenome assembly OQVS01 (sample SAMN03418268, study PRJEB22391) | human gut metagenome | biome: human-gut; feature: organic feature; material: feces | host: Homo sapiens | place: Tanzania | collected 2013-01 | reverse complement strand
ATTTAAGTCTCTAAGTGAAAAAAATGCTCAGCTTGAAGCTGAAATTAAAGCTTTAAAAGATGAAAAAAGCCGCCTTTTAGCCTACAAAGTGCAAAATTTGCGTTTGCAATCTTTACTCGAATTGAAGGCTCAACTGCCCGGTAAAATTAAAATTAGCGCTCGCGTAATTGCTCGGGATCCCAACAATTGGGGAGAAAAAGTTGTTTTGGATCGTGGCCGCAATGATGGAGTAACAGAAAATATGGTTGCCGTTACTCCCGAAGGCTTGGTTGGAAGAGTGAGCCAAGTGGGCAGTCGCTCCTGTACTCTTTCTTTAGTGGGCAGTGAAAGTCTAGCTGTGCCGGTAGCTTTGGCTGATTCTGAAGTTTATGGGATTATGCGCACCAACAAAATGTTGCGTAGCGTTATAAAATATATCCGTTTTGATGTGCCGGTTAAACCTGGGCAATTGGTAATTACTTCTGGCTTGGGAGATGTTTATCCCGGTGGCTTGGCCGTAGGTAGCGTAGAAAGAGCCTATGTAAGTCGGGAAGCCATGTACCAAGATGTTTTGATCAAGCTTAGCGCTGAATTGCCGCGTTTACGTGAAGTTATTTTAATAACTAAAGGAGACAGTTCGGCCGATCCCAACATTTTCAAAGATGCCATTTTGCGAGCTGAACAAGAAGCTAAACAAGCTGCCAAAGAAAGCGCTGAAGCGGCTCTTAGGGCCAGCAACCGAGGAGAAAACCCGGACGAAACTTGGAGTGATTCTGAGGCTAAATATGCTGAAGAGGTATCCTCAGAAGATAACTCTTATACTGAATCCACTGCAGAAAGTGCATCTAGCTCCAATTCTACCGATAGTTCTGCTTCTTCTGAGCCTTATGCTCCTCGAGAACAAGTACAACCCCAGGGGCAAGCTTCTTCTTCAGCTTCTAATACTGGCAGCGATACGACCACAGAAAAGACTGCTACCAACAGCGGTGAATCTGCTCTTTCTTCCGAACATAGCTACGAAGCGCCTGCCGAATCTGTTGTCGACCGCTCGGCAGCCGAATCTCCGGCCGAAGGGGCCGAAAGCCACTATATAACTGTTGAAGAAACTGAAGAAACTGCTCCTTCTGAAGAGCCGCCAGCCGAAGAACCTATTGTTGAGAGTGAACCTACTCCCAATGCCGTGGAGTTAGAAGAATGATTAAAAATTTCCGCTCAGCTCTTATATTGGTCTTGCCTTTGCTAGCTTTGGGGCTATTGCTCGAATCGGCTCTTCCTATAGGTTGGCCACGTCCCGAATTGGCCACCCTTTGTTTATCGGTTATAGCTCTGCGGTATGGAAATAAATCTGGAGTAATTTTCGGGCTTTTAGCTGGAGCTATGGTAGGTCTTTTTAGCGATTGCTCTACCGGTTGGCTGGCTCTGGCCTACGCAACTATGGGCGGAGCGGTAGGCACTTTCCTGAAGCCTTACAACGATCGACCTTTTATTTATATATTTACAGTTGTGACAGCTACAGTTATTTTTGCTGCAGAGCTAGTTCTATTATCTACACTCGGGGCTGATGTGCCCAGCCAAATTATTTCCCGATCTTGGCTTTGGAGCGCTTTGTTATGGAATGCTATTTTTTTATGGCCCATGTTGTGGTTGATTAACAAAATTTTGGGAACGTATGCTTTTGTTCCTCTTGAATTGGATTGCGAATAGCTTTGCGTAGTCGTCCTTTTTACATATTTGCCGCTTTTGCTATCGGATGCGCTTTAATTTTGCTAGCGCGTTTAGTTTATATGCAAATTATTCAGGTTGGCTATTACCGTGAATGTGCTGCCGATAATCTTCGTCTCAATTCGCCTATCATGACTGGACGTGGACTTATCTACGATCGCTGTGGCAAAGTTTTGGCTCGCAACGAAGCCGTCTTTACCTTAAAAATGTTGCCTTATATGCACGACAATGCCGAAGAATTGTTGCGTAAGGCCGCCCAGGTGCTCCACTTATCCGATAGCAAACTTTCCAAATTGTTGGCCCAGCTTAAAAACAATGACGGGGAAGCTATTATTATTGCTGATAGTTTGAATCAGGAAGATTTAGCTCGCTTTGCTGAAGCTGAGAATCAAATGGACGGCTTAAAAGCAGAAGTAAAATTTAAAAGAGTTTATCCCAATCAGGAATTGGCTTCTCATGTTTTGGGTTATGTGGGCGAAATAGACGCTGAAAAATTGGCCAAGTTGAAACATAAAGGCTATATAGCCGGAGAATGGATTGGTAAAGAAGGCTTAGAGTTTAGCTATGAAGACGTCTTGCATGGTCGTTCTGGCCTGAGAACGGAAATGCTGGATTCGGAGGGCCGTTTTTTAGGCGATGTAGAAAAAGAACCGGCTATTCCCGGTGACGATATATACTCTTCCATCGACTTGGAACTTCAGAACAAAGCCCAAGAAGCTTTGGGGGACGTTCTGGACATGTTGGCAGCCAAAAATGGCGAGCGCTCCGGAGGAGCCGTCGTGGCTGTAGAGCCCTACACAGGATATGTCAGAGCTTTGGTTAGTTTACCACACTACAATCCTAACGAATTTGCTGAAGGTATTAGTCAAAAAAAGTTTAGCGCTCTACTTAACGATCCGTGTTCTCCTTTGCTTAATAGAGCTGTACATGGTGATTATCCCCCCGGATCTACATTTAAGCTTATTACTACGGCAGCTGCTTTGAATGAAGGTCTAATTTCCCCTCTGTCGCGTTTCTACTGTACAGGTAGCTATATTGTTGCCGGTTTGCCTTTCAATTGTTTTGTGCGCACAGGACATGGCTCTATAGATTTGACGGAGTGTCTGGGCCACTCTTGTGACGTGGTCTACTACAAATTGGGAGTAGAATTGGGGATAAAACGTTTGAGCGCTTATGCTCGCGACTTTGGCCTCGGAGCAAAAACTGGCATCGATTTGCCAGGGGAAACTACGGGAAATATCCCTACGGCAGAGTGGAAAGAAGCGGTTTTTAAGGAAAAATGGTTCCCTGGAGATGATGCCAATTCGGCTATCGGCCAAGGTTTTGTAACCGCTTCTCCAATGCAAATGGCAGTGGCTACTTCTGCTGTAGTAACTGACGGCACCATTTTCCGGCCACGCTTGGTAGAAGGACGTCGCAAAGAAAATGGCTCCAAAAAGTCTGACCATTTGCAAAAATATATTTCCAAGTCGCGTCAAGTCAAAGTCAATCCTAAATATTTTGCATGTATAAAAGACGGTATGCGCTTTGCTATGCAAGAAGGAACGGCTGCTTCCAGCGGAGGGTACGCTTTAGGAGTGGCTGGCAAAACCGGCACAGTAGAAAATGTGCCTACTATTGATAACCCTAACGGTCTCAATCACTGTTGGTTTACCGGATACGCTCCCTATGGATATAGCGATAATTGGACGGCCGAGCCTTTGGTTGTTACGGTATTTGTAGAAAAATCGGGAGGATATGGTGGCGCAATCGCTGCTCCGGTAGCCGTAAAAGTATTTGAGGCTTGGAATAAAATTTCTGCCCGCGAAACAGCAACTCAGTGAGCTCACAAAGGCGGAGATGGCGCTTTTCTAGTCTACTACTCCAGTTCTATCAAGTGGGATGTGGGACTTGGGGCGAAAAATATCTACAGATTTTAGAGGAAAAAGCGCTTTTTTAAGAAAAAAGGGGCGCGATTTGTTTTTTTTAACCCAGTCCCGCCATAAGTCCTCTGCCTATTAGGTGGGGAATGAAGGGGGGCGTGGCGAACTTGCCTGGCGAAAATACCGTGGCTCGCACGGAAATCTACGCCTGTGGAGAGAGCATAAGTCGTGGCAATTTCTCGGAATTGCAGCGTTGTTTTCGCAGAAACAGGAAACTCCGGCCCATATTAGGCGGGAGTGCGTTCGGCGGGAGTACGTTCACCCGTTCTTTAAAGCGTTCGGCTGTTTATTTTAGATGCAAGAGGTTTACGCAGTGGATTCTACAAGAGATAAAACCAAAAAGGCAGCTGCCGGTTCTGGTTTAGAGTTTGACGATAATTCCGGTTCTTTGATCGGATCCGCTTCTTATCCTCGGACGAATAGTGTTGCTCAAGGCAACGGCTTCGCTGAGGACATTGAGGATGAAGAGGGCGGCGCCAAGATAAAAGTTGTCGGTGTCGGTGGAGGAGGCTGCAATGCTGTAAATAGCATGGTCGAAGACGGCGCAGCCAATGTCGAATTCATTGTTATCAATACCGACAAACAAGCATTGAATAAGTGCGACGCCGATGTCCGTATTCAAATCGGCGAGCAGGCTACGCGTGGTTTGGGCGCTGGAGCCAACCCTGAGATGGGTTGCAAAGCCGTCGAAGAGAGCAGAGAGAAGGTCGAAGATGCCATTAGAGGCGCTGATATGATCTTCATTACCGCTGGTATGGGTGGTGGTACCGGTACCGGAGCTGCTCCTGTGGTCGCTTCTATCGCCAAACAATCCGGAGCTTTAACAGTAGCTATCGTCACTAAGCCCTTCTCTTTCGAAGGACGTATGCGTATGAGAAGAGCTGAAGAAGGCATTGAAAAGCTCAGAGAAAATGTCGACGCCATCATCGTCGTTCCCAACGACAAAATTCTCGAAGTTATCGACAATGAAAGCCGCGCCGAAGCTTTCAACCTTTCCGATGATGTCTTGCGCAGTGGTGTTCAGGGTATTTCCGAAATTATTACCGCTTGCGGTGAACAAAATGTGGACTTCGCCGATGTCCGTACCATTATGACCGACGCTGGTTCCGCTCTGTTAGGTATCGGTTCGGCTGAAGGTGAAAACCGTGCTGAAAATGCTGCCCGTCAAGCTATTGACAGTCCTCTTTGGGAAGGCAATATCCATGGTGCCAAGGGCGTGCTCTTCAATGTAGTTGCTTCTAGCAACTTCACTATGAAAGAGTTGCAAGATGCCGCCAACGTCATTTATGAAGCTGTCGATCCCGACGCCAACATCATTTTCGGTTCCGTTACTGATGAAAATATGGAAAATGAAGTGCGCGTCACCGTAGTGGCTACTAAATTCCCCACTATGAATGATAGTGATCAAGGAGTTGAAGAAGACTTTAGCTTTGGCAATTCCGCCGAAGAAGTGACTTTCGCTCCTCAACAAGCTCCCATAAATGATTCTCAGGATTATTACGAATCGGCTTATCGTCGCCGCAGCAGGCCTTCCATTCAGTAAGTTGCAAACTTTCTTCTAAATATTGATAGTTTGCATGGCTGCGGCTGCAGAAATAATCTGCAGCCGCTTCGTGCTGTCTTGTTAAGCTATTTTTTTTAGGCTGAGAGGTCTAAGTAGGGGAGTATTCGCTGCTCTATTTTGTTAGGTGATATTTTTATCGATCATTTGGCAATAAAGTTATTGAAAATTAAGGGTCTTTAGACAGTTAAGGAAAGGGGCAAGTATGGTAGCTATCACTCTGGCTATACGCAATGTATGGCGTAGGCGTGAGCGCAGCCTCCTAACTCTGGTTGGCGTACTTTTAGCTGTGGGCACTTTTGTGGCTATGGTTTCACTGGCGGAAGGTATGTACCAAAGGGTGTCGCTAGAACTAGACGGAAGAGCTGTAGATGTGTATGTAATGCCTAATACCGCTGCCCCTTTACCTACGGGTCCTGTCGGTACTATTGGTATGACATCCGATACAATCAACACCGGTTGGATCGGTCGCATAGAAGCTGTCGACAACGTTGCCGACGTCTGTCCTATTATCAGAGCTCAATGGACGGGCAAAAAAGGTATGATTATGGCCTTGGGAGTTGAGCCCATGAAATGGCGCGTTTTCATGCCTGCTTTAAAAACCGTTGAGGGTGATACCAATCTAAAGCCTGGTCAAGTCGTTCTAGGCAAAGGGTTGGCTGAATCCGAAGGCTTTTCAGTGGGAGATACCATTAAGCATGGCCAAACTTCCTATAAGGTGGCTGGCATAGTTGAGGCCGGAGCCGGTTTCCAAGACTATTTCGCTTATATTTCCTGGGACTCGGCCAATGCCACTACCGACGGCAAAGGCGCTTCTGAGTTGTGGGTACGCCTTAAAGATCCTCATCGCGACAAAGAAGTCGTGCGTAAATTGGAAGGCTTTAAGATCCCCGGTGTCAAGATTGCCACGCGCAAAGATTATTTAGGCGCTGCCAACGACTATATCGAATACGCTTGGTATTTGCAATTTGCTATTTCCGCTATTGGTGTCCTTATCGCTATTACGGCAGCTATGAATACTATGCTCATGTCTACTTACGAGCGTATGCGTGAGTTTGCTACTTTGAGAGCTATCGGAGCGGCCAGAACTACCGTAATTGCCATGGTTGTTACCGAATCGATTATCCTTTCATTTGTAGGTGGCTTTATTGGCATTTTCTTCGGAGTGTTAGGATCCGGTTTGCTAAACAGAGCTATGATAGTTATTTTACAATTATCATTCCCTCTGGCTTCAATTACGGTGCCTCTGATAGCTGAAGCTCTTGCCCTCTCTATATTTGTGGGCTTAGTTGGAGCGGCTATACCTTCAATATTGGTTTGGCGCATTGATATCGTTTCTGGATTGAGGTGGGAATAGTGAAGGTAGAACTTCAAGGTGTACACAAATATTTTGACGCTCGCAGTGGGCCGGTTAAAATCCTCGAAAATGTCAATTTAGTCATTCCCCATGGCGATTTCGTTTCTATTATGGGGCCGTCCGGCTCCGGCAAAACTACTTTGCTAAACATGATGGGATGTTTGGATACTCCCAGCTATGGCAAAGTTCTTTTAGGAGATCGCGATACCAGCGGAGCCGGAGAGGATATTCGCGAGCAAATTCGTTTGCGCCATATTGGTTTCGTTTTTCAATCTTACAATCTATTGCCTACTCTCACTGTTTTGGAAAATGTTCAGTTGCCTATGCAATTATGTGGAGGCAAGAGCTACAAAGAACAAGTCGACCAGGCCATGACTTTACTGCGTTTGGTGCGTCTAGATGCTAGGGCCAAAGACTCTGTGTTGCGTCTATCTGGCGGTCAACAACAACGCGTAGCTATTGCCAGAGCTCTTTCCAATTTACCGGGCCTGATTTTAGCCGACGAGCCGACAGGTAATTTAGATGAACGCTCTAGTAGAGAAGTTTTGGATGTCTTTAGAGCTATCAACGAAAACCAGCACATAACTACTGTTATGGTTACTCACGACGCCAAAGCGGCCGGTTATGCTAAGCGTGTGCTCCATCTTGAAGGTGGCCATTTATCAGATAAGATTCTCACCTAATTAGGTAGAGAAGGCCATTAAGCCAAAATAAAAAACGGCGCTTCTACTCTTTACATATAGCGTGGAAGCGCCGTTTTTTTACTTTCCTTTTAAGTTTGGCAGCGGTGTGCTTGCCAGATAGAGGCAGGAAGTAAAGATCGGCGAACGAATTGGCGGAAATGGTACTGGGGCGGCTGGATTGTCAGTTGGTACCGCAGGTATGCCCGAGGCTATCGCCGGGAAATAAATGGGCCGTCTGTTTGCCTGGAGCAGAAGTTGAGCTGCTGTTTTTTTGTGCATATAGACCGCTTGGTCAGCACTTCGCTTAAAAGCTCTGCAGTGTTTGGGAGGAAGCAAATTGATTATTTGTATGCAATGTGGATACCAAAACGAGGGAAAAAATTTGAGAAAGTGCCAGAATTGTGGTGCTCTTCTTCCTCGCATGGATACTTCCGCTATGGTTCAGGTGGAGGAACAATCCGGTCGCGTTAAGCAATTTGCCGATGCCGTTGAAAAGGTGCGTTCCGAGGAGTGGGGACCGGAGGAATTTTATGAGTTCCTTAGCGGTGTTTATGAGCAGCTTGGCAATTTGCGCGGCGAAATAGAAGAAATCATTACTCAAAACGAATATGGCGAATATGCTGCCGAAGAGGTAGAGCATGGCTTAAATGGCATGAACCTTTTCGAAGAAGGCATGCAAGAGATGTCATATTACGTAGAGGATGGCGATTTGTCCCACCTCGATTTGGGCATGGAGCGCATTGTAGAAGGCAACAATATGCTTAATGAGGCTAAGCGCATCAATCGTTCCGGACGCAAAGAGTTAGAAGAGCAGTGGGGAACTATCTAAAGTGATTCAAAGCGGTAAGCTGGCCTTGGCTTTTCTTTGGTCGGTCGGCTTATGGCTGTTGTTTTTTTTACTTTTATTCCTTTTATTGCCTGTGTTATCGGCCCTTCCGCTTAGTTGGGGGGCTTTTTGTGCTTCATTGGCTTTCTCTCTCCAATTTATTGGAGGCACCAAATTGTTGTGTCTGCTACTGGGGGTAAAGAGAGCGGAAGCCAATGGCATTTTTTTTATTCCCGGCACATGCCCTTTTGTTTTTATCTTAGACGATAAAATAATCGCTACCGAAGCCAGTCGCGATATTTTAACCGAAAATAACCGCTTAGAACTTATTTTGCGTGGGAGCTGGAACAAAAGTTACGCTTGGATTTATGGTAATTTGTTAGCTCTCCCGTCTTTATTGAGAGCTTTTGAATCTTTTACTTCAGATTATGGCCGTTTACATTTTTCTCAAGGGCCCCTTTGGCACTTAGGGCGTGGCTTCGGTTGGCTAGCTGCTTGGTTAGAAACTCCATTGCGTTGGGCTAGACCACCGCTCAAGTTAGTTGAACCTTCAGATGCCGAATTTATTAGAGACCGTTTGCTTACCCCTTTGGGACGAGCGGTGCGTGTGCCCGCTTGGATGGCCGATTTAGATATACTATCGGTAGTAAGTTTTGCTGAAGCTAAAAGGGAAGCTGCTTGGTTTTGGGCTGGGGGTGAGGGTGAGCCTCCTGCCATGCCCAAGGCTGTAGTTGGACTTTGGTTTCCTTGGTTACTGTTTTTGGTTATGGCTTTTTGGGCCGTTTTTGCCCAGGGCTTGTGGGGAGCTCCCATATTATTTTTAGGACTTGGCTATATAGTAAAAATAAACAGCGAATATTTATGTGGGCGTCCGCTGACTTGGCCACAAATTGATGATGCCGAATGTAAACATAAGTATATTCCTGTATCCATTTCCGGAGCAGCTAGGCGCCAAGACACGCCGGGACTGGATGATACTTGGCTAGATTTAGCTGGAGAAAGTGGCCAATTGGTTCGCCTTGAGTCTTTTGTTGGTTGGCAAGCTGCCGAGGGAGCTCAGGTTGAATGTGAAGGCTGGCTTAACGGCTATACTTTGGCTATTTGCGTCTCTAAATTGCGCGTAGGATCCAAAATATACAATTATTATCCGCGTTTGTGGCGTTTGCTTTTGCCTTGGTTTTTAGTCGGTGCTGGTTTATTGTGGTCAATTTTGCAGAAAGTCGGTCTCTAACATCATGAACAAAGCAAATTCTCTGCCTGAAGAACAAAATTCGGAAGTAGTGATCACAGTCCGAGACTTGCATTGCCAGTATGGAAATTTAAAAGTGTTGCAAGGGCTGACTTTTACTGCTCAAAGAGGCCAAGTGACCGGTTTATTGGGAGTAAATGGAGCTGGCAAAACAACTACTGTACGTATCCTTTGTGGCCAAATGGCCAAAACTTCTGGTCAAGTTGAGGTTCTAGGACTAGATCCTTACGCTCAAGGAGCGCAATTGCGTCGCCTAATTGGTGTAATGCCGGAAAATGCCGGCCATTATGAGCGTTTATCTGTTTTTGACAATTTACTTTTTTTTGCCCACATATTTAGGCTTGAGCACCCCCAAGAGAGAGTAAAAGAACTTTTAGAGTTGGTTAATTTAGCTAACAAATCTGCCTCTCGAGTGGCTTCCCTTTCCAAAGGAATGCGTCAGCGTTTAGCTTTGGCTCGAGCTTTAGTAGGGCGTCCTCAACTTCTCTTCCTCGATGAGCCTACAGCGGGTCTAGATCCTAACGCCGCTGCTAAAGTGCGTCTTTTGATAGATAAATATTGTCAAAATGGGGGAACGGTATTTTTGACTACTCACTATTTGGAAGAAGCCGAAGAAATGTGTGCTCGAGTTGCTATTTTGGATGGCGGTCGTCTAGTTTGTTGTGGTAATCCACAAGATTTATGTCGTCAATATTTACCTGCGGAAATTACGGTGCGTCGAGGCGGTCGTTTAATAAAACAGGCACCCGGATTAGAACAATTGTTTCGCCATTTTGTGGGACGTGAGCTTAATGGGGAGGAACTATAACTTCCTATCTAGGTAAACTGCTGCAATTTTAGGGCAGGAGTGAGACAGTGTGGCAGAGAAAGTGTGCCGACACTCTATGCAGAGGTGTGGGAAGGTGACTTTAGAACTTACTCAGATTCGCAGGCTTCTTTTAGGACTTAGTCTTGTAATTGCTTTGCTTTCCGGTGGAGCCATATATTATGTCAACTCAGAAACAGCAGCAATTGATGCTCGTACCGTACAAGTTACTGCTTTTACGGCCAACCAGAAAGATGTTGCGGCGATGAAGAAAGAGTTTAAGGACCGAGGCTACGAGATTAGCACTTCCAGCGTCAAGCATACTTTCCAAGTTCCCAATGGCTTCTATCTGGTGATGGACGGCATGGATAATGCGATGGTTAAAGCTTTGGGGCAGGCTTTAATTCAGAAAAATAACATTAGAAGCTTAGGGCTGGAAATTACCAATAACGGTACCGCTTTAAGGATTCGTAAAAAATTCTCCGATAAGGCTGCTGCCGAAAAATGTGCTGCCAAGATTAAAAAGGAAGACAGCTACAATTTTAAAGTTATCGAAGCTACCAAAGATAAGACCAAGATGGGCTTCCAATGTACAATTGCTTCTATTCCTGCGGCCGATTCTGAAGATGTAATGAGCTACTTAGAAAGACGCAAATTCTCCGACGTGGACTCTGTTTACGAAGAAATTGCCGCTCCCGATGCTGCTGGAGACGAGATCGAAGGCTAAAAATATAAGCCGTATACAGAAATAAAACGTCGTCTGGTTTCTTTAGGCTAGTCGGCGTTTTTTTTGTTCAAAAATAGCGTAAAAGCCTTATCGTAAGGTTTATTGTCTCGCTTAGGTGCCCTTTGGAGAGCTTGACTTTTATATATTTGGAAATGTATTATAGGGGCGCGAGCACAGGAAATTCTGATCTGTCCGTTTGTTGTTTTTCTAGTTGGACATTCACAGCGATTTTTAGTTTGTAAAAATGTGTGGTACAGTTTTTGCCTTCTTATGCAAAGACTTGAAGGATGCTTTACATTCCCATAGTCTTTTGTTTGTTTTATTGGGGCCTGTTTTAGTTGTAGCTTTTTTTGCAAACATACTTAATGTAGAAGATCCTGTTTTTGTCAAAGTCGGAGTTTGCGGAAATGTAAATTCTGGTTTAGTCAACTGTATGAAATTTAACGGGGGATGTAGTATCGTCCCAACTTCAAGTAGTTGGGAACAATTGAAGAATGATGTGCGCAGCAAAAAATTGGATTTGGCCATCAATATACCGGCCGATTTCGATGAAGAGCTGCACTGTGACTCTTTTCCTGTTCTTGAATTGTGCGTCGATGAGAGCAGCTTAGCTAAATCTTTAGCTGCTCGCGAGTTAGTTCGTACTGCTTTGCGTCAAATGGTTGGTCAGGAAATTCCTGCCGATATTAGGGTAACGAAAATCAACCCTTCCGACGGCAGTGGCAGTATGGCTTTGGCGTTCCTGCCCATATGGATGGTTTTTACTTGTCTGGGAGCCCTTTCCGTGACTTCTTCCACGTTTGCGGAAGAATTAGAAAACAAAACTATGAGCGCTGTGCTTTTGGCACCGGTCAGCTGGGCCGAGATTCTGGGAGGTAAGATCGCCAGCGGTTTTATATTAGCTTCTTTATCGACAATACTGGTAGCTGCGGTTAGCTGTATTGTCAAAACTTCATTTTTTTCGC
>OQVS01002448.1_pt1 | contig 11796 bp, 10 predicted proteins | sample 1691601 | NCBI WGS metagenome assembly OQVS01 (sample SAMN03418268, study PRJEB22391) | human gut metagenome | biome: human-gut; feature: organic feature; material: feces | host: Homo sapiens | place: Tanzania | collected 2013-01 | reverse complement strand
CGATCTCCTAAACTACATTCCTTCGCTCACACGTTGTAAGTTGTTTGACATTAAAGAATGGTCCTTTTGGTTCATTGTCGCAACTAATACCTGAATCTTCAATTTGCTCACTCCTCACGAACTATGGAAAATATTCACAATGCTATTTTTGCAATTATATGCGCAACTTTAAAGTTCCTTGGCACAAGATTCAATAAAACAAATGATTTTAACTTACCATAGTTATTGGTCAAAATCAATTTTGTGAACTGATTTTCTTTCCACTTTAATTGTCTTAGTTGTTTCAAACAATTTGTATAGACGTCTTCCTCATTATTGAATGCCGCAACAATCATCAGCTGAAGCCATGAATATATATATCTGTATTCAAAATATGTTATCCAATCTTCTGGGAGTTCTAAATGCTTTGCCTCATTCATTTGATTTTTAGTTTTTACAACATTTTTCTTGTACCACTCAACATTTCCCTTATTGTTGCTCAAGCTAGCATGACCAACCCTATAGTTATATAATTCTTCATCGATTGAAACTATTTTTTTTGCTTTTATCAAAGTGAAGGCATATACGCCTTCTCCACCCTCCGACATTAAATCCGCTATGCCTATTTCTTCCAGCAAGCTTCTCTTTACGATTTTATTCCATTGCTGTGTATTTCTCTCGATAAAGTTCCAATCAACAATTCCCTTATACGGTTTATACCACTTTTCCTTCGTCTTGACAGCTTCTGGATAGTAATTATAGTCGCACAAAACCAAATCTGAATTGAGTGATTTAGCCTTTTGATACATTTTCTCCATCATAGATGGCTCCATGAAGTCATCGCTGTCAATCCATGCGACATACTCACCTTTGGCCATCATCAGCAAATTGCATCTTGTTGCAACCACACCCATATTTTTCTGATGAATAACACTAACATTCGGATACATACTTGCATAAGCATCCAAAATTTGAGGGGATTCATCCGTCGATCCATCATCAATTGCAATTACTTCAATGCCATTTAAGGTTTGCTTTACAACGGAATCCAAACATTCTTTCAAATACTTTTCTGCATTATAGACGGGGATTAATATACTAATCTTAATCATTTTCACACTTTCCTCTTATCAATACCCATTCCAGTGCCCTTGACCCAAGCCCAGCAGCCAAGTTCGTACAAGCTGCGAACCACATTATGCCCTTCGATTTCATGATAGAGCTCCCAGTGATACTTTGCCTGTTTCAGCTTATTGCTGGACACCGAGCCTGCACGACCCATGCGATATGTACCAAGAACTTCCTCCATCCCGTAGCAGTAATCCGTCTTTTTCAGAATCTTGAGCCACAGGGCAAAGTCGTTTCTCTTTTTAATCGGGGGCACCTCGAACTTGCCAAGTGCTTCCTGATCGTACATCACGGACAGATTACCGATTGGATTGGACAGCCGAATCATCTTTTTGTAGTCCGTTTTCTTTGGAGGAATAAATACCGTGTGCAGGTCGTTTCCGTCCTCGTCCATCCAGCCATAACCGGTCGCACTAAACTTTGCACCAGTCCTCTCCATAAAAGCGATCTGCTTTTCTAGTTTGTCCGGCATCCACAAGTCATCGCTATCCAGAAATGCGATATACTTGCCAGTCGCCCGCTTCATGGCCTCCGTCCGCGCAACCGCGGGTCCCCCATTCTGCGGAAGAACGTAGTAGTGGATATTGGGATACTTCTCCAAGTACGGCTTCAACACTTCGGCAGTGTTATCCGTGCTGCAGTCGTCCACAATTTGAACCTCCCAGTCTGTAACCGTCTGGGCAATCACAGAATCAAGCGATTGCAAAATAAACTTGCCGCAGTTGTAAGTCGGCATAATCACACTAACTAGCATTCTACCGTTCCTCTCCCCATACCAAAAATTACAGCCCAGACTCATTCTCCAAGAGTCTGAGCCGTTTATTCCTTATAAAGCTCTAATCGTCCTCAGCAGTGTGATCTACACACTGCCGCTATGTCTTATACCGCTGCATTGGTTCTCCACTACGCTCTAATTGCACCGTTTTTTGACGCTACGGTAGCTCTCGTCTTTAGTCCTGATGACACTATCACTCGCTACGGTAACTCATGCCTTTATTCCCGGTTCCACTCATCCATGCCACGGTAGCTCCCTTGCTTTTGCCGGATTTCCCCTCACGAATGTGCATCTCTGCGACCATGTGGTTATCACCATCTTGCTCACATCCGACTTGTTATCTCCAAGACCGGGATGAAATCGCAGATGAGGTTATCATTGCTCCGCCCCGAAACCGCTGTGTGAAAGTCACCACAGTGTCGGTAATATCATCACAGTGCCATCTGGCATAAACCCACGAGCTACGGTCGCATCCATAAAAGTGCTTTTTCTGAGCATAAACGCCTCAATTCACACTCGTTTTACCCTTGCTCACGCCCGCGCTCTCAGCATTTTGCACTATCACGAGTGCTACATCTCCCCTATGCAGGGCAATTTGCCAACTTTCCAGCTTAACGCTACTGTATGAGCTGCATTTATACCCGACTCCACTCTGGAATTTCTTCCAATTTTTAGCAGCTCAAAATGCACGAAACCGTCGATATTTAGTGGTTTTCTTCACTCATTGCAGTGGTTTGACCGTCAGAAACTCCCTCGGTGCTCTCCGGCATAAACAGGATCTTCACGGTTGCCAGCATGATCTTCAGATCCTCAATCAGGCTGGGATGTGCAATGTACATCAAATCCATCTGCAGCTTATCGTAGGGGGTGGTATTGTACTTGCCGTACACCTGCGCATAGCCGGTCAGACCTGCCTTTGCCTGAAGCCGCAGCGCAAACTCCGGCATCTCCTCGCAATACTGGGCGGCGATCTCCGGGCGCTCCGGACGGGGGCCTACAATGGACAGATCACCTTTTAGAATGTTGAGCAACTGAGGCAGCTCATCCATGCGGCAAGCGCGGATGATATGGCCGACCTTCGTGATACGGTCGTCTTTGTCACCAGTGGAAAGACGCGCCACACCGTCTTTTTCGGCATCCACACGCATGGAGCGGAACTTCAAAATCTCAAACTGCTTGCCGTCTTTGGTCAGGCGAACCTGCTTGTAAAAAGCAGGACCACCATCGGATTTGACTGCAATAGCCGTAATCAGAAACACCGGACTCAGGATAACCAGTGCCACCAGCGAGATCACAATATCCATGGCACGCTTGACAAACAAGAACTCCGGGCTTGCCATGTAGCGGCCCACACGCAGCATGGGCAGATGGAACATATGCATCGGCTGAGCACCGCTCATGATCACATCGCCCACACGAGGGATCACGAACACATTGATACCCTGTCCCACACAGTATTTCAGGATGATATTGCGCTCATGGCTATGGACACCACTGATGAATACGCTCTGCATTTCATCCAGCAGACTCAGGTCGTTCAGGCACTCTTCCACGTTCAATGTCATCTTGACATCGTACTTTTTTGAAAGGCCATATTCATTGATGAGCTTTTCTAAGCCATGACGGACATCGTAGACCACTGCGGTGGGCTGAGGCGGATAGGTCCGGAAATACCAGCTATTGGCGCATCTTGCCCACAGAGCTGCCATCACGACCTGCCCGGCAATCGCCGCAATGCCCGGCAGAATATTGCAGAGCCGCCGAGACATTAGGCAGATGACAATGTACAGAATGCCGTCTGTTGCCATCGCTGCTAAGATTTGCCCGTAAAGCAGTTCAGAAATGCGTTGCAGCGACATCCAGAACGCATCGTAAACTTTGCCCAGCAGGAAAAACAGCACCGCAAACAGACCGATCATGGCCCAGTTGCCTCTCCAGCCAAACTTTGCATAGACCTGATACGAGTAGTACAGCTCCCAACAAAGTGCAAACGGAATTGTAATCATCACCAAATCAATGACCTTTACGATCTTCAACATCACATCATGCTGAAACTTTGACATAATCCTCTCCAATAACTCCTTTAGCTTTTCTTTTTACGTCTTACGCAACTTCTCCGACCCACAGCACAGCACCTGTTTGGGGTCGCGCTATTAACTACACAAACCGACATCTTCCCCCGTTTTGTGGTTAGCCGAAACATTCAGGTCTCTGTTTTCTCACCTAGGCCTCTGCGCCAACTCCAACCGGTGTGTTCTCGAATCCGCTTTCTCCCACCGTATCCCAATCTCATCCAACCTCGCAATCCGTTCCTCTGTCAGAACAGCGCAGCTTTTTTCAGGATTCTGGCGGGTATACCGCTGCCGCTTGACCCGGCGCCCACAGGTTGTCCACCCGTGCCTGATACTTTGCAAGCGTTTTCTGGTACTGATAAACCGTAGTCACATAGTTCGGGGTAGGCGAAACACCCCTGACGATTGCTTCGCCAAGGGTTATTTTGCTTGCAATGTAGCTCTTTCCGGTGCCGGTGGGGTGGACAATGGAAGCTTTGCCATACTGGTTCATCATCCGGACTGCCGCATGATATGCTTTCTCGTTATGCTCAAACAGACGCAATGCCACCCTGTTCACTCCCCTACCGCAATTCAGGGGTATCCTTCACAGTGAAAATGGAGGATACCGGTTTTTCGACATCATTGTTTGGAGTCTCCCATTATTCTATCATGGTTATATCTGGGATTCAATAGAAATCCTTAAAAATATATCCCATACGCCCTTATAAAACTTCGCGATAGTCGAAACTTTTTTGAGAATTGCCCGATCCTTTATGAAAAGAACAGCTTGAAACGAAGATGGACAAAATAAGGGGTCCGATAAGGGTCTAAACCGCAGGAGGGAACAACAACGGCTTTATCTATATGTACAAGAGAATCCAACACCACGCAAAATCGGCTTATTATTCGGACTTGAATTAGGTTTGCGTATTGGTGAGATCTGCGGCTTGCAATGGGGCGATTTCGACCTGAAACTCGGAACGTTAAAAATCAACCGGACAGTCTGTCGGATTTCCTGCGGAAGCGGTCACACAAAGGTGGTCATCCAGACACCCAAAACCCGCACCTCCCGCCGGGAAATTCCACTTCCAAAGCAGCTGCTTATTTTGCTGAATAAAATCTTTATCGAACCATTCGCCTAGCGAGTGGTTTTAGAAACACAAAAAGACCCCCAGCTAAAGCTGAGGGTCCTTCTGAGGTGCACTCCGTCAAGTAGACAGTAAAAATAATATAAGATTTCATTCGCTGTTCCGGCAAAGGAACGGCGAATTTTTTGTGCAATTCGTTGGTCAAGCTGCCCGATTCATGGCACTGACATGAGCTTGCATCGGTGTCTGGATGAACAGACGGTGCTGGTAACGGCGGTTGTTGTAGTAATCAATGTAATCTTCAATGGCGGAAACCAACTGTTCCCGGCTGGTGAATGTCTGTCCGTAATAGCATTCATGTTTCAAGATTCCCCAGAAGCCCTCCATCGGGCCGTTGTCAATGCAGCGGCCAACACGGGACATGCTTTGCGTCATACCGGCATCCAACAGCTTCTTGTGGAAGGTTCTGCTAGTGTACTGGAATCCACGGTCACTGTGGAACAGTGGGTGAGCATCTGGATTTTCCAGAACAGCTTTATCAAGCGTATCAAAAACCATCTTGTTGTCATTCCGGTCACGAATAACATAGCTGACGATTCTCCGGTCACACAAATCGAGGATCGCACTCAGATAGAGCTTGTGGATAATTGGACCTTCATACCACTTAAACTCTGTCACATCGGTCAGCCACTTTTCATTTGGCCTTCCTGCCCAGAACTCCCGGTGCAGAAGATTCTGTGCTGTTACCTGTGGGTCGGAAGCGTTTTTGGTGCAGCCTTGCTTCCTGAACTTCACCGTTGACTGGATATGAAGAACTCGGCAGAAATGCAGGACACGCTTGTTGCTGGTACAGATATTGTAGTCTTTTTCCAAATTATCTCGGATTCGGCGATGTCCTTTATCCGGATGCTCCTTGTAAATCTCTTGAATTGCCGTTGAAATCCTCTCGTTTTCAAGTTCATGGCTGCTTTTGGGATGATTCAGCCATTTGTAATAAGAAGAGCGAGCGATATGTACCAGAGGGCAGAGGTCTCGGACGGTATAGCCTTTTTCCTCATGCAGTTCCTTTACCGTCTGATAACGAAACCGCAGTCTGGTCAGGCTCAGCGATTCCCCCTCTCCAGCTCCTGCAATTTTTTTAGTACGTCAATCTCCATCTGAGAGAGATAAAGCTGCCGCTTTAGGGTTGCATTTTCCAATCGTAGCCGTTCTTCTTCCGTCTGCGGTTTGTAATCCTTCTTGTGCCGTCCTCGCCGGTCTTTCAGGGCATCTTCGCCGTCTTTCTTATACTTCTGTACCCATGTGTAGATCTGCTGATAACCAACTTTGTACTTTTCAGAAATCTCGGTGTAGTTGTATCCGTTCTCGATGCACTCTTTCACAAATGCGATCTGTTCCTCATAAGTTGTCTTTCTCCCTTTGGTCATACGGCTGCCTCCTGTGTAGCATTTTAGTTCCTTATGACCATTATACAACTTCATCCAGTTTCGTAACTGACGAGTTGACCGGATTTTATATTTTCTGCATATTTCCCGAAGTGAACCTTTTCCACTCAAGTAATCACCTACCGCTTGATATTTCAATTCTACCGAATAGCTTTTTTCCTTTCTTGACATGAAAATACCCCCAGAGTATTCAGAGTTTTGTTTTTACTCTGTCTACTCTAGGGGGAGCATATCAAATCTTCTCGCAGGAAGCAGAGGGGAGTTTTTGCGCTTATCAGCCATTGAGGAGCAGCAGTTCCCAATAGGGCACGCCGTCAGCATCCACGGCGTAGCCGATGCCGATCTGTGTGTACTGCGTATCAAGGATCGTTTCCCAGTCAACACCGCTGCGGCGGGTCTTCAAGTGTGAAACGAACTCGGCAGGGGTGGCCTGGCCGGATGCGTATAATTCCTTGGAAACAAAGCCGGGAAGATTGCTCCCGGGCAGAAGAAAAGTGTAATCTTCGCCATTGGGGCGTTTGTGGGAGAGCATGCCCGTCTGCTGCAGTTCTTCTGCACGGGTTTGCGCGGCGTCGGACAGGGCGGAAGCCGGTGCGGAAAATGGAACGGTGCGCCCGGTGTTGAGCAATTGCAGTACCTCGCTCCGGTAGAGGGCCAGCCGCTGTTCCGGCGTCAGCTCCGGTTCCGAGGGCGCGGGCGGCTCCGAAGATGCCGGGGAGCTGGGCTCCTCAGAACTGCTTTCCGAGCTGGAGCTCTCGGGCGTGCTGCTGGAACTGCCGCTGCTGTCCGAAGCACTGCCGGAAGAGTGGGAGGGCTGGTACGGTGGCGGATAATACGGGTAAGAATACCCGCTGCCCAGGCCGCCGCAGGCGGTCAGAAGGAGGGCGGCCGTGACAACACCCACGGCACAGGCTTGCAGAACGAACGAGCGGGACTTCATAAGCGGCACACTCCTTGATCAAGACGGGAACGGGGCGGCTTTGACACAAAACGACGTTCTCTTTGACACAAAACGACGCTATTCTGTTCTCAGTGTACCGGATCCCGGGCAGGCTGTCAATTACTTTTTGCGAGGACCCGCGCGAAAAAGTCAAAGTACCTCGGGGAAAGAGCGGAACGAAAGAAAATGTAAAAGTAATACTATTTCAAAAAGTTTAACAAAAACTTGCGTTGCAGCCTTGCATCCAACAAAGGCGTGTGGTATCATAAATCGAATGCGTACGAAACACACGATTTTATGAGGAAACAAGTGAGGAGACGTATGGAAAATCATAAGAATAACAGCGGCGCGGCACTGGCAAAGAAAATGGCAGTGTCGCTGGTTTGCGGCCTTGTCGCGGGCTTTGCGTTCATGATGCTGCGCGAGAAGCTGAATGCTTCCGGCAACAGTGCACTCTGGAAGACCATCAACGATCTGCTGTTCCAGGATATCACGGCAGAGGGAGCCGAGCAGGCGTTCGGCATCTTCTATATCATCGGGCAGCTGTTCATCAAGGCGCTGCAGCTGGTCATCATCCCGATGGTGTTCACCTCCATCTCGCTGGCCATTGGCAGCATCTCGGATACCCGTACCATGGGACGTATTGCTTCCAAGACCCTTTTCTGGTTCCTGCTGAGTTCTTTTCTGGCACTGCTGCTGGCAGGCGTTGTGGGCTATACCACGTTCTCCATGGGCCTGTTCAATGCACACATCGAGGGCCTGGCCGAGGCTTCCGGTTCTACCGGCTCCAACCCTCTGAATGTGGTGCTGAACATCATTCCTTCCAACATCATCACGGCCTTTGGCAGCAACGGCGCGGTGCTTTCTTCCGTTTTCCTGGCGATAGCCACCGGCCTGAGCATGAATGTGCTGGGCGAGAGCCGTACCGCCACCATGCGCCGCCTGATGGGGGAAGTGAACGACGTGGTGGTCGTTTTCCTGAACTTCGTCGTCACCAAGTTTGCGCCGTTTGCAGTCTTTGTGCTGCTGACCCGTACCTTTGCCATCTACGGCGTGGATTACCTCAAGCCGGCGCTGGTCTATGTGGTGACCACCGTGATCCTGCTGTTCGTGTTCCTGCTGGTGGGCTACCCGACCATCGTGGCGGTGGGCGCAAAGCTGAACCCGTTCACGTTCATCAAGAAGATCGCGAATGTGGCGGTCTTCGGTTTCTCCACTTCTTCCAGTGCAGCCACCCTGCCCCTGAGCATCAAAGTCTGCACCGAGGACATGGGCGTGGATGATTCCATTGCTTCCTTTGTCCTGCCCCTGGGCATGACCATCAACATGGATGGCACCGCCATCATGCAGGTGATCGCCACGGTCTTCATCGCGGGCTGCGCGGGCTACGACCTCACGCCCATGGAGCTGGTGGTCATCGCTCTGCTGGCTCTGCTGGCCTCGGTGGGCACGCCTGCCGCTCCCGGCGCGGGGGCTGTCATCCTCTTCACCATCCTGTCCGGTGTGGGCTTCGTCAATGACAAGGCCCTGCTGGCCTACTCCCTGATCCTGGCCATCAACCGCCCCATCGAGATGCTGGTCACCTCCCTGAACGTGGTGGGTGACGCGACTTCCTGCATCTGCGTGGCCAAGAGCGAGGGCATGCTCGACGAGGAAAAGTACAACGCATAAGATCATAAGATAAAATGACAGCCCCCGGGAACCAGTTCCGGGGGCTGTTTTTTACACACCTTTCCTGTTCTTTACACTGGGCCGCAAAATGCCGCTCCAGTTTTACCAAAGCTTTGCGCGGGCATGGTTTCGCGGCGGCGGGCGGGGCGATAGAATAAAGGCGTCCCAAGCAAGTGAATTTGAACAGAGAGCCGGGGTCGGCTCTGGAAAAGAGAGGTTTCGTGTTATGAAAGAGAGTAAAATGTCCCGCCGCAATTTCCTCAAGGCCGGTGCGCTGGCTTCTGCTGTCGGGATGATGGCCGCTGCCCCGGTGGCCGCCAATGCTGCAGCCCCCACCGATGCCCAGGCAGCAGAGGAAGAAAACGGGATGCTGGACTTTTTGAAAAAGCCCAAGTACATCTTCCTGTTCATTGGCGACGGCATGGGCACGGCTCAGATCCAGTCTGCCCGGTTCTATCAGGGCACTGCGACCAACAACGGTGCAGTCACCGAGGCGGAGCTGAGCTTTACCCAGTTCCCGGAAGTGGGCAGCGTGACCACCTACGACAGCACTTCGTTCTGCCCGGATTCGGCTTCCACGGCTACTTCCATCGCCACCGGATATAAGACTGAGAGCGGCGTCATCAATATGTGCCCCTGGACCCGCGATGTGCCCTATGAGACCATTGCCGAGAAGCTGCACAAGCAGAAAGGTTATAAGGTCGGCGTCGTGTCCACCGTCAACATCGACCATGCGACCCCGGCTGCTTTCTACGCACACCAGAACAGCCGAAAGAATTACTATGACATCGGCGTAGAGCTGGCAAACTCCGGGTTTGAATACTTTGCAGGCGGCGAGTTCCAGAAAGTGAACGGCGACGGCACGGTCCCCAACAACCACGAGGTGGCTGCCAAGGCAGGCTACAATGTCGTCACCACGCAGGCGGATGCCGCCGCACTGAAAGCAGGCGCAGGCAAGACCCTCATCATTGCCGAGAACCTGGCAGACGGCAAGGCCATGAACTACGCCATGGACGCCGCTGCAGGCGAGTGGCAGCTGACCGACTACGTCAAGAAGGGCATTGAGCTGCTGGATAACCCCAAGGGTTTCTTCCTGATGACCGAGTCCGGCAAGATCGACTGGGCCTGCCACGCCAACGATGCCGCTGCTTCCATCCACGATGTGCTGGAGATGAGCAACGCCGTGCAGGCCGCTGTGGACTTCTACAACGCCCACCCGAACGAGACCCTGATCCTCGTCACCGCCGACCACGAGACCGGCGGCATGGCCATCGGCTACAAGACCACCAACTACGACACCTTCCTGACCAATCTGGCCCACCAGAAGATGTCCTACGCAAAGTTTGATTCCACCTATGTGCAGAACTACATCGCCAACAAGACCCCCTTTGAAGCTGCCATGCAGGATGTGAAGGTAAACTTCGGTCTGACTCTGCCCACCGACCCGGATGCTGCCAACGCCGGCAAGCTGCTGCTGACCGACTACGAAGTGCAGAACCTGCGCACCGCCTACGAGCGCACCCTGAAGGTCGGCTCTGCCAGCCAGAAGGACATGTCTCAGCAGGACTACGAGCTGTACGGCACCTACATCCCCTTCAGCATGGCCATCTGCCACACCATCAACCATAAGTCCGGCATGGACCACACCACCTACGCCCATACCGGCGCAATGGTCAACATCTATGCCAAGGGTGTCGGCGCCGAGAAGTTCCGCGGCGTGTTCGACAACACCGAGATCTATCATAAGCTCGCTGAGCTGACCGGCGTGCAGTAAGGCCGGAATACCCTGAAAATAAAAGACCCCGCCCCCTTTTCCCTTGTTGAGACGGCAGGGAGGAGGGGGCGGCACGGTCTGCGCATAGCCCCAAAAAGCGCCCGGCGGCTCAGATGGAGCTGCCGGGCGCTTTGCTTCGTTAAAACGTAAAGATCAATCGTTGATCTCCGGGAAACCTTCCAGCTTGGAGGTGCAGTGGGGGCAGCGGACGGCCTTGATGGAAATCTCGCTCTGGCAGTAGGGGCAGACCTTGGTGGTCGGCTCCGCGGGAGCTTCCTCTTCGGCCTTCTTCTTGTTGAAGAGGGCGTTGAATGCCTTCAGCACCACAAACAGCACGAACGCCACGATCAGGAAGTTGATGATGGCGTTGAGGAAGGAACCGATGCCGATGCCGACATCGCCGATCTGGATCACAACGTCCGAGAAGTCGGCGTTGAAGAACAGGCCGATGAGGGGAGAGATGATGTCGCCGACCAGCGAGTTCACGATGGCCGTGAACGCCGAGCCGACGACCACGCCGACGGCCATGTCCAGCACGTTGCCGCGCATGGCGAACGCTTTGAACTCTTCAAAAAACTTTTGGATGCCCTTGATCTCTTTTTCTGCCATAGCAATACCGCTCCTTTTTGCGTCCGCAGGGGGACGGATTCATCATCATTATAATAGCAAAAGAATGCAAAGAACTCAAGGAAAAGAACGCAAGCAGGGTTTATGCTTGGTGCGCGGCGATCCAAGCTTCCATCTCTTCGGCGATGGCTTTGATGGAGCCATCGGTGAAGGGAACTTTCAGGCCCGCCGTCTCGCACAGCTCGGAGTAGCTGGCTGTGCCCGCGCGGCGGACCAGCTTGAGGTAGCGCTGCCATGCGTCCTTGTGGTCCTTCAGGCTGAGCAGGAAGAACTGCAGCGCGGCCATGGTGGACAGGCAGTAGTCGATATAATAGA
>OQVS01002445.1_pt1 | contig 11803 bp, 13 predicted proteins | sample 1691601 | NCBI WGS metagenome assembly OQVS01 (sample SAMN03418268, study PRJEB22391) | human gut metagenome | biome: human-gut; feature: organic feature; material: feces | host: Homo sapiens | place: Tanzania | collected 2013-01 | reverse complement strand
CCTTACATATTGCACAAAATAAAAATGTATCGAAACCACACCGTCCTCTGGCATATTTTCAATACATTTTTACTACAGAGCAGGGTACGGGAGTCGAACCCGCCTCCTCAGCTTGGGAAGCTGATGTACTACCGATGTACAAACCCTGCATCAATTACCCGCAATCACACGAATGCACCGCACAGCCTACGCTATAGAAAAAAGTGTCGTGGATTGGACGGCTGCAGACAGCCGCCCTCTCATTGAACGGATAATTTTATTCTATTTTAACACCATTCTATCAATTCCGCCACTATAAATTTTAATCCGGCAGCAAATACCTCATGAATTTTGCATCGTAACTGTGATGATACTGAACAATTAAGATATCACACCTACATCCGACTGTACGAGTTCCTTGTCCTGCTTTGCCTGCTTTTTCACAAAACGGTATGCCCAGATATCTACGGCAATGACAAACACCAGGAAGAACAGCATCAACCAATCAGATCCTAACGATAATGACGTGTCATAGATTCCATGCTCGATCGCCGGGATGAGTACTGCCTGCCGCAGACACCGCTTGCAACGTTTTTTATCACCCACAAGGTCTGCTTCCTTTGCCATCCCGAAGAAATATCCCATGATCACGCCGTCAATCGCGTGTGAGGGAACCGACAGCAGCATCCGGGTGATCGCCGTATCCATCCCCCCGTCCAGGACATAGATCACATTTTCGATCGCCGCAAAACCGAGCGCTGAGGTCACACAGTAGACGATCGCGTCAAACTTGTAGTTGAATGCCGGATCTTTCCACGATGCCTTTTTCGCAGCCTTCATCTTCCAGTATTCCTCTATGACTGCTACGCATATAAAATTATCCAGCACAATATAGGCAACTGAGGTTTCCTCAAAAAACAGACCGACCACATCACCCAGTATGAGTTCCAGAATAATCGTCGGTATCACTGAGAGCACACCCAGAAAAAAGATCTTCCACAACAGCTTTCCAGGCTCTTTTTCGACCTTATCCTGCCGATAGATCCACGCTACCAGTGCGATCGCAGGCAATAACGCCAATACAATTAAAAACATACTTACTCCTCCCCTGTGTCATTTTGATCTGCCGGATCTGATGAATCAGATGTATGTCCCTGCTTCTTTTCTTTCCACTTGTCGATCCGCCAGCCTATTTCCAGTATCAGCCAAATACCGAGGGCAATCGTCCCTATGATGCCGAACACCGGAAACGCCGGCTCGCTATCAATCATCCGGTAATCGCTCTGCAGCTTCTTGAACATCGCCATGCGATCCATGAAATCGACCGTCAGGTGTGCCTCCGGATCTGTGTAAAACGTTGTTCTGTAGATATTGGTATAGACCTGGCGGAAAAAGCCAAGACCGTCTACTCCCATATAACCTTTACCGACCGGACTGCCATCCCAGTCAAACAATATCGTGCCGCCTTTACTGCTGCAATAGTCCATCTCCTCACCATCAATATCTAAAAATACAAGAAAAGGCTCTCTATCTCCGTCCATTGTATCCAGATACCGCTCCTGTGCATAACCCCGACAGTTTCCATCGGCATCATAATATCCATAGGTCGTGCTCCCGTCCTCATTGATCGGCTCATCGGTCACATAATCAATGGAAAACCATTTCTCCCCATCGATATACACCGTGTCCCCTTGCAGATATCCGGCGACTTTCCCATCTGCCAGGATCTCCGTTTTTTTCTTCTTGGAATACAGATCTGCATAGATCTCAATATTCTCTGCGGTATTCAGCGCCTCTATTGCTTCCTCTGCGCTGTCAAATTCCATCTGTGGTGCCTTGCCGCAGCCTGTCAGCCACAGGCAGCCGGTGAAAACAGCCATCATCACCGCCCATGAATGCCATCGTTTCTGTTGCGTTTTGTTCAAAGCTATGTACTCCCTCTCCTATATTATCAAACATTTGTTGTGTGATCTGTGGATCTGCTTATAGATCCGTTTGTGCTCATTTTCTATCGTTAATAAACTACACTCCTGCGTCCTCAATCTGCTTGGCGGTGATATCCACCAGCTCCATGCAGCGTTTTTTCTTGTTTCCGAATGCCCCTGACAGGCTGGTCAGTCCACCGGTCACCTCACTCAGTACTGCATTTTTTACAACATTCCCTACACCTACTACCTCCGAAGAACGCATCACCTGGTACTTTCCTTTTCCGACATTCATGATCCATACCTGATTGTTGCGATCCTGCTCCGGAAATACGATTACCGGATTAAATCCGTGCTTGGTATAAGTCGGTGTTCCTGCCTCAAACGGAATCACTTTGATCGCCTCATACAGCTCCTCCATGGTACCATAAGTACCCTTCAGATTTAATTTTACATTTTTTACACCTAATGCTTCACCCAGTCCCATTGTATCACTCCTCCTGATTTCTCCTGTTCACACGCTAAGGAATATAAGCAGATCAACAGGTCACACAACATGCCAACAGCCTTTTACATATAATTATCCAGATAATACCGCTTCAACTCATCAAACTTCGGCATCGTCATCACGATTTTATCCTTGATATCTACTTCCTGATCAACGCCGTCCTCCATGACAAAATTGATCGTACAGCCCGTTCCGATCAGATCAATGCTTCCATTCACTCTGGCGATCACATTTCCCTCACTGTCTAACAGCATCGTACCTTCCTCAGTTGCATAATAATCTTCCTTCGGATTACCGTCTGCATCCAGAAATTGAATATACCATGCTTCCTCGCCGCCATTCGGTGCGATGACCCGTTCCTGTCCATAACCGAGACAGTTATCGTCCATATCATAGTAGCCGTAGGTCGAACCCGTTTTGACACCTTCTACGTTATTGATCGGCTCATCGGTCACAACCTTCAGATAGAACCAGTCCTGATCATCCACATTAACCGTCCATTTGATGTTTACAAAACCACTTTGAGACATATATCCCGCAATCTTTTCGTCCGCCAGAATGTTTCCCATCGTATCTACATCTTCCAGATCCTCAGTCAGAAACGTAACGGTCGACGCGTGATTCAGCGCCTCCTTTGCCGCATCCGCGTCCGGATATTCGATCTGTGACGGTATCACCATCGAGCAGCCGGTAAGCACCAGCCCTGCACCCATCACAAGCCCTGCCATAATTTTTCGATCCATAATACTCATCTCCTCTACATGATTATTCAGACATTCATCTTCTGCCATAGCCCAAATCCGCAGGCTATGTGCATGTTGCAGCTGCCAGACTCTCAACGGTTCGACAGCCCGCCATCCTGATCTCTCGCCAATTCGCGTGCCGCCATCACAGCGAGCGCTGCCATCTGCGGCAGATACCGCGTATCATAGACGATCAGAAATGCGTTGTCGAAAAATACATTGCCGACCGTGAGATCCATATTGTCCATGATCGCCCCTAACATCCTGCCGTTCAGGGTCACTTTATAATTATGACCGATGGAGCCTGCATATTCGATCAATTCCATCTTACCTTCCGGCAGCTCCATCGCAAACCGGTCCCTGACGAGCGCAAATTTCTCTTTCAGGACACCATACGGCTCGCCGTACAGATAAAAGCGATAGACCGCCAGCACATGGATCAGCTCCTTTGTCATGCGGAATACCTCATTATGCGACGTATCATAGATACGGAATGTCTTTAACGGCACGGTACTGTCAATCTCATAGACCAGATTTCCCTCGGAATCCTCCAGATCAAAATGCTGTCCTGTCATCTTGAAATCCTCGGTAAACGTATAGATCTGGGACGGCTTGGTCTGTGAAAACGGCAGCACCTGTCCAGTCTTCACAAACCTCTCCAGACTTTCCTTCAGTTCACTCTGGAACATGAGGAAATCCGAATGATACGCCAAATGCCCTGCGATACTCAGGCTCTCATCCTCCGGCATCGGGATGAGTGGCTGCGTAACATATTTTTTTATAAAATTTTCTATAAATGAATAGCCGACGTAACCCACAGCTCCGTCACCGGTAATCCAGAAATAGATATACTGTCCTCTGGCATCCGGTCCAAACACGAGCGCCGTCTGTTTCATCGTGTAGAATTTGCCCAGCCATGCAGAACCCAGCGGCGTCCACACGTTTTTATATGCCTCATAAAACTCCTCGATTGTTCTGGGTTTTTCCATCTCGATCATCGCGCCCATATCCGTCATCTGGTTATAATCCTTCGGTGTCGCCATCATCCAGATCGCGATACCAAAGATCAGCACGACCGTCGCAATACTCAGCGACCAGGTCTGTCCATACCCAATGATCATCAGATAGACACCGAGTACCGTGACGAGTCCTCCTGCCAGCCGGAATTTAATGATTCTCTTTTTCACAATGCAGCCCCTTTCTTCATTGATCTCTCGTAACTGTTCAGTACCCTCACAGTTACGATCTCTCTATTCTTTTATGAATCACCCTGCTTTGCATCATCCCAGGAGCAGCTGATGACCCGTCTGAACTCATAAGTGTCCCGTACTCCTTTCGGTGCCGGTCTGCGCTTTTCATAATCTGTGCCATAGCCGATAAACGATAACGCACCTCCCGCGCGCAGCATCTTGCCGAGGCTCACATCCTGCGGTACAAATGCATAATAATACACCTTTTTCTTTAATATGCCCTTGAGCAGCCAGCCTTCCCGGTGTCCGTTCTTCATCTGGTCTTCCACCATATAACAGTCACTGGATGAGATGCCGCAGCATATGTTGCAGGGTGTGCCATCCGGTGCGGAGAACTGCACATAATAATCATACTCGGTCTCCTCACAGTCATCTGTTCCGACCTCACGGCTATCCTCAACCGTGCTGTCAAACAGGATGTCTGCCAGATACATGCTGCCGCTCCGGATCATCTCCTGTACCGTCCATTTTTCGTTGCCAAACAGCTTTTTCTTCTGTTCACCCAGTTCAGCTGCCACGCTCTGCGGTACCTGCCTGAAGTTCAGTTCACCCGGGTCGATCATCGGCTTTGCCTCGCGCCCGCAGCGGCTGCACACACCATCTACGATGTCCATGCCGCAAAACAGGCAATAATCTTTTCCCGCTTCTTCTTTCTGTTTCTTTGAAAATAATCCCATAATCCTATCTCCTCCTCTATGCCTAGATGTGCCGCCTCATAACAAACCGATCTCCACTGCCCGGTTGACCGCCTGCTGACGGTTCTTCACCTGCAGTTTTTTAAATATTCCGGAGCTGTGGAATTTGATACTGCCCTCTTTTTTACCCAGCTTCTCTGCCATCTCGTGGTAGGTCAGTCCCTGTGCCAGCAGCTGCAGTACTTGTTTTTCAGTGACTGTCAGCGGTTCGTACAGATCACACGGCGACTGCATATACTCCGGCAGCTTACGTGCGACCTCCTGCGCCGCATCCTTGATCCGTTCTGTAAAATCATCCGCACCACACCGTTTACGATACACGGATAACATGCGTATCATGTATGTCCCCTCATCTGCCAGCAGCCGGATATAGCGGTATTTTCTCGCCAGCCGCAGCGACTGCTCCAACTGCTGACACATATCCTCCATCGCGCCTGCCTTATAGCAGGCGATCGCAGACAGCATATAACATTCACACAGATCCATATGCCGTCTGCCCTCCTCCAACACATGAATCAGCTTATTTGCCAGCACAAAAGCTACCATATATTTTCCGGTAAACAGATAACAGCGGATCTTGACCAGATACGCATAACTATCTGTCATACACATCTGAGCCTGTTCATCCGGTGCGCGCCGGGCGAGCCATTCTTCTACAACCTCCCGGTTGCCGTCATAGCATGCTGCCCACGCCTCCAGCGCATTCAGACTGCTCTCTACTTCTTCCCAGCCGGCGTCCTGCACACGCTCACGGATCTTTCTTACGAGCGGCGCTGCTGCCTGCATCTGACCATTTAATAACAGAATTTTCATCTGCAGCGCCATTGCCACAAAAAGACACTGGATATCCTGCTGGTTTTCCATGAGCGGAATCGTTCCGGTGACTAACAGCAATGCCCGGAAGCTGTCGTTGCTCTGATAATGCCATTCTGCCATCGCAATATCATATATACCTTTATATTTTTTCCCATACAGCATCTGCAGAAATCCCTCTATCTCCTCCCGATGCTGTGCCATTCTCCCTGCATATCCGGTGAAATCGCGGAAACCGTCCAGTATACTCGGTCTGCCCGCCGACAGCGTCAGGCTCTGCACCGGCGGCGAATGGAGTGCCCTCAATGTATATATAATATGCAGAAACTGATTATCCGTCGTATATGGCATCACCAGTTCCGTGACAAGTCTCACGTAATCCTCTGCCGTGATATCCTCCAGTGAAATATGATGTGGTGTCTTGCCAAGCAGACTGACATACTCCCGCGCTGTCCCCAGCTGTCCTTCCATGGAAGCCAGCAATGCCCGCACGGATATCAATGCGATGCTTCCTCTGTCCTGCGGTTGATAGACCTCCTCCGGCAGACTATGGAAATATTTTCTGCATGCCCACAATGCCTGCATACTGAACGGATGCAGAAATTCTTCTGCCATCGTCTCTGTCAATCGTCCCTCCCTTTCGGCCTGTTCCAAAATCTGCACGATATCCTCACATTTTCTAGGATATGATATCTCTCTGATCGTTAGGTTTTTTTCCATCCTTTTCCCCTTGTAAACGTCTCCCGTACGCTTCTTCTGATCACTATATACCATCATTTTACTGGCTGCGCTTACCAGTGTCAACCTAACTAAAGTATAGGTTTTTCCGGTTTTTCTTCCAAACCATCCGCAGACAAATCCGGTGCGCATCCTTGCGGAGCATTTTATGTGATAGGAATTTCCTATCACATGGAAAAAAGCCTGCCATAGTCGAACTATGGCAGGCCTCATCACCCTCTTATTCTCCGGGACTGCTGGAGATTACCTTACCGGTATTCCACAGCATCACGGTTCGCTTTGCGGCATCCAGCCGTTCCTCTTCCGAATGAAAATCAATCGTCACGGAATGACAACCGCATTCCAGGCACATCACATAATAGCCGGAACCGTTATCCTCCTCCAGCAGTGCACCGCCGTCACACAGCGGACAGTCATGGATCTCTAACATTTCTTCAATATTCATATTGCATCTCCTTTACATTATCTCTTTTATTAAGTATTCCTCGTCCATGCGCTCCTATGCGCAGCTATCTGAACCCGTTCACCGTTTCCGGTCTATAAATCCGCTGCTTCTGCCCGGATCTCATCCTCAGTCGCCGCCATCGCCTGCAGCGTCATCGTGAGCAGCTTGTCCAACTCCCAGCCGAGCTGATCTGCGCCACGCTCAATGACACCCCGGTCACATCCTGCGGCAAAACCTTTGGATTTGTACTTCTTTTTCAGTGATTTCAGTTCCATATCTTTTGTGCTCTTGGACGGACGCATCAGGGATGCCGACCAGATCAGCCCGGTCAGCTCATCCACCGCAAACAGGACTTTCTCCATCTCATGCAGCGGTTCTACATCAATCGTCGTACCATTGCCAACTGTAATGCCATAGCCATGCGAACATACTGCGTGAATGATATCTTCACCCACACCACCTTCACGCAGCAGCTCCGGTGCTTTCAGGCAATGCTCCTCCGGATATAGTTCGAAATCAATATCATGCAGCAGTCCGACAATACCCCAATATTCTGCATCATCACCATAACCCAATTCATTTGCATACCACTTCATCACAGCCTCCACGGTCAACGCATGTTGCAGATGAAACGGATCTTTATTATACTGTTGTAATAATTCCAGTGCTTTGTTTCTCTCCATGTACTCCATATGTTCTCCCAGCCTTTCCTATCCATTCAGTATGTAATGATACTATGATACACAAATAAAAGCAATTAGAAAAATTTTTTCTTCTTAAAGTAGGCAATCTCCAGTATCACGATCACCAATGCACCGATAATCACCGCTGCATAGCCATAGCGCCATTTCAGTTCGGGCATATAGGTAAAATTCATGCCGTACCAGCCGGTCACCAGTGTCAAAGGGAGGAAAATCGTCGTAATGATCGTGATGATTCCCATGATCTTATTCCCCTGTGCATCCTTCATCGACTGATACAGCTCGCGTATCTCAAGCACATTTTCCCGGAGCAGCTGCACATGGTTCTGCAGACGCTCCGCGCGGTGCATAAACCGGTTCCAGCCCTGAACATCCTGCTCCGTGCAACCACTGTATGTACCAAACAGTTCTCCGATATCTATCAGTTGTTCATAATAAACATTAAATTCGGATAATTTCTGCCGGTATTTTGTAAGCTGCCAGAAAACATCCTGGTCCGCCGCTGAGCCATCCGTGATCTTCTCCTCTAGCTGATCCACTACAGACTCCATATGCGAGAAAAACATACTGTCCTCCTCTATCATATATTCCATCATCTGCTGCATCAACTGTGCAGGGGTATCTGCCCTGCGAAATATCTCTACCCGCTTTTCAATCCAGGGCTTCAGCTTACCCTCATCCTCAATGAAATAGATCCTGTCACCCGTCAGATAAAATCCAAACGCCAGCTGAACCTTCTTGTGGTCATTCTTCTGTGGCAGCCGGATCGTCCCGGTCATACAATCCCGGAATATCTCTGCCTTACAATACCGGATCGAACTCATACTGTGCAGCATTTCCTTATGATAAGCAAACTGCTCCTTCTGCTCCCGGAATTTTTCCGTGCTCATAATTGTAAAAAAAGACGTATCTACCGCCGCTTTCATCTATTTATCACTCCTGAATCCAATTCTGTCGCTGCCTCCACTGCATCATACGGCATTTTCCGTTCAGAAAATACCTACCCATCTGCAGTAACAGTATATCACCATCTGCTTTTAACCACAATCGCTACTATTTGCATTCCCCTATAAAATATGTTATGTTGTTCGCAATAGATACTTCATAAATCGAATGAAAAGGAGTGACAGCCCATGCGGATTCTTCTCGCAGAAGACGAACGGGATTTAAACAATATTATAACCCAGAAGCTGACCGCAGATGGTTACAGTGTCGATCGCTGTTTCGACGGTGAAGAAGCGATCAATATTCTTTCCTATACAGAATTTGACGCCGTCATTTTAGACATTATGATGCCGAAGGCTGACGGCTTTGCCGTACTGCGTGCCCTGCGGAGCGCGGGCAGGACAACACCGGTTATGTTCCTGACTGCAAAGGATGCGGTTGCAGACAGAGTCCGGGGGCTCGACAGTGGGGCAAACGATTACCTCGTCAAGCCTTTTTCCTTTGAGGAGCTGTCTGCACGCCTGCGCGCCATGACGCGGACTTCCTTCGGAATCACCAGCAATGTACTCCGTGTCGCAGATCTTTCCATGGATTGCACCGCCCACACAGTCACACGGGGTGCAACGGAAATCCATCTGTCGGCAAAGGAATATGCCATGCTCGAATATCTCATGTATAATCAGGGACGCGTTTTATCACGCGAAATGATTGAGGATCACGTATGGAACTTTGACTACGAGGGCGGCACCAACGTAGTCGACGTCTACATCAGCTATCTGCGGAAAAAAATCGACGATGGTCACGACAAAAAGCTCATCCATACGGTTCGAGGCAGAGGCTTTGTATTAAAAGAGGATGCTTAAGTTATGAAAAAATTATCTATTCGCCTGAAAATCACCATCTGGTTTACTGCCACGCTCATCATCGTCGTTCTGTTCGCCTTTATAGCCGTTTTTGCCGGCAGCCACCGGAGTCTGAGAAAAACAATACAGAACCGCCTGATAGAGATCGTGGATGAGAATGCAGATGAGATCGATTATTACTGCACCAACGATGATGATGACGACATTGATGACGATGACAACGATGATGACGATGACGACAACCATATGGAAGAAATACCGGAAGACGGCGACTATCTGATTCCATACGGACAGGGATATCTGGATATTGATGAGGATTTTCTGGTCAACGAACCTGACGTCTATATCAGCTTATACAGTGGTGCTTCCGGTCTGGTGTATGGCGTAAACCCACTGGAGGGCACTGCGTCTGACCCGGATTTTGCCGCCTCCAGAACCCGGCAGATATGGGCTGATGGCACGTGGTATTACATTTTTGACCGGCAACTGGACTTTGGCGAAGCAGACGAACTATGGATCCGGGGCGTCATGTCCGAGGAGCAGGGCGACCGGCAGCTCACCGGCATGATCCGGATCGCCCTGATTGTCCTGCCCCTACTGGTCGTACTGGCATCCGTGGGCGGATATCTCATTGCCAGACGGGCATTAAATCCCATCCAGCAGATTTCATGGACAGCCAGGCAGATCGGCGATGGCCACGACCTGAAGCGCCGGATTAATCTGGGTAAGGGCAATGATGAGCTCCATCAGCTGGCTGCGACCTTTAATGAGATGTTTGACCATCTGGAGCAGTCGTTTGAACAGGAGCGCCAGTTTACCTCCGACGTTTCCCATGAGCTGCGGACGCCGATGGCAGTCATTGCGGCACAGTGTGAATATACACTGGAGCAGGAGCGGACGGTCGAGGAATATGAGGAAGCCCTGCAGGTGATCCGGCGACAGGGCAGGAAGATGACAAAGCTCATCAACCACATGCTGGATTTTGCGAGACTGGAAATGCGATCCGGAAAGTATACAGACGAAATGCTCGACATGGCAGAGCTTGTGGACACCATATGCCAGGATATGAAGCTCATACGGGAACACAACATCTCGCTGGAATATCAGACAGCGCCAGTCATGTTTTCCGGAAACCGGGAGCTTTTATCCAGGCTTCTCACCAATCTGATCAGTAATGCCTACCGTTATGGAACAGAAAACGGACATATTTTTGTGGATCTGCAGCAACAGGATTCTGTTCTGATCCTGTCAGTCAGAGACGATGGCATCGGAATCGCAGCGGATGAGCAGGCGAAGATCTTCCACCGCTTTTATCAGACAGAAACCTCCCGCGGCGGCGAAGGAACCGGGCTCGGGCTCGCCATGGCGCATGAAATCGTCCGCTATTACAACGGTACCATTGAGGTAGACAGCGCACCCGGCAAGGGAAGTACCTTTACCGTACGGCTGCCGCTTAAATGAAAAATTTTGATATACTAATCATTTTCTAATAATTGCATGCTACAATGATCCTACAAACAAAACATACACGTTTCTCAGACAGCAATGCTATGAGAACCACAAAATAGGAGGACTACATTATGATGAAAAAAACAAAACAGTTTGTAACCACATTTTTAATCGCAGCAACGATCGTCGGTACAGGCGCGATTCCCGCATATGCGGATGCCATCCCGAATAAGGTATCCCTTCCGCAATCACAGAGAAGTGTTGCCCAGGGCAAAAAATTTGAGCTGAAAGCACGGACGACCCCCTACGACGCAGAAGATGACTATATCTGCTGGGAGATCGTTTCCGGAGAAGATTACGTCATGTTCGAAGATTATGACCAGACAGGCGATGACATGGACTTTATCGCAGTAAAACCCGGAACAGCCACCATCCGCTGCTATGTATATGGCAAAAACAAGACAACCTCCGGTGATACCATCACGATCACTGTAACAAAGGCAAAGAGTAATGATTCACTGAAGCGGGAGGACGCACCGGTCAAATACGAGGATGTCTGGGATGATTTTGATCTGGAGGTCAAAGCCGGCCGCTCTATCGACTTTTTCTCGCCTTTGCTGTTTGTGTAGCTGCAGGTCACCTTTGTTTTTCCGATTTTCTTAGCATAAAATTCTACTTCACGACCTGTTTTGATGCCTGTTGCAAAAGAAAGGATGCTCGGATCCTTGATCTCTTGAAGATTCCTCCAA
>OQVS01002441.1_pt1 | contig 11811 bp, 15 predicted proteins | sample 1691601 | NCBI WGS metagenome assembly OQVS01 (sample SAMN03418268, study PRJEB22391) | human gut metagenome | biome: human-gut; feature: organic feature; material: feces | host: Homo sapiens | place: Tanzania | collected 2013-01 | reverse complement strand
CAGAGGAGACAAAGCAGTTTTACGATGCAGATGTTGTACTGTCGATGGGAAGCAGAGCGGATGAGGATTCGATAGCGCATGAGCTATACCGTATATTAAGGGACTGTGACGAGCTCGATGTGGACGTGATTTTCTCTGAGAGCTTCTCCACACCGCGTATAGGACAGGCTATCATGAACCGTATGCTAAAGGCTGCAGGCCATCAGGTGATAGACACACACGTGAAGTATGACAAAATTATTTTTGTGGCACAGTCAGGCACCTGCAGAGAGCAGATGGCAAAGGGCATCATGAACGACTTTGTACTCAAGGTGCCAATGGAGATTGAGGCTAGAGGACTTGTGGTCCAGTTTCCGGAGCCTGTCAATCAGAAGGCAGAGGCAGTGCTCATAAGCAATGGCATTTCCACGGAGGGCATGGTGTCAACGCAGCTTGAGGAATCGGATATCACGGAGAGTACGATGGTGTTTACCATGGAGTCATCACAGCGCGAGCGCATTATAGAAAGCTTTGCCGATATCGACCCGGAGCAGGTCTTTGTGCTCTCACAGTATGTGGGCGATGAGCTTGAGATACTGGATCCTTACGGCGGCACACTTCAAAGCTACGGGCTGTGCTATGAAAGCCTTAGGGCTACGCTTAAGAAGCTGGTAAAGCTCTTAAATGCAAATACATAAAAGACAAACAAATATAACACAATACAAGATAAAGGAGAACAAATATTATGGGTAAAGTAGTAGTTATGGATCATCCGCTGATTCAGCACAAGATTGGAATTATGAGAAGAACAGACACAGGCTCAAAGGATTTCAGAACACTCGTCAGCGAGGTTGCGATGCTTGAGTGCTACGAGGCAACAAGAGATTTGGAGCTTACAGATGTGGAGATTGAGACTCCTATCTGCAAGGCCACTGTAAAGGAATTGAAGGGCAAAAAGCTTGCTGTTGTTCCTATCTTAAGAGCCGGACTTGGTATGGTGGAGGGCATGCTCGAGCTCATCCCTGCCGCAAAGGTTGGACACATAGGCATGTATCGTGACCCGGAGACAGCGGAGCCGATCGAGTACTACTGCAAGCTTCCGGCAGACTGTGCAAACAGAGAGGTATTTGTGGTAGACCCGATGCTCGCAACAGGCGGTTCGGCAGTGGCAGCACTTGATATGCTCAAAAAGCGCGGCGTGAAAAATATCCACTTTATGTGCATAATTGCAGCTCCTGAGGGAGTGAAGAAGCTCACAGAGGCACACCCTGATGTGGATGTATATATAGGAGCGCTCGATGATCATCTCAATGAGCACAAATATATCGTGCCTGGACTCGGAGATGCAGGAGACAGAATTTTCGGAACCAAGTAATAGACAATAACAGACATAAATGAATGGAGGCATATATATGGGAGCTTCTGAAAAGAGAAAGGATTATATCTCATGGGATGAGTATTTTATGGGCATAGCGATGCTTTCAGGCATGCGCTCTAAGGATCCGAATACCCAGGTGGGTGCGTGCATAGTGGACCCGGAGCACAAGATACTCTCCATGGGCTACAACGGCTTTCCTCTCGGCTGCTCAGATGATGAGTTCACCTGGGCCAGAGAGGGTGAGGACAACAAGTATTTCTATTCTACACACAGCGAGCTCAATGCTATTCTAAACTACAGGGGCGGAAGCCTTGAGGGAGCGACCATATATGTCACCCTGTTCCCGTGCAATGAGTGTGCAAAGGCCATCATACAGTCCGGCATCAGGGAGGTAGTCTACGACTGTGACAAGTACGAGGGCACTGCGAGCGTGACAGCTTCAAAGAGGATGCTTAGGGCGGCAGGTGTTACGATTCGCAGGTATGAGCATACAGACCGTGAGGTGACGCTTGTGCTGTAGCACTTGTTGTGTCAAATTGACGTGATTTGACATGAAACACATGTATTTTTTATGCATTTTACACATAAAAATGTAGACAAAAGCAATAAAAATGATATAATAATTTGTATATGAAAAGAGATAATAAGAAAGAGGTAATGAACGCACTTATCATGGTTTTCCAGTTTGGAATCAACATGATTGTGCCGATATTTCTCTGCACACTGGCCGGTGTGTGGATTGGGAAAAAGACCGGAGCGGACTGGGTAACTGTTCCATTGTTTTTCCTTGGAGCATTTGCGGGGGCAAACAATATATACCGCATGGTCAAGAAATTCCTGAAGCCAGAGGATGATGGCAGAGCCGTCAGACAGATACCGGGCAGGCAGAGTACTACGGAAACAGAGATATCAGACAGTATTAGCAGGGTAGAGAAGGATGTTAAAAAGAATAAATGACGCATTGCCGGGACTTGTATTTGGGATAGTTTTTTACGGGATTGTTGTGCAGCTTATTGGGGTATGGTTTGTCACAGACAAAATTTCATATTCTATCGGCTTATGGTATGGGATAGCGATAGCTGTTGGTATGGCTGTCAATATCGCCACAATCATATATGACGCTACCGTCGTATATGGACAAAAGGATGCCAATCGCAGGATCGTAGCAAAATCACTTTTAAGGTATATTGTTGTTGCGGTCCTGTTATTTATATTGGGACTATTTGATTTTGGAAATCTGATAATGGCCTTTGTCGGTATGCTGGGACTCAAGATTTCAGCATATTTACAGCCTTTATTTATGAAGGTGACAGACAGATTTTCCGGGAGAAGTGATGCATCTTCCGCCGGCGAAATGGAGACAGAGTAGCAAAACTGCAGGTAAACTTAATAAGGAGGAGGTGATAATGTGAATCAGGCGATTTTACTGGAAAGTAACGCAGACAATATCGACTTTATGATCCATGGTATTTTTTCGATAAAGATATTCGGTCAGGAGGTCTGGATTACCACATCGCATGCCTGTATCCTCATAGTGATGGCTCTTATGGTCATATTCGCTATAGTGGCAAACAGGAAGCTTAAAAAAGCAAAGGAAGTACCGGACGGCTTTCAGAATATCATCGAGCTCATCGTAGAGATGCTCGACAATATGGTTGAGGGAACCATGGGTAAGTGGGCTCCGAGGTTTGTAAACTACATCAGCACGATTTTTATCTTCATACTGATGAGTAATATCTCCGGTCTGTTTGGTTTAAGACCACCGACAGCCGACTACGGAACCACACTGGCGCTTGCACTTATTACATTTTTCATGATCAGATTCAATAAGGCTAAGCATCAAAGCGCAAAGGACATCTGGACCGGTATGTGTTCACCACTGCCGCCGTGGCTGCCTATATGGGCACCAATCAACATTATCAGTGAGATTGCAATTCCTATCTCATTATCATTGCGTTTGTTCGCCAATGTATTGTCAGGAACTGTTATCATGGCGCTGGTATATGGTCTGCTAAGGTTTATAGCCATAGCGTGGCCGTCAGTACTGCATGTATACTTTGATTTGTTCTCAGGAGCGATTCAGACATATGTATTCTGTATGCTGACAATGACATACGTTACACAGGCATGTGAGACGGATGAGTAAAACTATAAGATGTATTTTTAGGAGGATTCAATTATGGATATCAATGGACAGGATTTAATCAGAGCATGCTCAGCAATCGGTGCAGGTTTGGCGGTTATCGCCGGAATCGGACCCGGTGTTGGACAGGGTATCGCAGCAGGACACGGTGCAGCAGCCGTAGGACGTAACCCGGGAGCAAGAGGACAGATTATGTCAACCATGCTTTTAGGACAGGCGGTTGCAGAGACAACAGGTCTTTACGGTCTCGTTGTTGCATTACTTTTACTTTTCGTTCATCCGCTCGGATAGTATATTACGGTTTGCCGCAGAGGATTACCGTGCGGTGATACAGCCAACGGAAAGGAGAGTAAAAATTGTTAGCACAAGGATATACATTTTTGTTTAATCTGGATGCGCAGTTGCTCTTTGATGTAGTGCTTTTGGCAATCGCAGTATTTTTCCTTTTCATGCTGATGTCGTATCTGCTTTTCAACCCTGCAAGGAAGCTGTTAAAGGACAGACAGGACAGGATAGAAAGCGATATAAACACAGCTGTTGCCGACAAGGAAAGTGCCGCAGCACTAAAGGCAGAGTATGAGGGAAAGCTTAAGGACATCGATAAAGAGGCCGAGGCTATTCTCACAGAGGCGAGACAAAAGGCGCTTAAAAACCAGAACAAGATTGTGGATGATGCAAAGGAAGAGGCTTCACGCATCATAAAGAGAGCCAGAGAAGAGGCAGAGCTTGAGAAGAAGCATGCCATGGATGATATGAAGCAGGAGATGATACAGATAGCATCGCTTATGGCACAAAAGGCTGTCGCAGCTTCAATCACCACAGACATTCAGGATACACTCGTTGAAGAGACACTTAAGGAAATGGGAGAATCAACATGGCTAAGCTAGTATCTAAGGTATACGGTGATGCATTGTTTGAGGCTGCCCTTGAGGACAACAGGCTATCAAGCCTGTCTGACGAGGTAACGGCAGTAAAGGAAATCATTGCTGCAAATGATGACCTCTCAAAGCTGATGGATCATCCGCAGATTGATAAAGAAGAAAAGGTCAGAATCATCGAAGAAATATTTGGGGGAAGAGTTTCAGCGGAGCTGGTAGGGCTTATGAGGATGATTATAGAAAAGAATCACTACAAGGAGCTTACCTTAGTCTTCGACTACTTTCTTGACAGAGTCAAGGAGTACCAGAATATCGGAACAGCATACGTTACATCTGCATTTGAGCTGTCAAAGGAGCAGAAGCTTGCTGTGGAGAAACGACTTCTTGACACGACAAAATACGTGAAATTTGAGATGCATTTTGAGGTGGATACCGCGCTCATAGGCGGTATGAAAATCAGAATCGGGGACAGAGTGGTGGATTCATCTGTCAGCAGCAGATTAGAAAGACTCACCCGCGATTTGACAAAAATACAATTGAAAGTAGGTGAATGCGCTCCATGAATCTAAAGCCGGAAGAAATCAGCTCAGTAATAAAGGAGCAGATTAAAAGATACGCTTCCCAGCTCGAAGTCGCTGATGTTGGAACAGTCATTCAGGTGGCAGACGGAATCGCACGTATTCATGGTCTTGAGAATGCGATGCAGGGAGAGCTTTTGGAATTTCCAGGGGAAGTATATGGAATGGTATTAAACCTCGAGGAGGACAATGTCGGTGCTGTTTTACTTGGACAGCAGCGCAATATCAACGAGGGAGATACAGTTAAGACCACAGGACGAGTGGTAGAGGTGCCGGTAGGCGATGCGATGCTCGGCCGAGTAGTAAATGCGCTCGGACAGCCAATCGACGGAAAGGGACCTATCCAGTCGAACAAATATCGTCAGATAGAGAGAGTAGCATCGGGAGTTATCTCGAGAAAGTCAGTAGATACACCGCTTCAGACCGGTATAAAGGCTATTGACTCAATGGTTCCTATCGGACGAGGACAAAGAGAGCTTATTATCGGAGACAGACAGACCGGAAAGACGGCCATCGCGATAGATACCATCATCAACCAGAAGGGACAGGGTGTGAAATGTATCTATGTAGCTATCGGTCAGAAGGCTTCTACGGTTGCATCCATAGTAAACGAGCTCGAGGAGTTCGGAGCCATGAGCTACACGACAGTAGTGGCTGCGACAGCATCAGAGCTTGCACCGTTACAGTATATCGCACCATACTCAGGCTGCGCTATAGGTGAGGAATGGATGGAAAACGGACAGGATGTGCTCATAGTTTATGATGATCTGAGTAAGCATGCAGCAGCATACCGTACACTTTCACTCCTCTTAAAGAGAGCACCGGGACGAGAGGCTTATCCGGGAGATGTTTTCTATCTCCATTCAAGGCTTCTGGAGAGAGCAGCGAGACTGTCAGACAAGCTGGGTGGAGGCTCACTCACAGCCCTTCCTATCATTGAGACACAGGCGGGTGATGTATCGGCATATATCCCGACCAATGTTATCTCAATCACAGACGGTCAGATATATCTTGAGACAGAGATGTTCAACGCGGGCTTCAGACCTGCCATAAATGCAGGACTTTCAGTTTCGCGAGTTGGAGGCTCGGCACAGATAAAGGCAATGAAAAAGATTGCAGCACCTATCCGAGTAGAGCTGGCTCAGTACAGAGAGCTTGCAGCGTTCTCACAGTTTGGCTCAGAGCTTGATGCAAGCACAGCAGAGCAGCTAGCACAGGGAGCACGAATCAAGGAGATTTTAAAGCAGCCGCAGTACAAGCCGATGCCTGTAGAGAAGCAGGTTATCATAATCTATGCTGCAACAAAGAAGTATCTTATCGATATCAAAATCGAGGATATTTTAAGATTTGAGGCAGAGCTGTTTGACTTCATTGATACCAAATATCCTGAGATTCCTGAAGCAATCAGGGAGAAAAAGGTGATGGACGATGATACGGAGCAGGCACTTATAAAGGCAATCGAGGAATGCAAAAAGCAGTTCCGTTAGACGGTTGGATATTAGTAGAAGGCAGGTGGTAAAATGGCTTCGATGCGAGACATAAAGCGCAGAAAAAGCAGTATTACAAGTACTCAGCAGATCACAAAGGCCATGAAGCTCGTTTCTACCGTCAAGCTGCAAAAGGCAAGAGCACATGCGGAGGCAACAGATCCGTATTTCAACTATATGTACAGGACAGTCAGCTCGATGCTTGCAAAGAGCGGCAATTTGGAGCACCCATACCTAAAGGCCGGTGATTCGCCAAGGAAGGCGGTAGTCGTTTTGACATCAAACCGCGGACTGGCAGGCGGATACAACAGCAATATAGTAAAGCTCATCACACACGGAGACTTCAAGAAAGAAGAGCTCGACATATACGCTGTGGGAGCAAAGGGTGAGGAGCTGCTTACGTCAAAGGGCTATCATATAGTAGAGAGTGCACCGGAGATGATGGAGGACCCGACCTACGAGGATGCGGCAGCACTTTGCAAAAGAGTGTTAAAGGCATTTACAGACGGTCAGGTGGGTGAGATTTACCTCGCATATACCCATTTCAAAAACACAGTCACACAGGAGGCGAAGCTCATAAAGCTATTGCCGGTGGAGCTGGATGAGAGTGGGGATAATGAGAAAGAGGACTCCAATATTCTCATGAATTTTGAACCGAATCCTGAGGAGGCTTTGGAGCTTATTATACCAAAATATGTGACAAGCCTGTTTTACGGAGCACTGGTGGAGTCATTTGCCAGTGAAAACGGAGCCAGAATGCAGGCGATGGATTCTGCTACGAGCAATGCAGAGGATATGATCAGTGATCTGACATTGAAATATAACAGAGCGCGTCAGGGCTCAATCACGCAGGAGCTTACTGAGATAATTGCAGGAGCTAATGCGATAGAGTGATACACGCATATCCGGTCATGGGAAGGCAGGCATGTGTGTCTGTGAATGGCCAAAAAGGCGAGTGTATCATACGAATTAAAAAAGAAGGAGAAACTATAAATGGCAGATAAAAATGTAGGTAAAATCATACAGGTTATCAGTGCCGTTCTGGATATCAAGTTTTCAGAGGGTAATCTGCCTGAGATAAACGATGCAGTCGAGGTGCCGCTGAAAAACGGCGGAAAGCTGGTCGTTGAGGTTGCACAGCATCTGGGCGACGATACAGTCAGATGTATCGCCATGGGACCTACTGATGGTCTCGTTCGCGGCATGGATGCTATCGCAACAGGAGCACCTATTTCTGTGCCGGTGGGGGAGAATACACTTGGAAGAATGTTCAATGTGCTCGGAGAGCCTATCGATGAGGTTGAGCCTCCACAGACAGAGGAGAAATGGGCAATCCACAGACCTGCGCCTAGCTTTGAGGAGCAGGCTACATCGCAGGAGATGCTTGAGACAGGAATAAAGGTTGTAGATTTGCTCTGCCCATACCAGAAGGGTGGAAAAATCGGACTCTTCGGAGGTGCCGGAGTAGGAAAGACGGTGCTCATCCAGGAGCTCATACACAACATCGCTACACAGCACGGTGGATACTCAGTATTTACCGGTGTAGGCGAGCGTACACGAGAGGGAAATGACCTGTACTACGAGATGAAGGAGTCAGGTGTTATCGACAAGACCACCATGGTGTTCGGACAGATGAACGAGCCACCGGGAGCACGTATGAGAGTTGCCCTGGCAGGACTTACGATGGCAGAGTATTTCCGTGACAGAGGCGGAAAGGATGTGCTTCTTTTCGTGGACAATATCTTCCGTTTCACACAGGCAGGTTCAGAGGTATCAGCGCTTTTAGGTCGTATGCCTTCAGCCGTTGGTTACCAGCCGACACTGCAGACAGAGATGGGTGCTCTTCAGGAGCGTATCACATCAACCAAGAACGGTTCAATCACATCGGTTCAGGCCGTATATGTGCCTGCAGATGACCTTACAGACCCGGCACCGGCGACTACCTTCGCACATCTTGATGCCACGACAGTACTTGAGCGTTCTATCGCAGAGCTCGGTATTTATCCGGCTGTAGACCCGCTGGCATCCACATCGCGTATCCTTGATCCACGTATCGTGGGACAGGAGCATTTTGAGGTGGCACACGCTGTCCAGGAGATACTCCAGAAGTACAAGGAGCTGCAGGATATCATCGCAATCCTCGGTATGGATGAGCTCTCAGAGGAGGATAAGCTCGTAGTAAGCCGTGCACGTAAGGTGCAGCGTTTCCTGTCACAGCCGTTCTTCGTAGCAGGACAGTTTACAGGACTCGAGGGCAAGTATGTGCCTATCGCCGAGACCATCAGAGGCTTTAAGGAGATACTCGAAGGAAAGCATGATGATGTACCGGAGAGCTATTTCTTAAACGTCGGAAGCATAGATGAAATCCGTGCCAAGATGCAGTAATGTGAGGTGATTTCATGGCAGATAACATTTTTGACATAGAAATAATCACACCGGATAGGGTGTTCTACAAGGGAGAGACAGATTTCCTTGAGTTCAATACCCAAAACGGAGAGATTGGTGTATACAAAAACCATATACCGCTCACGACAGTGCTTGCACCGGGAATCGTGACTATCCATAACGGCGACGAGGAGAAAATAGCCGCAATCCATTCAGGCTTTGCGGAAATACTTGGAGACAAGGTCACATTTCTTGCAGAGCTTGCAGAGTGGCCTGATGAGATAGACGTGGACCGCGCACAGGCCGCAAAGGAGCGGGCAGAGCAGCGCCTTTCAAATCACACAGCAGAGATTGATGTGAAGAGAGCAGAGTTTGCACTCAGGAAGGCACTTATCAGAATAGATGTGGCACATCATATGTAATTATAAAATCCCGGAATCTGCATGTAAGCAGATTTCCGGGATTTTTAATATAAGACCGATAAATCATGAGTATATTGAAAGACTTATATCGGCACGATTATTATAATATTTTTTTCTGATGTCATTGCAATAGTTATCAGACAAATGACAGGAGCGTAATGCTCCTATACTTTATTTTCTAAACAGGAACTTTTGGGTGAAAGGAAGGATATTCTTCGCTAGCAACGGAATTGAGTTCATAATTCAGAATTAACTTATTTCTTGGAGATTTATGACGATAAATACTATATAGCATAGAGCTAATTCAAACGGATTTAGAATGTATTTACACGGAGGTTTTATATGTCAATGAATATTAGCGGATTAGGCAATACCTATAATGGCATCAACACAAACAGCAAACAATATAAGGCTTTGAAAGAAAAAGGCTGGTTATCTGGTATTATGCAAAACGAAGCCATGATGTCACCAGAAGAAAGAATGATATATGAAATATTCGGTGGAAGAGATACCATTATAAAAAATCTGATGAAGCAATTTGATTCGGATGGTGATTTGCTAAATGTAAATGGGGTGGCAGGAATGGATGTTACCGGCAAGGGGACATCGTGGCAGCAGCTCACGAGTGTATCTGAGGAATATCGTCAAAAGATGTTTGATAATGTGAAGAGGGAATTTATTCAGGAAAACGGTCTTTCAAATGGTGATACAACGAAGCGTTCGGATATTTTCAAAGATTATCAGTTAAGTGTAAGCAAAGACAAACGACTAAGTGGTACATGGACTTTAGAGCAATACGAAGGACAATATAGAGCTGCTATGTATGCAGCAGTGAAATCGGCTAATCCAAATTGGAAATCGGGACAAAAGTTTGATACAAGTATTCTTGATAATGTCAAAAGAGAATCAGTGGAATCTACTCTTGTCAAAAATGGTAATAGGTTAGTTCGCAATTCTATTGATGTATCAGTATAGAATACAACATCTTTGGTGCTAGACCAGCCTTTGATTTCATTATATATAATAGATAAAAAGATATTGAATAACTTTGGAGTTGTAAAGGAGTGTGATGATATGAAAAAAATGAAGGGAATGATAGCCTTGCTGTTTTTGATGATGGGGGTGGTCGGCTGCAACGGAGAAACAGTCAATATCGACTTTCCTTTTGAAGTTGGAGAAGTTGAAAATATCGAAATGTACCACTATACGGGGGTACCTGTATCAGCAGAAAAGAAAGTAGTCGTTGCAGAAACTGACATAACAGATTTGTATGATAAGTTTGAGGACTTGCCATTGATGGAAAAGCAAGTTGAGGAGACCACAGGAGGAGATGTGACCAGTTTTCGATTTAACCTTTCAGATGGGACATGCTACGAACTGATTTATGTCTGTAATGGAGTCAAGAACGGAAAGCTGAAATCTTCCATGGGCAATTTTGAATACTTTACAAGATCAGATATTGGCTCATATTGGTCAAATCTTGACCTTGAAGCAGTTCCGGTTGAAGAAAATGAATTGCCGAAGCTGACAAATTAATTCTTATTTAATGAAATTGGTAAATCGAAGTTTGCGGAACTGAGACAAAAGAGCTCGAGGGAGCTCTTTTTACTTTGTACAACATTAAATTGTAGATAAAATTGGAATATATGATATAATAGCTACGTTGTCGCACCCAATCTGGCAACAGAAAGGGGGTGTGCTGCTTGGATTTGATAATTTCTTTCTTGGTTTCCGTTGCGGCTGGTGTAGTTAGCTCCTACATCTGCAAATGGTTAGACGGAGACGACAGTGACAACTAGCCTAAAGAAAGCCCCAGAGGTGACGCTCTGGGGCTTTCGATTTGTGTACCGCTTGGATACAATCTCTTTCTTAGCTACCGCCATTATAGCATATGTAAGTTGCCTTTTCAATATACATTTTTTTATTATTTTTGGCATATAAACCGTGAACTATTTTTTCATTTTTCATAATAGTATCATTATGGTATAATAGAAACATTAAAATCGGGATTTATGAAATGATGTATGAATTAACATCTCTTTCAAGCATACGAATACAGTGGAAATTGATGAGATTGTTAATGTAATTGTGTATGCTTATCAGGGAATTCGAATGAAGAGCCGGATTGTTAAAATGTCCCCGGTCGTATTTAATTCAATCACAAATTATATTAGAAAGCAGTTGGTAAAGGAGTAGGTTATGACATTAGAAACTGAGAGATTAATACTTCGTCCCTGGAAAGAGGATGATGCAGAGAGTTTATATAAATATGCAAAAAATCCAAAGGTGGGGCCTATAGCAGGATGGCCAGTACATACAAGTGTAGAGAATAGCAGAGAAATCATCAAAAGTGTTTTGGCAGCAGATGAAACATATGCAGTGTGTTTAAGAAAAGATAATGTTGCAATTGGAAGTATCGGATTGACTCCGCCAGCTCAGTCGCACACAAAAGCAGCTGATGATGAAATAGAAATTGGATATTGGATAGGTGTTCCATACTGGGGGCAGGGCTTGATTCCCGAAGCGGTTCGAGCTTTACAGAAGCATGCTTTTTTAGATTT
>OQVS01002439.1_pt1 | contig 11812 bp, 8 predicted proteins | sample 1691601 | NCBI WGS metagenome assembly OQVS01 (sample SAMN03418268, study PRJEB22391) | human gut metagenome | biome: human-gut; feature: organic feature; material: feces | host: Homo sapiens | place: Tanzania | collected 2013-01 | reverse complement strand
TCAAACTTCTTTAGAATTACTCTAATGAGTAATTACGAAGCTCCCACCTCTTTAGATGGTGAGTAGTTCACATGTTTGTTAAATAAATGACGTCAGTAATAACTTATTTCACAACATAAAGGCCTCATAGATAAAATTTTCGTCATTAGCTGGAGTTTAAAACATGCTAAAAAAATTAACCTCACTTATGCTCGTCACAGCAAGCCTTACGCTCTGCTCGGTAGCAACTACAGCTTGCGCCTACCGTCCAGATGTAGCCCAAGGCAACTTCACTGAACAAAAAGACGTGGATAAGCTACGAGTTGGCATGACTCCAGAACAGGTTAAGTATGTTTTAGGTACCCCGATGCTTACTAACCCTCTACACAAAAACAAGTGGTACTACATCAACTATGTTCGTCGTGGCTGGGAAGAACCAGAAAGCAAACGTTTAATTGTAAGCTTTGGTCCTGATGGACGTTTATATGACATTTCTGGTGATTTTGCGAAAAGCCCAAGTTTTAATACTCCACTTTAAAAGCTAGTTATATACAAGAACTTCTAGTTTCATTACAAGCTTCATTACGAACTTCATTAAAGGTATCGAGTTACGTTCGTGGTATCTAGTTACCTTTTAATAGCTTCTATTTATTATCGTAGAACGAGGTTGTTCGCTCGCTAGTCTTTAATTTTTAACCTTTGGTGTTTGGTCATTTAAGGGGTAAAGCACATGAAAAGTCCAACTTCTATTTACTCTAAAAAACTAATCAAAATGAAACATCAGGAGCAAGCTCCAAGCCTTAAACAAGCTCCAAGCCTTAAACAAGCACCAAGCCCAACCACAAACTTTGTTCCAGCCCACCTCAAAGCATCAAGCCTAATTAAACTAAAATTCCTAACTACCGCTTGCTTAATTGGTTTGCTAGCAATTAGTGCGTTCAACATCAGCGCTTGTTCTTCAGCTAAAGCTAGAAGTTATAATGATATAGCTACTTTTTTAAGAAAAAGCCCTGAACCACTACAAACTTTTAAGGTTGAAGATAATATTACTGCCACAAACGCTCCTTTGACCTACGAAAAGCTTAAAAGCTTTTCCACTCATGCGAAGCTATGTTCTTACGGTTTACCAGAGTACGCTTTAACTGTTGCAGCGGAATATAAAGAATCTCTTGATCCAATCAATCCGCACTACCTACTTTTGCAAAAACAACTTTACGACAAACAGTACCGTCAATGCCTTGCTCTCATGAAATTTAGAGCAACACCTCCGCTCATAGACCACGAAGCTCTTGCTGCTTCAGCTCCGACCTCAAACCAAGCGGAACAAAGCCAAACAGTACCAAACCAGGCAGAACCAAATCAAGCGAAAAGTATAGAGCCTGTAAGCAACGCTTCACAAGAAGAGGCTAATGTTACCCCTTCCTCTAATACCAATGACTCTAAGGTGCCAAAGCCGGTTTTAACCCAATCTAACCCTAATCAGAACGTAACTGTAGCAAGCTTAAATCGCTATACCTTAGCCGAATACCAAAAGGCTTACCAAGCTTTAAAAGATACTGAAATTTTACAGTCTGAAGAAATCCTTAAACTCATTGATGCCTATTACGCTTTAGGTAACAACGAAGAAGCTGAGTATTGGATTACCGTTTACCACACTGTCGAGTACCAAAACCGCCGAGCAGATATAAAGCTAGGCCGCCATCTATTTGCTACTCCAGCTACCCAAAAAATTGGTTATGGTATTTTAGTAAACTATGTCCGTATGACAGGCAATCTGGCGCGCTTGCGTTTATTAAACCGCCCAGAGTTTGTGGCCTACCGTGAAGCGCACCCTGAGCTTCAAAGTCAATACGACAGACTAGAACGGGAACTCGAAGAAGACCAAGCACACCAAACTTCATTTTAAAATCTAATATTTGATTTTTGAGTGTAAGTGTAAGCTTTTGCCTTTAACACATTCAGGTTAATAAGTTATCAGTTTTACTTAGGCCTAAGCCATTTTATCTTCGCTTAAGCCTCAACTTCTAAGTGTGGCACCGCCGGCGCTAAGCCAGTTGGGCAACTTTTCATCCCCGGTCCATACTCCGTCGCTAACTTTGGCTCCGTCGCTAACTTTGGGCCTTGGGATTTGGTTGCTAGCTTTTGGGGATTAACTTTTTCTTTTATTTTTGGTTCTACTGCTTTCAACTCTACTAGCTCTACTTTTGGCTCTTCACTATTTTCTTCTATTGTTTTTTTAGCTGGACCTTGGTTTTTAGCTGTAACTTGAGTAACTACATGCGCTGGCATTTTACTTCCTAAAGAATCAGAAGACTTAGCCGATACCGATGCAGACGTAGACGTAGACGTAGACGTAGACGTAGACGTGCTAAATTTTGGCGCCGTGGATTGGTTAAGGCTAGAAGTGTTTAGCGTATTAGTTTTGGCGACTTCATCTTGTTCAGGACGCTCAATACTAGTTGGATCTTCGGAACGTAAACCTATAGAAATAGAAGCATTAGATGATGGATACGAGTAAAGGTCCGCCTCAAGCTGTGAGTTGGCCCTTAAAGTTACGCTATCATCGTGCTCAGCTGATACATCTGCTTCCTGAGCACTTTTAGTAGTTGAATCCGCAAAATTTGATGTTACTTCCTCGCGGTTACGCTGATCCTCATCATCATGATCACGCTCTTGCGTTTCCATTAACTTTTGCGTCCCTAAAAAAGAAGTACTAGCCTCGGCGTACTCATCTTTGCCATCAGCACTTCTTCGAGTCTTGGCGCGACGAGCAGTTTTGCGAACTCCATCTTTTCTGATCCCACGCCCTACTGTTTCAGGAGGCCGTGGAAGCACTGAATATATCATATCCATAATGGTGCTCCTTTTTTAGTCAAGGTAACTTCATCTTAGCATTTGTCGCAATATTTATGGTAATTCTCAACTCTAGAGGCCGATATTTTCCTTTAAAGCATCGTCTAGTTCACAATGCCACGACCTAGCATAGTTTTCATGGTAAATGACCCCCATCTATAAGTTCCTTTTGCTATACTAGTACTTTAGTTAGTTTTGGTGACATATTTCCGCCTAAACCTTATTTTGGGCGCTTATTTAATTGTTACACTAGATTGTTTTGCTAGATTGTTTTACTAGATTGTTAAGCGAGGTCGCAAGTCTTAGACTTGGTGTTTATCCTTAAATTTAGGTTTAAGCACGAGCCTTAAACTATCGAAAACAACAACAAAAGATTCTCCCTCAACTAAACTACCCTATAAAAACATAATAAAATATAACGAGGATTTTACAGATGACCACCACTACGGACCAAGCTCCCCAAAAGAATAACCAACCTAATAATAAAGTTCCAAACTCCACCACGTCACAAGCAGTACCTGGAGCAACCAACAATTTAGGTCATGAGTTAGAGCTTGCCATTTCACATCTTTCAGAATCACAAACCGTTATCAATGAACAAATGTTCATTAAAGCTCTCACAACATCTAAACTTCTTGTGCCAGTAAACATCAGCGGCGAAATCAAAAAAGACGACCAAGGTCGAATGATTCTCTCCGCACACAACGAAGTTAATTACATCCTTCTACAAAACGATACTAATGAAAACTATTGCCCAGTTTTTACTAGCGAAGCTGAACTCAACAAATTCGGCAATAGTAAATCAGGTCATGTGGCTCAAGATTTTTACAAGATCGCTACCACCATCCTAAAAGCCAAAGAAGTCGCTGGGATTGTTATTAACCCATTTGGTTTGAGCATGACTTTAAACCAGGAAATGCTAGCTTCAATCACTAATGCGCAAGCTAAAAACCCAAATGGACGTGAATACACCATTAAAACTGGGAGTAAAGTGGCCATTGGGGAACCTGCGGTAACTCCTACCGCAATGATTGCTGCTTTAAAAAATGAATTTAGTCAGCATGACTGCGTAAACTCTGCCACTTTGCGTCTTATGATTCGTCCTGAAGCTGAGCCTGGTAACAACATGAGTTACTTAGTTATCGTCGATTGTGGCGATCCTGAACCAACTCATCTCTTTGAAGGTGCTGCCGTGGTCGCTAAACCTCACGCTGATAATATCCCGCTCGATTTTATTAAATTCAAACCGGAAAGTGAGTTTTGTGTTAACGCTTTAAAAAATAGTAAACCGTTTTACAAAAAACACCGTGGCCTTATGAACTTTTTTGGGAAGAAGTAAGCCTTAATAAGTTGGACCTAAAATTGTTTTAAAGAAGTTGGACCCAAGAGCTTTAATGAAGTTGAACCTAAGAGCTTTAAAGAAGCCACCACAAATAGCTTTAAAGAAGACGAATAATAAGAAGCTAAACCCAATATGCCTTAGTTAAGGCCAAACAAAATTGAAGTACACCAAACTTTTAGTTTGTAAAAACATTACTTAAAGTTTTGGATTGAGAATTGTAGGTCCACTTAAAACGTATTTTTGAATCAAAATATCATTGATTATTTACTACGTTTTAAAGAAACAAATAAACGTTTTTTATAATTTAACAACCGTTTACTGTATTATTAATTTATTTTAAGTAAATTGTTAAGTCGTGATTTAGAACACTGATTTTATTTTTACTTAACATGGATTTTATGATCTGTTTCTATAATACAGCAGATTTACTGCTTGATAGATGGCCGGATGTTTACACCCGCAACCTGATACCAACCAAACGAGGAACAAAAAATGTCACCAGAGTCAACTCAATGGATGCCTAAGGAAATAAGCTGGCTGTCGTTTAACGCCCGCGTACTTCAGGAAGCGCAAGACGAAACCGTACCACTTATTGAACGTGTTAGATTTTTAGGGATTTACTCTAGCAATCAGGACGAATTCTTCAAAGTTAAGATCGCTGAACTTAAGCGTCAGGTTATGATCGATGAAGAAAATGGTCGTGATACCGGAGCTAAGGCTATTCTTAAAGATTCTTTAGCTAAAGTTAAAGAATATAGCCTTGTGTTCGATAAAACTTACCGTTCACTCCTAAAAGAGCTTGAATCTCACAACATCTATCTTCACGATGAAACTCAAATTACTGCTGAACAAAAAGAATGGGTTAAAAAGTACTTTAAAGATAATGTGCTTAAACACATTTCTCCAGTAGTACTTAAAAAGTCTGTAAACCTCATCTCTTTCTTACGTGACAAGTATACTTATCTTGCCGTTAAGATGAGCACTAATAACACCAATGAGAAATATGCGCTCATTGAAATCCCTACCGACAAGGTACCAAGATTCATTCAAATCCCTACTAGCAACAAGCGTGATAAGGTATTAATGATTCTTGATAACATCATCCGTGTTGGTCTTGATGATATTTTCCGTGGCCTTTTTGATTACACTGAAATTGCAGCTTATTCCATCAAGCTTAACCGAGATGCTGAATACGATTTGTCTTCTCAGATGGACCGTTCTTTCATTGAAAACATTTCTGTAAGCTTAAAGCAGCGTCTTGACGCTTTACCAGTGCGCTTTGCATATGATAAAGAAATGCCTAAGACCATGGTTAAGTTCTTACTGCAAAAGCTTTCCATGAATGAAGACGATTTTGATTCTGTAATGGACGGTGGTCGTTACCACAACTTCAAGGACTTCATCGGCTTCCCTAATGTGGGCCGTGATTACCTTGAAAACCCAAAACTCCCTGCTCTTAACTGCATGGAATTCGATGCGGCGCGTAATATGTTTGATGCCATTGCTAAAGATGACGTCTTGCTCTATTACCCATACCACTCATTCCGCTACTTTACTGAACTCCTTCGTCAGGCAGCCTACGATCCTGCAGTAACCTCAATTAAGATCAATATTTATCGTGTAGCTCGTAACAGCCGCGTCATCGATTCTCTTATTGCTGCTGCAAACAACGGTAAGCACGTATCTGTAGTTGTTGAACTTAAGGCTCGTTTCGACGAAGAAAACAACATTCAATGGGCAGGCACCTTAACCGATGCCGGCGTAAAGGTACTCTTTGGGGTTCCAAGCTTAAAGATTCACTCTAAGCTTTGTCTTATCACCCGTATGGAAAACAATGTACCTGTTAAGTACGCCCATATCGGTACTGGTAACTTTAACGAAAAAACCGCTAAAATCTACACCGACTTTGCGCTCTTTACTAAGAACGAAGAACTTACCAACGAAGTTGACAATGTATTTGAGTTCATCGAATACCCATACATTCATCCTAAGTTCGACCATCTCTTGGTTTCACCTATCAACTCACGTAAGAAGCTTCTGGCCATGATTGATAACGAAATCAACAATGCTAGAGCCGGCTTCACTGCTCAGATTTTGCTTAAGGTTAATAACCTCGTTGACAAGATCTTAATCAACAAGCTCTATGAAGCTTCTCAAGCAGGCGTTGAAATTAAGATGATTATCCGTGGGATGTGTTCTCTTCGTCCAGGTGTTAAGGGCTTGAGTGAAAACATCAAGGTTATCAGTATTGTAGACCGTTTCCTTGAACACCCACGCGTAATGTACTTCTTTAACAATGGTAATTCACGTATGTACATCTCATCTGCAGACTGGATGACTCGTAACCTCGATTACCGTATTGAAGTTGGGACTCCGATTTTGTCACCTGTACTTAAGAAACGTATTCTCGAAATCCTTAACATTCAGTTCCGTGACACTATGAAGGCTCGTATCATCGATAACAATCAGATCAATAAGTACGTACCTCGTGGCAACCGTCGTAAGATTCGTTCTCAGATTGCTATCTACGACTACCTCAAGGAAGTTGAAGTTCAAAAGGCTGCTGAACACGCAGAAGAAATGGAAGTCATAGAATCTGATGTGCAGCCACCAAAGGATTAATCTTAGGTCTATTGCTTAAGCTGAGTAAGTAAGTTACGAATGCCAAAGCAAGTGTGAGAAAAAGAGCTCATCGTTTAGATGGGCTCTTTTTTTTCCCCTATGCAGTTCGTATGGTGTAGGTGTGAGAGCAAGTGGAGTTAGGCGCAAAAGCAAGTGTAGACCTATAAGTGTAGACCTAGGCTTGGAGGTAAGTGTGAACGTAGATATATGACCTAACCGTATGACGTAAGCGTATTTAACCGTAATTTTGCACAAAACAGCGACAGTTTTAACATTTCTTTTAAAAAAACTTGCATTCATAAAAAAATATGCTATTATACACCCATCTTTCAGGTGTCGCGGGGTGGAGCAGCCTGGTAGCTCGTCGGGCTCATAACCCGAAGGTCGTTAGTTCAAATCTAGCCCCCGCAACCATTCAAGCGATTAAATCGCTTTCTATCTTCTACTTTAAATACCTCTTAACTTTTAGTTTTTACTATGAGTTTAGGTTCTGTCGCTTATTTTTTCTGTGTACAAACTTGTTAGTATCCTGTGGCTAATTTGTGCCCAAGTTGTGTGTAAATTGTGCATTTAACCTTAATCTCACACAATATCAATCATAACCATTTGATTAATCGATACTTTTTAACTAACGCTTACTCACCTTAAATTTTAAGGTTCTATTCACACCAAGAGCCCAATTTACCCCAAGTAATGTCGACTAGCCTTATTTGCCCATGTAAGCTTGTAAGATTGATAAGTAAGATTGCCCACCTAATATTGAGGCCATTTGGCTATATTGAGTTATATAGATTACTTTACTAAGCTTAAACAAGCTTAGCTTGGTTCATTAGCTTCATTAGATTCGAGAGTAGTCGCATTTAAAAGCTGCGCTTGCTTAGCTTTTTTGGCTTCTTTATGTTCTTGTCTTCTTCTTTTAAAAAACGCCGATAAGCTTTGAGAACATTGCGCTCCTAAAACTCCACCTACTACTTGTGGGTAGTGATTGTTCAAGCTATTTTGTAATAACGTAAACGCTGACGTATGCGCGCCGGTTTTAGGGTCTTGGGCCCCATAGACCACCCTATCTATCCGCGCATGAATAATAGCTCCTGTACACATCATACAAGGCTCTAACGTAACATAAAGAGTAGTTCCACATAATCTATAGTTCTTAAGTGCCACTGCTGCCATTCTTATCGCAGCCATTTCCGCATGAGCGCTAGGATCATGGCCCGAAATCATCGTATTATGACCGCGTGCAATAATTACCCCATCTTTGACAATTACCGCCCCAACAGGCACTTCCCCTAAGGCTAAACATTTATCAGCTTCGCTTAGAGCCTCACGCATAAATTCTGCATCTTGCTCGGTATAAAGAGCGGCAGCGACTTCTTCCTCTGCTTCTAGTAAGGCGTTTTTTAAAGGTTGGGTCATGGCATCAACTATTGGTTCTTTTGACTCAAGTATCTTAGGAGTTACGTTAGATGAAGTAGAGTCTTTAGGTGGAAGCGAAGTAGCCTCTACCTTTAAATCATGAACTAATGAGTCAGAATTCATATGACGTTATCCTTGATTATATAATGCATCTCTAGCCAAATGCGCCGATTCACATATTCCCCAATAGGCAAATCATTGCTCTTTTAGGCATGAACTTTTAAGTACGCTCTTTTTGGTACGCTTTAGCTTACAAAATTTTAATTCGCTAAGGTGTTGGGAAATATGGCCTGTACTATATTTGGGCCTATACTACATTGGTGTCTTTACTTAGTTTAGGTAACCAAAAACTTTAAAGTTTTAGCTTGGATTTATTTGCTTTATGGCCAAAAAACCTAAACTTCGCCCACCAAAACACAACCCCGTAAAACATAAAAAAAGTTCCGGGGATATTTTCTCATATTTCCCAGAACTTTTTTAAGTTTACGCTTGGTAATTACCTTTAAGTTTTTAACTGAACTCGGCAAGAAGTCCCCCACCTCTATAGGTGGGGGAGGATATCACCTTAGCATTAAGTCGCACTTAAACATGTAATACGCCTTGCGGACTAATTACTTAGTGGTAGCAACTTTAGCTGCATTCTTAGTTGCAGCTTCAGCCTTAGCGACAGAGGCTGCCACTGAATCGACATTAGGTACCTTACCTAAGTATTCAGGGAGTTGCAAGCCTGCCATCTGAGCCACATCGTGAAGTGGTGGTAAGCTCTTAACCATACCTGAAAGGAAATCAGCGGTTGAAGTCTTGCCATCTGCACCCTTACCATTGCCACCGTCCCAAACAGTAACCTTATCAATCTTAATGTTACGAATAGCTTCGGTCTGGAGACTAACGATATCCTGGAGTTTTTCGATCATGAGGAGGGTCGCTGCTAATGAAGCATCATCGCCAGCACTTTCTACTAAACGTCTATAACCTGCAGCCTTACCTTCTAAGAGGGCTTGCTGACCTTCAGCTTCAGCACGGTACTTGAGGAGGGTAGCATCAGCTTCACCGCGTGCTTCTTCACGAGTCTTTTCAGCAATAGCAGAAGCATCGATGATGAGCTTTTGCTTATCGATTTCCTGTTGTGCAATTTCTTCAGCGTTCAAACGTTGCTTTTCAGCTTCGTATTGCGCCTTTTGAATGATGATTTCAGCTTCACGCTTTGCTACTTCAGCTTTACGGTAAGCTTCAGCTTCTACTACCTGTAATTCAGCATTAGACTGAGCAATAGCAGCCTTAGCATTGTTTTCGCCGGTGATAGCTTTAGATTCCTGGTCTGCTACATAGCAACGCTGTGAGGCTTCAGCCTCCTTCATCCCCTTTTCAGCTTCTGCCTTGTTCTGCGCAACCTGAATATCCTTGTTCTTAGTTGCAGTAGCTTCACCGATTACGGCCTTAGATTCCTGGTCTGCTACATAGCAACGCTGTGAGGCTTCAGCTTCCTTTATCCCCTTTTCAGCTTCTGCCTTGTTCTGCGCAACCTGAATATCCTTTTCCTTGTTAGCTTCTGCTTCACCGATAGAGCCGACCTTTTCTTGGGTAGCAACATCGATCTTAGCGCGGTTAATAGCTTCAGCAGCAGCCTTCTTACCGATACTAGCAATATAGTCTGCTTCGTCGGTAATATCGGTTACGTTTACGTTGATAAGCTGTAAACCAATCTTATTAAGTTCTGGTTCAACGTTAGAACTAATCACCTGTAAGAAGTGATCACGATTCTGGTTAATTTCTTCAATGGTAAGAGAAGCTACAGTTAAACGGAGCTGACCGAAAATAATGTTCCTCGCCATATCTTCAATCTGTTCTTGAGACTGACCAAGTAAACAGATTGCAGCGTTACCCATGATGTTTTCATCAGGAGAAACCTGAACGGTAAAGCTAGATGGTACGTTTACACGAATGTTCTGCTTAGAAAGCGCCCCAGTTAATGGAATACCGATGGTCATTGGGGTTAAGTATAAGTATTCGTAATCCTGGAAGAGCGGCCATACCATGGTCCCACCCCCATGAATACACTTAGCAGACTTATTAGCCCCAGCTACCTTACCGTAAACCACCAAGATCTGGTCAGACGGACAACGTCTATAACGGAGCATAAAGAAAATGATCATGGTCAAGAAGAACACTGGCACGATCACGACAAGTAACATCATTATTGGCATGTTAGTTCCTTTTTCCTTTTTTGTTTAGTGTATAAATTGATTTTGTTTGGGAATTGATTTAAGTAGAACACAAAATATGGAACGATAACTAGCAAGGCTACTTGTACTCATTCGCATTTGGATTCTTGTTCTCACTTCGTATTTCTTTTACTTATTGTTTTAGTTCTTAATTTGATTTTGTTTTTTAGGATTTTATTACTTCTAACCACCTAGATACTTACGCTAGCTAGTTAAATAGGGTTTTAGTTTTAAAAGCACGAGGCTAATCCTCTTAAAACATGCTCTAAAAAGGCCGAGTAATGCTTGTACCTCCTTGTATGTTATTAGAACACTAATTTTGGCTTATCTATTTGTTTGTTTGCCTAGTTGCTTACCTAGCTTACCTACTTATTATCTACTGGCCTATTTACTGGCCTTACCTATCCACCTTGAGAGCGAAGCCAAACCAAATTGAATGCGGAGCCAAACAAAAATTTAAATTCTCGCCCCAAAACTAAATAAGATCTAGCCAAATGGTTTAATCGATTTACCACTAAAGCAAACTTGTTAATTGGGGCTAAATTTTTAGTTTTGTTCTCGAGTCACCACGAGAGTATCGTCCCCAGAGATATCAACTACACTAATGCGGACCCCACACTTAATTTCTTCTTTGTTCTTAGAAATAGCCTTAGGATAAAGACGGCGACCTTGAAGATTAATTTCCACCTTTCCTTCTCCATCTGCCGGAATTAATTGGTACACAGAACCAGCTTGCCCAATGGCATTCTTTAAACTAAGGTTACCTGAGCTTTGGAGTTTTAATAACATTTCAGAGAAACGAACGAGAGCCCAAGCAATAATAGCCCCAGAGATAATAGCCACGATAATGGCGACCCAAATATTAGCGCCTTGAGAACAAGCATAGAGCCCAGTAAGACCTGCTACCATAAAAAACGCAGTCAAACTCTGTAAAGAAAAATACTTAAATAAAAAGTCGGTGCTAGAAAAATCAGCCCCTGCTACAGTGCCATCAGATCCAGTGTCCCCACCTAACAACATCATCACTAGCTGGATTACAAAAATAGAGCCCCCGATAAGAGCCATGGCTAAAAACACCTGTTCTACCGCACTAAAGCTACTAAACCATTCAATCATTCCTACCTCCAAAATATAAGCTAAAAATCAGGTCCTAAAACAAGTTTCAAGCTTACGGAACATATTTACACGTTTTTGTTTGGGTTGTTATTTTAATTGTTGTTTATAAGTTTGTTTGTAGTTATTATTATTTTTACATATACTTAACTTTGGTCTTTATATTTATATATGGTATTTAGAAATATCACGTAGCCTACGCTACATAGCCGTGAACTACTCACCACCTAAAGAGGTGGGAGCTTCGTAATTACTCATTAGAGTA
>OQVS01002438.1_pt1 | contig 11825 bp, 11 predicted proteins | sample 1691601 | NCBI WGS metagenome assembly OQVS01 (sample SAMN03418268, study PRJEB22391) | human gut metagenome | biome: human-gut; feature: organic feature; material: feces | host: Homo sapiens | place: Tanzania | collected 2013-01 | reverse complement strand
TGTATTTACGATATTATTCAGTATTTTTACACATTTTATGGCATGAGTTATGCAGACAATAGCAGAGAAACGTTTATAAAGTAGGCTTTGCACAGATTATGAACGGTAGTTTCAATAGAAGATGATGGAAAGCAACCAATAGCCCCAATTATAGGTACATATTGACGGAAGAAACAGTGCAAATACTAAGAAATATGGGCACTTAAAAGTGGAAGGAATCTATAAAAAGATTCCTCTGCTACCATGAAAGGTTAGTTGATTTGTATGCTTCTAAAAAGAAGATGACAATGTTGCTGGTAAATATAAATGGAGAAAGTTTTAAATTTTCTACAGGTAAGTATAATAAACTGCAAAAAGCCATTATTGAGGAATTTGCATTGATATTTGCACCAAATTCAGAATGTCTATATGTTGGAGATACGATAGAAAAAGATCATGTAAAGGATGTAGAAAAACTGAAATGACCAAAGATGTTACGGCTGGAAAGATATTGGTAACAGCTTTTCTGTACTTTAAGACATATAAAAAGTTTGCAGAAGAGCTTGTATGGGAGACAGATCAGAGTATATGATACATTTGAGTAGGGATTGATTTATGGGACCAAGATATTAATAGAAAAGGTGTAAATGAATTGGGAGGTGAACAATATGGCTACAACAGTAAATAATGCATTTGCAGAATTTATGAAAGAAAAAGTTAATCTTGACCAAGAAAAAACAAAAATAGCTCGTTCAAGTAGGGATAATTTAATTGGCAACATAAAAGGATTTAGTGGTGCTTCGGATTTCTTTTCGGTATATACAGATAAAATCTTACGATTTGGTTCATTTGAGCGTCGTACTAAAATAAGACCGATTGATGACATAGATTTGATGTTATGCTTGTCTGGGGAAGGAACACGAACATATACACAATCAGGAGGAGTATTTGATATAAATGGAAATGATGCTGATTCTAAAAATGGATTAATGACTGACAATACAAATTATCTGAATTCAACAAAAGTGATTAATCGTTTTATCTCTAAATTATCAGATTTGCAAGATTACAGCAAAGCGGAAATGCATAAAAATCATGAAGCGGCGACACTTCAATTAAAATCATATACATGGAATTTTGATATTGTTCCTTGCTTTTATACAGATATCGGTTTCTATTTGATACCAGATGGTACGGGAAGGTGGAAAAAGACTGATCCAAGGATAGATAATGACCGCATTACAGATATAAATCAAAAACATAATGGGAAATTACTTGAACTGATCAGACTTGCTAAATATTGGAATAATAGGAAAGTTACTATTAGAATTGGCTCATATTTGTTGGAATGCATGATTCTCCAAAAATATGAGAACAAAGAAGCATCTGAAAACTGGTGGATAGATTTAGAATTCAAAGATTTGTTAAATCATTTATCTTCAGCTATATTATCAGATGTAGACGATCCTAAAGGAATACAAGGTAATTTGAATTCTTTTTGTAGGGATGATAGATGTAAAATAAGTGATGCCTTAACTAATGCATATAATAAGGCTGTAGAAGCTTCAAATATGGAACTCAATGATAAAAATCAAAAAGGTGCTATTACGAAATGGGGAGAAGTGTTGGGAAGTGATTTCCCGGAATATACAGGAGAGTAATGTGCGTGAACAAAAAAGAAGAGTAATAAATATCAATTAATAGATATTTAGAAGAAATAGTTTCGAACCTGATAATTAAAGCTAATGAAAAAATCTATAGATGTGGCTTTAAATACGTTTAAAGATAGGATAAAGGAAGCTATAAAAAATGAAGAAAAATATGCTTCATGTGTAATGTGTGAGATTAAAGAAGTAATAGGAGAATTGTGATGTCTAATGGAATTGCAACGAGACAAAATGAAGATAATTCAATTGCTATGTTGGCAGCGCAAAGACAATTGTATAGAGATGCAAAAAAAATTAATACTGTTTCGGTGGCAGTATCAGTATGGATACCATTTGCGTTAGCTGTAGTTCTTTTGATTATTCCAGGAAACGCAGAGTGGAAGTGTGCATCGTATATATTATCTATAGTTAGTATGGTTTTGGGTTTTGGTATAGATAAATACATTGAAGAAAAAAAACAATTGGCGGCATTTATTCAACAAAAATTTGATGTATACGTATATAACATGCCATGGGATAAAAGAATTTTTGGAAAGGATAAAAATGTTAATCATGAAATAGTAACGTATTCAAAAAAAATATTGAGCAATCCGCAGGAAAAAAAGAGATTGGAAAATTGGTATACGCCTAGCGTTGATGAGAAAAATACTATAGATGGAATTTTAGCGTGCCAGAGAGAAAATTTTTGGTGGGATGTTGGACTTAGAGAAAGGTTTAAAGTTTTTAGTATAGTTTTAATTATAATTCTATGTGTTACAATCTTGGTAATGGGATTGTTGAGAAATGAAAAAATTACAGAACTGTTATGTAACGTAGCATTTGTTCTTCCAATGTTAACATGGTTATTAAATACAATAAAAAAGTTAAATGATGATATAAGTATATTACAAGAACTTGATGCCGATATTAATAACAATGGAATAAAGACAATGGAAAACTTACAAGATATTCAGAAAGAGATTTTTCAACATAGAAAAGGATGTTATACTATTCCAGAGTGTATATATAATATATTCAAAGATAATGATGAAGATAAAGCCTATAGGGAAGCAAGAATGTAAAACAGCACTTGTCAAATATTTTTCTGTCAGTTATAATTAGGTGGCAACAGAGAATCAGTTAACCAGAATAATATATAGGGAGGTTGTAAACGCAGCCTTTACAAAGACAGAATACCAGCGTTGCATAGTGCATCAGGTCCGCAATACGCTGAAATATGTTGCGGATAAAGACAGGAAGGAATTTGCTAAAGATTTAAAGAAAATCTATCATGCAATATCCGAAGAACAGGGTGCAGCCATCCGGAATTAGGTTGAAGCCAGATGGCGTGACTGCTCTCCAAATGCGATGAAGAGCTAGCGAAGAAACTGGGATGTTATCAGCCAAATCTTTAAGTTATCAGCAGGCGTCAGAAAGGTTATTTATACACTAATGCCGTAGAGAGGCTAAACTCATGCTATAGGAGCCTGAACAAGTAACGTAGCATCTTTCCAGACGCTCAGGCCATGTTGAGGGTGTCGTATTTAGCTACTATAGAGGCCACTAAGAAGTGGTCGATGCCGCTTTGCAATTGGGGCCTTGTATTAGGTGAGCTCAGTATCATGTACGAGGAGCGGCTATCATATTAACATGTCAGCCGAGGTTTTGAGCTACAAAATTCTAAGCAACATAGAAGACCTATTTTCAGAAAAATCTTCATTTATACAATATCAAAGCACTAATATTGACAATATCAGATGTATAATTTTCTCATACATAGTTTTCTGTCTCCTTTTAGAATGGTGTGTCGTGACTTCATTCTACCAGAGTTTGTAAACTATGTCTTTTTTACACCTTTTTCTTTTTGCGCAACTTATTGTACCTTATTAGATGAGTAATTCATTATCGCTATATGGAAATATTTTATTGGTACGTTATAGTGACGATGGAGTGCCGGAAAATTTATCACTCAAGGTTTTTGGGGAGAAACATATCATATTCCTGTTATTGGTTAAAGAAGCAGAAGAAGAGTGGTTAATTAACGTTAGAGATGATTTGAACAGCCGTATGAATGACATTATGCGCATATGGAAAATTCAAAGAATCATGGTTCTCAACGAAGAAATGGCACGGCAGAAAAAATATATACAGTAGAAAATTGTATTCTATAGTCATAGTGCTTCTGATGGGCAGAATTCTTTTTGGATTGTATATACTTTGAAATACCTTTCTTATCGGTTGTTGAAGTTATTGTAGATCCGCGTATGTTCGTAGCTGATTATGATAAATATTTATTCACATCTTTCCAAAAGCTCCAGATAATCACTAGCATAATTATACCTATGGGAAAGGCGGCGATTATGCTGACGGTTTGGATATTGCTCATGGAGCTGTCTGAGAATACCAATGCTGTTGGCAGTAGAATTAGGAGAAGACACCATAATAGCTGAATGGCTTTATGAGGTGCTTCACCTGATTCTATTTTTTTATAGCTGTAGCATGAGGCGGTATAGGCTATGGAATCAAAGGATGTGGCATAAAAGAGAATCATGGTTGCCAGCACCCAGAGAGTAGCTAGATTAGCTAACGGCAGGGTGTGAAGCATGGCAATAATTATGGCGTATATATCCCCATGAGCAGTATACTGGGCAATAAAATCAAATGTGCCAGTGGTTTGTAAGCCCATGCTGTAGTTTCCCAGAACAATAAAGCTGATTAATGTGGCGCCTACGCCGAAGAAATAACCTCCCGCTATAACCTGTCTGATAGTTCGACCACGGGATATATTGCCAATAAAAAAGGGAGCTGCCACACACCATACCATCCAATAAGCCCAATAATATATGGTCAAATCCTGTGGGAAATTTGTTTCTCTTAGAGGATCTGTATATGTGGACAGGTTGATAAGGTTTTGTACCATGCGGCCAAAGGATTCCAAGCCTGTTTCTAGAATATATTTGCTTTCACCGCCGGCTAGCAGAACAAAAGCCATCAATCCACCAAACATATAAATACATAGTTTGGCCAGAATACTGATGCCCTTGAAGCCATGAAGCAGGGAATAGGTATAGATAGCACAGGTAAGGAAAATAATAGCAATAGTGATAATATTTCTATCCAAGGAAATTCCCAATAGATTTTGGATAATTATGGACATTAGTGGGGTTGCTACGGAAAAGGTGGTGGCAGTACCGGCTAAGAGAGCAAAGACCGCCAGCAGGTCAATCAACCTACCTAGAATACCTTCTGTTTGACTGCCCAGAATCGTCCTGCAAGCCTCTGAAAAACGCAGTCTTTTTCTTTGTCGTACATGAATCATAAAGCCAAAGGCCACGGCTAGAACCAGATAAAAGCTCCAAGGAATAAAGCTCCAATGAAAGAGGGGGAATACCCCTGCCCATGCCTGAATACTGCCTAATTGGATGATATGAGGACTTGTGGCATATATAATCCATTCGGAAAAGGAATAAAATAAAATATCAGCGGCCAAGCCACAGGTAAACATCATGGAGCCCCAGGTAAAGAATGAGTACCGGGGTTTTTCTTTTTTATCTCCTAATACAATATTTCCGTAATGGGAACAGCAAAAATAAAGGGAGATGAGAAATATTCCCAAACCGATTACTAAGTAATAAGTGCCCATAGTATCACCAAAGAAAAATCTAATGGAGCTTAGCACGCTATTGGATTCCTTTGGCAGAATAAAAAACAAGGCACTTAGCCCTGAGATACTAAGCATGGGTAATAAGGTAATAACCCAATCAATTTTATGATGATTTACCACTTTACTTCCTCCAATTTCTGCAATTCGTATACATATTTATATTTTTTGCTACACTCAAAAACGAATCCTATAGCAGCATTATTTTTATTCTTTATGGTCTTTATATTATGTATTTGGGCTTCTGTAATTCCTAAATCACGAGCGATATTTTTTAAAATATCAGATCGGGTATTATTCACATAGGAGGTATCAAATTTCCGCAGTTCATCCAGAGTGTCAAATTCAAAGATGAAATCAGCCGGATACTTTCGTATTTGCATAGGTAGTTCATGGATATGCTCAATATAGATATTTTCCCATAGCTTATCCTTGGTTTCTCTTTTGGTATATTCCTGCTGTAAAATATAAAGGAATTTTTTACTGAAAGCTTCAGACAAAAAAACATGGCCTAGCATAATCCAGCTATTGGCTCCACCTATATGCACAGATTTTATCCAATTATTTTCTTCGGAGATGCACCATTCTGAGGTTTTTCCCTTGGCATAAATGGCAGAATAGTAACTTTCCTCTACCTCTGATGTAAAAGGATTCCTAATAAAATAGTTATCAGAGGAGCAGATATAGCTGTTTTTTAGATAATCTCTCACAGCATATATGGAGGAGTGATTATTTCTTGTTAGATAATCTGGATTGTGGACAAGCACTACATTGTATTTATCCTTTAAATAAGCAAATGCCTGAGATTTGTAGCCGGTGACAATAATGATTTCAGGGATGCCTGATTCTTTTAGCTGTTTAATCTGACGCTCAATGAGGATTTCACCTTTTACTTCTACCAAGCCTTTGGGGATTTCGTAGGAAAGGGGGGCAAATCTGCTGGCTGTGCCAGCGGCTAGAATAATAGCGTTATCTACTTTCATTTGTGACTATCTCCCAAATCGTAATTCATTATGAATTATCTCATAGTATTCCTTGGCGTATTCATATTGTCTGCGGGCATAGGTGCCAAATTTTATGCCTAATTTTCTCTTATATTCGCACCAGTTGCTCCAAAGCAAACCGCCAGCAGCCATGTAGCAATAAATTTTTAACCTGGTGGCCCTATCGCATTTGCCCTCAAAATACAAATCAATCAATACATCGACTTCCTTTTGGGTATAAGAGGAATAAATGGCGAACATGGCAATATCTACATGGGGGTCCTGCATACCAGCATATTCCCAATCTGTTAACTGAATCTTATCTCCCGAAAAAAGAAAATTATCTGGTACGGCATCAATATGGGTGAGACAATATTGCTTAGGCTGTGTATCAATATAGGTCTGCAAAGAAAATACATTTTCCTTTACTTGCTGATAGTCAGGATAATGGGATGGAGTATCAGCCCATAGAGATGCATAAAAATCAATTTGCTTGAATATATCAAAGGTATGCTTGACCTGCAGCTTCATATTATGAAGAGTATGTAATTTTTCCATGCAGTGTTTAACATCCTGCAAGCTGCTAGCACTACAAGTTTTAACCTGTGGCAAAAATTCAGTGATTTTATAACCATTATGAGGATTGATGTAAATGGGATTATCGCACAGCCCTTTACCTTTTATGGTTTCATATACATCAAATTCCTGCTGACGATTAATAAGAAAATCAGTGCCTTCTCCTGGGATGCGAACAATATACTTTTTATTTCTACAGGTAAATATAAAAGAACGATTGGTCATGCCTTGTTTTAATACTTCAATGTGAGCAATTTCGTTTTTCTTTGCCCTTAATACATCACTAATGATGCCAAGAGACTCCTCTGGCAAATTTTCGTACATAAATATGTCCCTTCTATTATGATTGTAATCATTATCCTGTCTATTCTAGCATGAAATAAACAAAAGTACATAAAATAAATTTTGATAGCCGAGATACAGAAGAATATAGTTTTATAATATGCTAAAAAAATATAGCATATTATTCGAATTATATAGTATCGATTTAACGGGGTTAATCATGTAAAATTTTAGCAATGGTGGTAGAGTATGAAAGAACGAAGAGTAGATGTGGCTTTTTGGCCGGTCGAGGAAGTAGATGGCTTGGCTTTGTTTCGGAGGCTTCAGCAAAAGTGGGAGCAGAAGAATTTTGATGATGAATATTTGGCATTGTTAGCGGAATATAAGGAAAAATATCCCGAATCAGAGCACGTGGATATTTTTGCGGCTTATTTTGCGCTACATTATGGAGATGTGACGGAAGCATTGAAATATGCCGAAGCAGCTTGGCAAAAAAGAAAATATAATTTAATCATATGGAAGCTTCTTATAGAATGTTATGATAAATTGAATATGCTCATGAAAAAAATAAAATTTCAGGGATATTGCCGCAATGCCTATGATATAGAAATGAAGCTTCCATTTTGTACAGAAGAAATTGCACAAACTTTAACTATGTCTAATAATATTGGCGATTATGCACCATTTTTGATTGATAAGTTTACATTGAATGGCAATAAACTTGTTAGGGATGTGGCTTCTCTGGGAGGGGAATATGTTCCGTGGTCTGCAGATAAAGATGGGTATCAATATTGGGTAGGTGTTTTTGTAAATCAGGAACCTTTAAACGGTAAAGGTAGTTTACTGTTTAGAGAGAAAGATATACCAGAATTTGCAAGTAGTTATGGGGCAGATATGGTATTTGATATTGTCAAATCGAAAACAGGCAAGAAGTTTAAATTTGATCCTCAAGGGAAAAAATATATAATTTCCTTGGCCGGTATGGAAGCAAATCAGGAAATTACGATATCTTCTGAATATAAGGCATATAATGCTATTTTAGGTAAATGGGAATATAGCTATTATAGGGTAGAGAAGCCTGTAGTGATTAGGGGAGATAAGGAATTTGTCATGGGCAAACCAATTCTTTTGGAGCATAGTCCCAAAAGGAAAAAAGTCGTTTTGAATATTCTGATAGATGCCTTAAGCTGGCAGGCTATGAAAGAGCAGAACTATGCATTACTCCCAAACACTATGAGATTTTTTTCCAAGGGGGTAATATTTAATAATCATTTTTCCGTGTCAGAATATACTTATCCAGCTGTGCATACCATAGAAACAGGCATGTATCCACATCATTCACAAATTTACAACGAATATATCAACATGCCATTATTTGATAAATATGAAGTAATATCAGAACAAATGCAAAAGTTGGGATATTATTGTGTAAATATCATGGGTTGTGGTGATGCTTTATATACAGGGGGCTATAGGGGATATGATAGGCTGATAACCAATTCCTATGCTACCAGAGCTTATGAGGGGGTAGAGCGTACTATTCAGCATTTGGAAGCTTTTGGAGAATGTGATCAATTTTTGTTTTTACATATAATGGATGTGCATCCATGGCCGATTAGAACAATAAGTATGCCTTTGGCTAGTCAGACCCGTTTACCATTGGAAGATCGACTATGGCAAACACAGGAAAAGGCTGCTAGTGTATATCTGAAATATTCTCCTTTATATGCTCATGCCAATATGATGGGCATACAAAATACAGACCGTAGCTTGGGTGTTTTATTCGATTATTTAGAATCTCACTATAGAGATGATGAATATGTGGTACAGCTGTATTCAGATCATGGTGCCTCTGTATATGATAATTATTCCTATTTGATGAGTCGCTATCAGACTAGTGCGGCTTATATGGTGCGAGGAGCAGGTATACCTTCCTTAGGAATAGTTGATGAGTTAACCAGTGCAGTGGATATTTATAATGTCATGGCTAAGGTAAATGGTTTTGCGACTCCAGATTATGTAGATGGTAATTTGCCTAAAGCCTTGGGAGGTAAGGAACGGGAATATAATATTAGTAATTCCATATTCCCTGGACAGACCTATAAGCTATGCATACGCACCAAGCAATACGAATTTCAGTTAGAGTCTAAAGAATTTGTGGATGTAGATGGTACCGTGGATTTGACAGGTGCTTCTATGTATATCTTAGATAGACGATATGAATGGCAGCAGTGCTATGATAGGAATTTGCTAGAATATTTTATGAATATTGCCAGAGAGCATACAAAATCTTTTTGCACATGGGGAAGAAATTGGCCTGAAATGCGAAAACTAAAGCCAAAATGGTTTGGAGAAGCAAAGTAGAAATGTAAATATTATTCAATGAGAAATTTTATAGATAAATTTAATTTTTATTTAAGAAGGCTGAAATTTCTCACGATAATATATATGACAACGGCAAAGGACATATTTCAGGTGGCTAGCAACCCAGAAATATGTCAGATATTTGCAAAACAATTTTATACAGTTAGTGGCACGGATGCTGCTAACCTTGTTGACAACCAAGGAGGAAAATTATTATGGCAATGGTAGTTAAAAACAACATGTCCGCTCTGTCCACCCTGAACACTCTGAACAGGAACACTAAGGCGCTCTCTAAGAGCCTGCAGAAGGTTTCTTCTGGTATGAAGATCAACAGCGCTGCTGATGATGCTTCCGGCTATGCAATTTCCGAGCGTATGCGTGTACAGATTCGTTCTTTGGATCAGGCTAATAGCAATGCTCAGAACGGCGGCTCCATGATGAAGGTTGCTGAGGGTGCTGTAAGCTCCACTGTAGAGATCCTGAAGACTCTGAAGGAGAAGGCAGTAAACGCAGCCAACGATACCAATACTGATGCAGATCGTCAGACCATTCAGAAGGAGCTGGATCAGTCTATCGACCAGATCAACGATAACGCAAATGTAACCTTTAACGGTCAGTACTTGGTAGACGGTTCCAAGAACAGTAAGACTACTGTTACTTGCACCGCTTTGACTAACCAGAGCTTGGCTGAGGATACTGCTAGCAACACTGCTCTGACAGGACTAAAGGCTCGCAATGGTGATAGCTTGAATATTCAGGCCACTGATACTATTACTGTATCCTGGGTAAAGGATGGTAAGACCTATACTGCTTCTACTAAGGTTGGTAACCAGACTTTGTCTGCTGCTTTGGATGCCATGAAGGATGGCAGTCATGATCTTAGCAGTGATATTTCACTTAGTGCAGGTAAAACTTCTTTTATCGCTGTTGATGGCTCTGGTAACAGTGTATATACTGCTTCTGGTGAGAGCTCTATAACTATTACTTCTAAGGGTACTGGTGTTGATGGACAGATTTCTGGTTTTACCATCTCCATTACTGATAATACTGGTGCAGTTCGCAAGTCCGCTAATGCGGCTCTGGATGCTTTCGATGAGACTCTTCGTGCTCAGAATGCGTCTGTTGATAATTCCATCAATCTGCAGATTGGTACCAAGGCTAACCAGACCATTAAGGTTGGCTTGACTGATATGAAGGCTCAGGCCCTTGGCCTCCAGGGTAAGAATAACGATACCCTTCAGGTAGGTAATCAGGAGCAGGCTAATGCAGCTATCAATGTTCTGGATGCAGCTATTCAGAAGGCTCTGGATCAGCAGACCACTATCGGTGCTGTTCAGTCCCGTCTGGAATACACTCAGAGCAACTTGACTACTGCCAGCGAGAATGTAACTGCTGCAGAGTCCACTATCCGTGATGCTGATATGGCTAAGGAAATGACCGAGTACACCAAGAACAATGTTCTGATGCAGGCTGCCCAGTCTATGCTGGCACAGGCAAATCAGAGCAGTTCCAATGTGCTGTCTCTCCTCCAGTAATATCTGCTATTCCTTATAGGGATATTCAACTAAACAATATGAGAACCGTCCTTCGGGGCGGTTCTTTTATTGCTTGAAAAGGCCATGCATATTTACTTGGTTTAACTTAATATTTATATTGAGTTTTTCGATATTGTACATAGGTAGTTTTGATGTAGTAAAGGCTGGCAATTATGAAGAAAAATAAATTTTATAAATCGGAAGCAAGTGAAGCTGCTTCCGATTTTTTTGAAATGAATAAGGTAAAAGGTATAAGTATCTCTGCTTGTGCCATTATGAAAAATGAAATATCCCATGTGGAGGCTTGGCTGAATAATGTAAGAGTTTTTGCTCAGGAAATTATTGTGGTAGATACAGGCTCTACTGATGGTACTAATGAGTTTTTAGCCAAACAATTTGATGTGAAACTAATTAGCTATGAATGGCAGCATGATTTTGCACAGGCTAAAAATGTAGCTTTGCAGGAGGCAACAGGGGATTGGCTAGTATTTACCGATGCAGATGAATGTTATTATCATCCGAAAAATATCATTGAATATTTGAGACAGCTAGACAAGCAGTATGCTGATATGGATGTAATATTCTGTCCTATTGATAATATAGATGCAGATAACAATAATGAGATTATAAATTCTGATGTAGTGCCTAGAATTATAAGAAATCATGTAGGCATTAAATACATGGGGGCTGTACATGAACAGCTAACCAATGGGAGGGAGCCTTGGCAGGACGTAAAATATGTTGTGGCAGATCGGAAGAGCGTCGTGTAGGGAAAGAGTGTAGATCTCGGTGGTCGCCG
>OQVS01002434.1_pt1 | contig 11852 bp, 11 predicted proteins | sample 1691601 | NCBI WGS metagenome assembly OQVS01 (sample SAMN03418268, study PRJEB22391) | human gut metagenome | biome: human-gut; feature: organic feature; material: feces | host: Homo sapiens | place: Tanzania | collected 2013-01 | reverse complement strand
TCACTTCAGGGTGATGCTGTTTTGCAGAACGGTGGTGCTGTATAAAAGCAGCACACCTGCATGACCGATAAACAATTCATTATCATTTTTTCCAAAGCTGTCGTGAAAGACTACCGTAATCAGGGATGCCTTTGTCTTGTCCGACACCTTGATTCCTTTCCGCTGCCATGCACGCTTCTGTTTTGCAGCATGCTGATCGACATCTGTCGTGTACGCAGTCTTTACCGTTGAATACAATGCTTCAAACTTCTTCTGCTGCTTTCCGGTATATTTTTTCACCGGTGCATTGCGGATCGCATCCTGATCCATAAACAGATTTGATGCATCCACCTTTGCATCCTTCTTCATGCTGATCTTGTCACCCATCAGGTCATACGCCGTGATTCTGCAGTTATATCCGATGAATTGCGGATTCTTCTTATTCCACAGCTCCATCATCCTGTTTTCGTCATACTGAGGATTTTTCCCTGTCAGCTTCTTAAATCCTTTTTTTACAAGGCCCGTATTTCTGATCGTCCGATTGTACATCTGCACATCACCAAGCCATGCATCAATCCGTTTCTCTGACAACCCGGCTGCAAGCATGGCTTTTTTTACCTTTTGCTGCGTTTTCGTGTCAACCAGGTTCGAATATTCACCACGGTAAGCATTTGTTTTTGCAGATGCTTCTGTCGTCTGCCCTAATATAAAAGCAGGCAGTAAAAGTGCTGTACACAGTACAAGCATACCTAATTTCTTTCGTTTTTGTTTTTTCATTTTCCTCTTCTCCTTTCAAGCTGTCAGACTGTATGCAGAACCTGCATAGGAACAACCTTCATTATACTTTTTTTCTATTGTAATTCAATTGGGAATCAGCGGAAGTATGTGTCCTGTTCACTCCTGCTCCATTCCGCTGTCTGCCATATACGACCGGTATTCCGGCTTCTGCAGGCTCATTTTTAGCTTCTGTGCCGCGGCGCTCATCGGCCGCCTGGTATCATATACCATGCACACATAGCGTTTCGGGATCTCCTCACGCAGCTTCATCGGGACGACCTCATGACTTTTAATCGATTCCCCGACCATTTCCTTCGGTAAAAACGCAAGTCCCAGCTCGCTCTTAACGAGTGGCAGCACCTGATCGGTTGTGGCAGCCTCAATATCAGGCTTCAGTTCACTGCCGTATCTGTGAAATAGTTCACTGTAAAAATGATACGTTGTCGTGTCTGCCCCGAGACAGATCATCGGATACTGCTTCAGTTCCTGCAGGCGCAGTTCCTGGCTGCTGACCGCTGTAAACGTCTTTCCTCCAACTAATATCTCCTGAAACGCTTTTACCTTTACCTCCTTTAATGGCGCTTCTACATCAGTAGGAGTCGTGACAAGCGCAAAATCGATCTCACCGCTTTGCACGGAATGAACCGCCTGTGGTGTTGAATGATTACAGATCTTGATCCGAACCCCCGGATATGCCATATGAAATTTTTTTAAAATATCTAACAGAAAAATATTGAGGGCGATCTCGCTCGCACCAATCGAGATGCTGCCGTGTTCTAAGCCGACGCTCTCTGTCAGTTCCTCCTCTGCCTGCCACAGCTGTGTCATCGCCGCCGCAACACGCGTGTACAGCCGCTCCCCTTCCGGTGTCAGACACACGCCACGATTCGTCCGGATAAATAGTCTGCAGTTTACCTCGTCCTCCAGACAGTTCATGGCACGTGTGATATTTGGCTGGCTGTTGTTCAGGGCACGTGCCGCCTTCGTAAAATTCTGATACTTCGCCACATAATAAAAGATTTTGTAATATTCAAAATTGACATTCATGACCGTTCCACTCCCATGCGCAAAACCTGTATTGCCACACTTACAGACATATCATATCATTATACCTGTTATATCAATAATACTTTTTACTTATTTCTATCTTTTGATTATACTTACAGCGAAATAAAAAAGCAAGTATCTGCAAGGAGGAAAAAAGTATGTTAGCTGCTATTACCGGAATCAACTGGGGTGACGAGGGAAAAGGAAGAGTCATCGACCTCGTCGCAGAAAAGGCGGATATCGTCGTCCGTTATCAGGGCGGCAACAATGCCGGACACACAGTCGTCACCGGGAGTGGGAAATATGTGCTCAATCTGCTCCCTTCCGGCATCCTGCATCCGGATGTCACCTGTGTACTCGGAGACGGAATGGTCGTAGATCTCGAACATCTCGCAAAGGAGATCTCACAAATTCAGGAAAGCGGAGTCGACGTATCTCCACGAAACCTCAAATTATCATCACGCGCGACGATCTCCATGCCGTGGCACCGCGTACAGGACGAGCTAGAGGAAGACCGTCTGGCAAAAACAGGTACCGCTTTCGGTTCCACCAGACGAGGCATCGCCTACGCATACAGCGACAAGTACCGCAAAAAAACGCTCCGTCTCGGCGACCTCCTTCACTTGGATAAACCCTATATACAGGCCAGACTGGAGACCATGTTAGAGTCAAAAAATCTGGAACTGGCCGGCTGCTACCATCAGGAGCCGATGTCCTACCCCGCGCTGCTGTCCTGGTGTGAGAAGCAGGCCGCACTGTTTGCCCCCTATATCTGTGACACCGGCAGCTACCTGCAGCGATCACTGGAAAACGGCAAGATCGTTGTCCTCGAAGCGCAGCTTGGCGCGATGAGAGATATTGATTATGGTATCTTCCCCTATACGTCCAGTTCTTCAACGATCTCCGCATATGGTCCGATCGGAGCAGGCATCCCCGGAGAGCAGCTCGATCATGTCGTTGGTGTACTCAAGGCATACTCCACCTGTGTCGGTGCCGGACCTTTCATAGCAGAACATGCCATGCCCGAATCCTGGATGGAATCACTCCGGAGCGCTGGTTACGAATACGGAGCCGCTACCGGTCGTCCGCGCCGGGTTGGTCCTTTCGATGTCGTTGCCAGCCGCTATGGGCTGAAATGCCAGAATGCGGATAAGATCGCACTGACCAAGCTCGATGTACTGAGCAAATTTGATGAAATACCGGTTATCACCGGCTATCGCCAGGATGGAGTGCTATTAGACAGCTTTGATCCGATGATAGATCTCGACTCCTGCGAACCTGTCATCAAGTATCTCCCTGGCTGGAGCAGCGGCATTTCCACATGCCGCAGTTGGAATGAGCTGCCTGAAAATGCCAAAGCCTATGTCTCCTTTATTGAAGAACAGCTCGACCACGAAATCCAGTTTGTTTCTGTCGGAGCCGAGCGTGACCAGTACATCATGAAAGGAGAATGGCTATGAGACATTTGATCAGCCCCTTAGATTTGACACAGGAAGAAACCATACAGATTCTGGATCTGGCTGACCGCATCCGGACACAGCCGGATCGCTATGCACATGCCGCCGAACGCAAAAAGCTCGCGACACTGTTTTATGAGCCTAGCACAAGGACTCGCCTCTCTTTCGAATCTGCAATGCTCAGCCTTGGTGGGCAGACACTCGGTTTTTCCGATGCAGACCAGTCCAGTGCTTCAAAAGGAGAGACCGTTGCGGATACCGCACGTGTCGTGAGCTGCTATGCAGATATCATCGCTATGCGTCATCCCAAAGAGGGTGCGCCCCTGCGTGCCTCCATGTATTCAAAAGTGCCGGTCATCAATGCCGGTGACGGCGGACACAATCATCCGACCCAGACACTGATTGATCTGATGACGATCCGCCAGCGCAAAGGCCGTTTAGACCATCTCAAAGTGGGATTTTGCGGAGACCTGAAGTTTGGGCGTACCGTTCATTCGCTCGTCAACAGCCTCGTGCGTTTTCCGGGCAATGAGTTCTATTTTATCTCACCCGAAGAACTGCGCATCCCGGACTATGTGATCGAAGATACGTTAGAACCGACAGACACACCGTATCACGAAGTAGACAATCTGGAAGACACGCTTCCACAGCTGGATGTACTATATATGACTCGTGTGCAGAAAGAGCGTTTTTTCAATGAGGAGGATTATATCCGTCTGAAAGGAACCTATGTGCTGACCAGGGAGAAGCTGCACCTCGCCCCGACAGACATGCCGGTACTCCACCCACTGCCGAGAGTCGATGAGATCACACTGGATGTCGATGATGATCCACGTGCCGCCTATTTTGACCAGGTGCAAAACGGTGTGTATCTGCGGATGGCGCTCATTCTGTCACTGCTTGCTCTTCCGGATCCTGTCACCGGAAAAACGATCCTACCATAACTTTTATCTAAGATTTTTGAAAGGAGCTGATACGATGTCACTGGTATTGCCACGCGAAGAGGAAGTCGAAAATATTTTTTCCAGAATCCTCTCTTCCAACGAGTCCTGTGAACGGCTCTTGGAGACATTTTACGACCATCTGTGCGATGATAACCGATTCATGGATCCTGATCCCCACCATTTTGCGGAAGTTCTGCTGAATGCATACAAAAACGGAGATGTCAGCGCATTATTGCTTGAAATATGCAACCGGAGCATGTTTGACCTCTTAAAAGAAGCCTATCTGATTCCCAAACGGTTTCACGGAAAAAGTGGTGAAAATCCAATCCTGCTGACGGATGCAGACGGCAATCTGCTCGATGAGAAAAAATCACTCGTCAACAGGCATGAATATAAAAAGTTCCATGAAATATTCACTGCACATCATGCGGCTCCGCGTTCCAGGCTATATCTTGCGGACGGTTATGATCTCGTCAGATACTATACCTCTGACATGAACATCCGGGAACAGCATGAGAATAAAGAACGCGGCATACTCATCCTCTATGCACTTCCTGATACAAAGCAGCTCCACCTGACCCGGGCACAAGCCTATGATGTTATCTGGGGCACTTTCCGCGAAATACAAAGAGAAGCATTTTCTGCCATTGTATTCTATGGTCAGGAGACCGGCAGCAAATCAGGGAAATTTTATGATGAACTAGGCGTTCTGCTGCCGATCCGCGAATTTGAATCTACGATGCTGCATCATCTGGGTGTCATCGATGGACTGGTCTTATCATGCCGTGAAGAGATGATAAAATCAGCTGGCAGTGATAGTCTGGATCTCTAATCGGATGGAAGGTACAACTATGAACACTCCTAACACAACAACAAAGAACACAGACATCAAGATTAAAAAAAACCATATGGATATTCATTGGCACAAGTATGCCGATTCAAACGACTGTGCGCCCATTACAACAGCCAGTCTGTCTGCCAAAGCATCTGTAATCGGCCGTGTAGGCATCATGATGCTCGCCTGCGGTACTGGTGCCTGGCGTGTCCGTAGCTCCATGAATGAGCTGGCAGAACTTATGAATATTACCTGTACCGTCGATATCGGTCTAATGTCTATCAATTACACCTGCTTTGACGGAAGTGACAGCTTCAGCCAGTCACTATGCCTGACCAATACCGGCGTAAATACCTCCCAGCTCAACCGGCTCGAAAAATTTGTGTCTGGTTTTGCTCATAAGGAGTTGTCCCAGAGCTGCGAGGATATCCATTCGGCACTTGATGAGATCGAACGGATTCACAGCCTGTACTCTCCCCTCACACTGGCTGTATCTGCCGCACTGGCTTGCGGAGCCTTTACTTTTCTGCTCGGCGGTGGTATCATTGAAATGCTTTGTGCATTCATCGGTGCAGGTATCGGAAATTATATCAGATGTAAACTGATGAAACATCATTTTACATTGTTTTTATGTATCATTTCCTCTGTATCAGCAGCCTGCCTTACCTATACGGCACTACTGAAACTGCTTCAGGTCGCCTGTTCGATCAATCTCCAGCACGAGGCCGGGTACATTTGCTCTATGCTGTTTATCATTCCTGGTTTTCCGTTTATCACAAGCGGCATTGATCTGGCGAAGCTCGATATGCGCTCGGGCATGGAACGGCTCATGTATTCCCTGATCATCATCACGGTCGCTACCATGACTGCCTGGATACTCGCCATGCTGCTTGGATTGAAGCCCATGCCGTTTTTGCCACTGCATCTGGCATTATGGCAATGGATTTTCCTGCGCATGATTGCCGGTTTTTGCGGTGTGTTTGGATTTTCCGCTATGTTTAACAGCCCCCTGCAGCTCGCCGTGGCTGCCGGTATGATCGGTGCAGTATCAAATACCGCTCGTTTAGAACTGATTGATATTTTTTCCATGCCTCCGGCTGCTGCTGCCTTTATTGGAGCTTTTATTGCTGGTATTCTGGCTTCTTCATTAAAAGGGTTCGCCGGATATCCCAGAATATCTATCACAGTTCCATCCATTGTAATCATGGTTCCGGGATTATATTTATATAAAGGCTTTTATAATCTGGGCGTTATGAATCTCTCGGTCGCAGCTTCCTGGCTGGCCTCCGCACTGCTTATCATTCTGGCGCTGCCGCTTGGACTGATCTTTGCGCGGATCATCACTGACCGAGCATTCCGCTATTGCACCTAGACAAATTTACAATTTAGGAGATATCATGGCTTTTACAAAATCTAGTTATCATTCAAACAGGCAAATGTCTGAGTCTTTTCTGATTGCCGCCCTGCTATCTGTCTCGGGCGGATTGCAGGACGTATATACCTATATTGCACGTGACCATGTCTTTGCCAATGCGCAGACCGGAAATATCGTTCTTCTCAGCACCAACATCTTTGAAGGCAACTGGGCGAGTGTACTGCACTATGCAGTGCCTGTCCTGTTCTTTATGCTGGGGGTTGCTGCAACGATACTGGTTCGTCAGACATTCCAGAATCTGCAGCGTTTTCACTGGCGGCAGATCGTTGTATTGATCGAACTGATCCTGCTGTTTGGTGTCGGCTTTATGCCGGAAAAACTGAATCTGACCGCCAATGCCCTCGTCTCATTCTCCTGCGCCATGCAGGTACAGGCATTCCGAAAAGTGGATAGTTATGCATTTGCCAGTACGATGTGTATCGGCAACATGCGAAGCGGTGTCGAAGCATTCTGTGCCTACAGGCAGACACATAACAGGCAGATCCTATACAAATCTTTCCACTATTTTGGAGTGATCCTTTTATTTGCACTCGGTGCCGGTATTGGCAGCCGCCTGATTGCCAGTCTTGGAATGCATACGATCTGGATCTCCTGCGTATTGCTGCTCGTCAGCTTCACGATCATGTTTATTCAAGAGGAGGAACAGGAACACACGCACTAATTGATCCACCCAGTATAGCCAGTCAGCCGTATTTGTGCTACAATAGCTACTGAATTGCAGGCATGCCGATGGCATCCCTGCAATGCTATATACTGAGGAGGAATTAGAAAATGAACAAAGATCTGACGGTCGGCGATCCACAGACCGTACTCTGGAAATTCTGCATGCCGCTCTTTGGCAGTATCATCTTTCAACAATTATACAATATCGCAGACAGCCTCGTCGCCGGTAAATGCATCGGCGAAAATGCGCTGGCTGCTGTCGGCAACAGCTATGAGATCACACTGATCTTCATTGCATTCGCCTTTGGTTGCAACATGGGCTGTTCTGTGGTCGTATCCAGACTATTCGGTGCAAAAGACTATTGCGCCATGAAAACTGCTGTCTATACCGCCTGCATCTTCAGCGGTATTGTGTGCATCATACTCATGCTCGTCGGTATCTTAGGCTCCGGTTTGCTGCTCGAACTGATCCACACACCGGACGAAGTATTTGCCGATTCCAAACTGTATTTAGATATCTATGCATGGGGTCTGCCGTTCGTATTCTTTTATAATATCGCGACCGGTATCTTCTCCGCGCTCGGTGATTCGAAAACACCGTTTTATTTTCTGGCAATATCCTCGACTGCTAATATCGCAGTCGATATCTGGTTTGTCAAAGCCTTCGACATGGGTGTCGCCGGTGTCGCATGGGCGACGTTTCTCTGTCAGGGTATCAGCTGCATCCTTGCCATGATGGTCGTATTCCGCAGACTGGCGAAAATCGAACGAAAAGGCAGGGAAAAAGCTGCGATCTTTGACTGGGGACTGTTAAAACAGATCATAACCATCGCTGTCCCGAGTATCCTGCAGCAGAGCTTTATCTCTATGGGAAATATTATCATTCAAGGCATCATCAATGGATTCGGTGCCCCGGTCATGGCAGGCTATTCCGCAGCCGTAAAGCTGAACAATCTGGTCATTACCTCGTTTACTACACTCGGAAACGGTATCTCAAACTACACCGCACAGAATCTCGGTGCCAACAAGCTCACCCGCGTCCGTGCAGGTTTTCGCATCGGCATCAAGCTCGTATGGATGATCAGCCTGCCTCTCGCGCTGCTCTACTTCTTCGGTGGAAGCATTGTATTAAAACTGTTTCTGGATGCACCTACGGAACTCGCCATGCATACAGGCATCATGTTCTTGCGCATTCTCTCACCGTTCTATTTTGTCGTATCTGCCAAGCTCGTTGCAGATGGCATCCTGCGCGGTGCAGGACGCATGAAAAATTTTATGATCGCCACGTTTACTGATCTGATCCTGCGTGTCGTACTGGCATATGCTTTTTCGCAAACCATACTCGGTGCGACCGGAATCTGGTGTGCATGGCCGGTCGGATGGTGTATTGCGACAACACTGTCCATCCTGTTTTACCGCCATGGTCCGTGGGCGGCTGCAAAAGAATAAAATCTAAAAAAGTAAGAAAGATGCAAAAAAGGTGTCCGCTAAACTAACCTCTAATCATTAGATTTTAGATCAGTTCAAAACGGACACCTTTTTATATTGCTATTCTAATTTAGATATTCAACAGATCACTGAACTCTTTCAAAGCTCCTTCCGTCTCATGTGCGAGCACACGCTTTGCCAACACTTTTCCAAGCTGTACACCCTCCTGGTCAAAGCTGTTAACATTCCATAAGAATCCCTGGAACATCACTTTATTTTCAAAGTGTGCCAGCAATGCGCCAAGCGCCTGCGGGTTCAACTGCTCACCAATGATGATGCTGGACGGACGTCCACCCTCAAAGTTCTTGTTGCGGTTCTCATCAGACTTGCCACATGCAAATGCGACGATCTGTGCAGCGACATTTGCACACAGCTTCTGCTGGCTCGTGCTGCCCTGGATATCGACATCTGTTCCGATCTGGCTGTTCTTAAATCCTACAAACTGAAGCGGGATAATATCTGTTCCCTGATGCAGTAACTGGTAGAAGGAATGCTGTCCGTTTGTTCCGGGCTCACCAAAGATCACCGGGCCAGTCGGATAATTGACCGGATCTCCAAAGCGGTTGACTGATTTTCCGTTTGACTCCATATCAAGCTGCTGCAGATGTGCCGGGAAACGGCTCAGTGCCTGTGAATACGGCAGTACCGCAGTGCTCGGATAACCAAGTACATTGCGCTCATACACACCGATCAATGCATCCAGCATCGCTGCATTCTCTAATACATTTTCATTTGCTGACAGGCGATCCTCCTCAGCTGCTCCCTCGAGGAACTGCGCGAATACTTCCGGTCCGAAAGCCAGTGATAATACTGCCCCGCCGACTGCAGAAGTAGAAGAATAACGTCCTCCGATATAGTCATCCATAAAGAATGCTGCCAGATAATCATCGCTCTTTGCCAGCGGTGAAGTCTCACTGGTGACTGCAACCATATGATCAGAAGGATTGAGTCCTGCATTTTTCAAGGCATCCTTGACAAATGACTCATTTGTCAGAGTCTCTAATGTCGTACCTGACTTGGATACGAGTACAAATAATGAATGCGCCACATCAATCGAATTCAATACTGCTGCCGCATCATCCGGATCTACGTTGCTGATAAACTTTGCCTCCATCTTGAACGTATTGTTTTTCTTTGCCCAGTTCTCAAGTGCCAGATACATTGCACGGGGACCGAGATCACTTCCACCGATACCGATCTGAACAACAGTCGTAAACTTCTCTCCTGCTGCGTTGGTGATCTTTCCTGCGTGTACATCATTTGCAAAATCAGCGATCTTCTCCTGCTGTGATACATAGAAAGCTCGCTTGTCCACACCATCTGCCTCGACCTTGTCGCCAAGCTGTCCGCGTGTCAGCTGATGAAGCACCAGACGATTCTCTCCAGTATTGATCACTGCTCCGTTGTACAGCTCCTTGAACTTTTCTGCAAGCTGTGCTTCCTTTGCCAGATCTGTCAGTGCCTGTAAGGTATCATCATCTACCGCCTTTGCTGCATAATGATAAGTCAGGCCTGCAGCCATCGGTGTGCTGTATTTTGTCACGCGCGCTGCGCCGTTATCACCACTCATCACCTCTGCCAGCTTGACAGGTGAAGTCTTTGTAAGCTTCTCATAAGAAGCCAGTGTATCGAGATTGTTCCATGTAACCATTGTACAAATCCTCCTTCTTATTCTCAATCCTAAATTGACTCAATTATACTATGAAATGCTGGTGCGTTCAAGGTTTGTTTTCTTTGCAGACTCATCCGCAATATTCAAACGCATTCCGGAACAGATGAACCTCCATACCACTGCCACCACTGACTGCCACCACATCAAACCGAACCGGAGTATTTTCCGCATATCCATGGCAAAGCAGATAAAATAATGCCACCCTTGAGATCGTCTGCTGTTTGCGGCGGCCTACCGCCTCAGACGGATCACCGCATTCTGCCCCTCTGCGATATTTTACTTCGATAAAAACAAGATAAGCGCCCTCTCTCGCCACAATATCGATCTCACCGCTGCGGCACCGGAAGTTACGCTCCACGATACGGTATCCCTGTGTTTCCAGCCATTCACATACAAATTCCTCTTTTTTATCACCAATCTGTCTGTTGTTTTGTCTGCGCAAAATAACTCCTGCCTTTTATTCTAAACTTGTCCGAAATTTTTCTGAAAATGTTTCGAAATTATGACACCGTCCGACTTTACAAGCTGCCAATTACTTTTTGTTCTGCGCCAGTATGGATGACGGCCGGTCAAACCGAATCGGATCTCCATCAATATCAGTAATCACGCCTCCCGCCTCCTCCACGAGCAATGAGCCAGCTGCATAGTCCCACGGCGATAAACGCAATTCAAAATACACTTCAGCGCGCCCCGCTGCAATCGAACACAGATCAAGTGCCGCTGACCCGCTTCTCCTGATATCCAATGCCCTCTCAAAATAGGTATACGCCAATTCAAAGGATGGCTTCCACAGTTCCTTATAATATGGCGAAGATCCAAACAACACAAGCCCATTCTCCAGCGGCTGGTCAGACACGTGGATTCTCTCATCGTTGCAATATGCTCCCATTCCGCGTTCTGCCCAGAACATCTCATCCAGATAAGGATTATATATGACCCCGGTCACAACCTGCCCTTCATCAAGCAGCGCAATCGAAATAGCACTCGCGTGATAATCTTTGATAAAATTTGTCGTTCCGTCGATCGGATCAACGATAAATGCATGCTGTGCCCCTACATCTCTTTGCGCATCACTTTCTTCCCCGATAAATACCGCATCCGGCACGATCTGCAGCAGATGCTCCCTGAGATATGTCTCCACAGACACATCATACTTCGTAACTAAATTCGCCTGCCCCTGCTTTGACTCGATGCGCAGGCTCTCCCTATCCGCCTGCACGATCATTTCACCGCATGTTCTTGCTGCCTTGCAGATCGCTTCTCTTATTGCTATATGATTTGACACTTGTTCTCCCACCTTTATGATAATATTTGTAACAATTCCATCCAAACAAACATGACTTTGTTTTACAATGTGTGTGCCAGGTGCAACCCCCATCGGCAAATACCAGTCAACCTCTTTTTTCCAACATCAGATCTAACCCCAGCAAATTGATCAGTGTAATTGTTTTTCCGATTTCCGCAGTCGTCTTTCCCCGCTCCAAATCAGATATGAAACTCGTACTAAATCCTGTAAACTCAGCCAGATAGGCCTGTGTATAATGCAGCTCTTTTC
>OQVS01002433.1_pt1 | contig 11853 bp, 8 predicted proteins | sample 1691601 | NCBI WGS metagenome assembly OQVS01 (sample SAMN03418268, study PRJEB22391) | human gut metagenome | biome: human-gut; feature: organic feature; material: feces | host: Homo sapiens | place: Tanzania | collected 2013-01 | reverse complement strand
TCATGAATATCCATTTTAAAAATTTCACCATTCTGATCAATTCCAACAGGTACCGATAAACTTGATATAGGATCATTATCTTCCCATCTATTCAAACAGTTTAATTGTTCCACCCTACCAACATTATACATTTCAAGGAAAGTTAAAGACTTTGGTAATTCATATTTTGCTTTTTCAACCATTACTGGTATATTTGCAAGTTTTTGTACACATAAAGACATATCTATTTGATTATTCTTATTAAAATCTGCTTTAAATAATTTTTGATTATCATTAATCTTACTAGTAACAATTGCAGAATCATTCTCAGTTACACAAATAAAAGATGTCATAATTAATGAAAATCCCATATTTCTTTTATACTTTAAGATTTTCTTTAATAAAGAAACATTTCTAACTGCAGTAATATCATCAATAAAAAACAAATAATAAGGTTTATAATCTTTAAAATTAGATTTACTTTGAGAAGAATCATCTCCATCATCTTCTTTTTTCTCTTCATCATCATCTGCAACACGAGCATCAAACACTTTTTCTAAATCTGCAGAAATAGAAATTAACTCTTCGACTGATGTAGCATAATATCTTACTGACTTAGAATTATCCCAACAATGAGGAGCCATTTTTAAATAATCCCATTGATAAGAATCTTTTGTAAAAATAACTAGTTTTAAATCAACATAAGAATGAAACGTCATCATTTGCAAAAATATACAATCCATAAATTCTTTTACTAATTTTTTAGAACCAACAATTGCATTTAAACTAGAATCAGTAAAATTATAAGTAATTGGAATATTTTCATTATATTTAGCAAACTCTATTACACTTTTCATCTTATTAAATAGATTATCATCATCTTCCATAGAGAATTTCTCTTCTGGTTCATTAATTTTAATTTTAGCTTTATCTTTACCAAATCCAACTCTAATATCAAGAAAATCATTATGATCAATATTTCTTTGCCATAACTCTCTGCTTCTATTATCGATGACATTTAAACATTTATTAATATCCATATGATTATTCTCAAGAATATTTTTCTGATCTTCTTTTACTAATTGTATTTCTCTTTTTTTCTTTTCTAAATATAATGAAAATATTGAAATAAAAATAGAAGCCGCTCTTGAAGATGGCGACTATAAATTGGCTCTTATGAATGCTGATAGCCTTGATTTTAATGGAGCTGATTCGGGACTTGAAAGAGATTGGGAAATCAAGCGCAATTATTGGATTGACAAGGTTATTGAAGAAGCATCAAAAAATGGTGTTACCCTCGATAGGCCTGTTGATAAAGCGGAAGAGAGCGAAAACAACACAAACTCCGATAATGCATCAAATGACCTAAACAATCAAATATCCAGCAATGCAGATAAAATTGAAGAACGCTATCAAAATGCTGAATGGCGTTAGTTCTATTTCTGTCATGAAACCAAAGAAAACAGATCTTGAACTTGCCGAAGAAGACAAGGAGAAAGGCAGAGTTACCCATTGGAATTCTGTTGATGAAATGTTTGATACTATTTTAGGAGAATAATGTATATCTGTTTCACCCCATAAGTCGTGATGAAGGTATGCAGCAATGCCTTCTTCGTCTTGGTCGCCACAGAGAAGGAAGACATCCTGTCATGCAGCCGCTGCTCATAGCTAGCATCTATCACAAACTCTTCCTGTTCGTTTCAATGGGGATCTATTGCTTATTGTGCCTCTGCACATGGCACACCATCGAGATTGACGAGCCACTTACCGTTTTGTCTTGTGAGCGTCAGCTTGTAGCAACCCTCGTCTGCTATATGTCCTTTGGTGCATATATCGTGCATCATGAGATAGTTGCGTGCCGTAATTGTGCATGTGGCATTGGAATCGTTGGCGAGAGACAAGTCTGTAACCTCGTATGTTGGTGTTGCTTCTGATGCATTGAGAACGGCAAGGTCTGAGTCGGAAACGTTAGTGGCAACAAACTTTATCCATTGCTCAGATTCAGGTGTGCATAGGTGTGAAGCCTCTATATAGTGGCATCCGAAATAGTTAGTTGCAAAGTTTAGTGCAACAGCTTCGGCTTCTTCTTCGTTTTTGTCGGTTTGGCACGAAAACAACATGGTTATGAATGTTGCTATTGCCATTATAATGGTTTTGTTCTGTATATTCATATATTATAGGGCTTCTGCTGTTGTGCAGATGCGTTTGCAAATATAAACAAAAATACCGATTTTATGCTTGTCAAGATAAAAAAACTAACGCCTTTCTTACGAAAGCTTGCTTTCAGAGATGCTAATGTCATGTTTTCAACAACTATTCTGTCTATGTAAACCTGCTTTTGGTGACATCATGTTTTCGTCTTCGCACAAAAAAAACGGATATGCTTGTTATTTTGCCAATTATTTTGTAATTTTGAACCTTACTTACGATTCAACATCGAGTTGTGAGGTGAAAAGGCAAAGCATGTGATGGCTTTCGCCATTACATAAAAATAAATAAGGTCGATATACGACCCAGAAAAAGCAATGTTAAAATTTTTGTCATTAGGAAGCAGTAGCAGTGGTAACTGCTATCTTATTTATACAGAGACCGACGCAATGTTTATTGATGCCGGTGTGGGAGTTCGTACGCTTAAAAAATATTTTAACCAGTATGGATTGTCCATGAGCAAGGTTCATAATATTCTTATTACTCACGACCACGCAGACCACATTAAGTCGGTGGGAAGCCTCAGTAACGATTATAAGCTTGAGGTCTATACTACCCAGAACGTTCATGCGGGCATATATCGCAATTACTGTGTGAAGAAGAAAATTGCAGCAGAGCACAAGCATTATATAAAAACAGGCGAGAAATTTCAGGTCGGTGAGTTTACTGTTACAGCATGGCATGTGCCCCACGATAGCACCGACAATGTGTGCTATCAGGTGGAGCATGAGGGCGTCGTGTTTAGCATAATGACCGATGTGGGACATGTTACGGACGAGCTGAAACAAGTGGTGGCAAGTTCCGACTATCTGGTTATAGAGGCCAATCATGATGTTGAGATGCTTATGCGTGGCAATTATCCTGAATATCTAAAACGTCGTATAACCTGTGGAACGGGCCATATGAACAACAGCTTGTGTGGTCAGACTGTTTTGGAGAATGCCAAGCCACGTCTCAAGCATGTGTGGCTTTGTCACCTTAGCGAGGAGAACAATCATCCAGACCTTGCACTTAAGACTGTTCAAGACATTTTGCAAAAAGGTGGCATGAAGGTTGATAATGGTTTTGTAGAGGTTCTGCGTCGCAAGAATCCACAAGGCGTGTATGAACTGAAATAGTAAAAACGACGACTATGACCCATATCGATTTGTCCATTCTTCTCCCTTCTTATAACAACGTTTGTGTGTCATTGGTTCAAGCCTTACAGCGTCAGGCCGATGCCCTTAGGGGTAAATTAGACAAACCGTTTCGTTATGAGATAATTGTTGCTGATGATTGTTCTACCGATGCTGCTTGTATCGACGCCAACCGTGTCATCGGCGACATGCTCCATTGTCGCTATTTAAGGATGGAACAAAATGTGGGGCGTGCTCAGATAAGGAATGTGCTCATATCAGAAAGCCGTGGTGATTATGTGCTACTTATTGACAGCGACCTTTTCTTGTGTGATGACAATTATCTCTACAAATATGCTACATCAACCGCCGATGTTGTTTATGGTGGAACGTGTATAGGTGGTGAAGGTTTAGCCATGGTTGATAACGAGGCTAAAAATGATGAAATAAATGTTGAGAATATACATTATGAAGGTGCCAAGAGTGAAAATGTAAGAAATGAAGGTAATACAGAAAATTTGAAAGGCAACCTTCGCTATATTTATGAGAAGAAGGCAGAACCTTCGCACCGGGCGGTTTTTCGTCAGCTCCGTCCCAACCAAGAGATAAGCGTTTGTAATTTATATGCCCGTCGCGACATCATGGAGGCTCATCCATTTGATTCCCGTTTTAAAGCTTACGGTTATGAGGATGTTCTGTTTGGCAAGCGTCTTGCAGAGAGTGGTATCGAGGTTACACATATAGACAACCCTGTGCTTATAAATGAATTTGAGCCAAACTCTGTGTTCGTGAGAAAGACAGAAGAAGCTATCCTTACTCTTTGTCGTTTTGAGCAAGATCTTGAAGGCTACTCAAATCTTAAGACAAAAGTGACCACTCTTGGTCGTTATATCCCTTTGTCTCTGTTCAGATTGTGGCATAGAATTATGAAGAACAAAGAAAAGCGTAACCTTACAGGGTCAAAGCCGAGTCTGTTGTTGTTTAAACTATATAAGCTGGGCTTCTTTCTCGAAAACCGAAAGGTCAAGAAATAAAAAAGACAGCATACAGATTCATCCTGTTCTGTATGCTGCCTTACTTGTTTCCTTTGCTGAAGCCAGCTTTTAGGCTCTTCTTCTTACTGTTTTTCCTCCAGTTTCTCTTTCAGATATTTTGCTGTGTAGCTTTCTTTACAATTGCATATCTCTTCCGGTGTGCCGCTGCATACGACGTAGCCGCCTTTGTTACCGCCTTCAGGTCCGAGGTCAATTATATAGTCGGCGTTTTTAGCAACGTCTAGATTGTGTTCAATGATAACTACTGTATGTCCTCTTTTAATAAGAGCATTGAAGGCTGCCAGCAGACGCTGTATGTCGTGGAAATGTAGACCCGTTGTTGGCTCGTCAAAGATGAAAAGGGTAGGGGTCTGTCGTTCCTGTCCTATGAAATAGGCCAGTTTTACGCGTTGGTTCTCACCTCCCGATAGCGTAGAGGAGCTTTGTCCTAATTTTATGTAACCCAGTCCCACCTCTTCAAGCGGTCTCAGTCGGTCCACTATGGTCTTCTGTTCATATTTGCAGAAGAACTCAATAGCTTCAGATACCGTCATCTCTAACACGTCATAAATGTTTTTGCCGTGGAACATAACCTCCAGTACGTCTTTCTTAAAGCGTTTGCCGTGACACACCTCACATTCGAGCACAAGATCCGCCATAAACTGCATCTCTACGGTTATCACTCCTGCACCTTTACACTCTTCGCATCGTCCTCCCTCGGCATTGAAAGAGAAATATTGTGCCGTGAATCCCATCTGTTTAGCCAGAGGCTGGTCTGCATAAAGCTGTCTTATGGCATCGTAAGCTTTTACATAGGTGGCGGGGTTTGAGCGTGTGCTCTTGCCGATAGGGTTTTGGTCCACCATCTCCACATGCTGAATGGCTTGCCAATCACCCTCCATTGACGAGTATTCACCAGGTATCTCTGCCACCTCATCAAGTCGGCGTTTTAGGGCAGGGTAAAGAATGCCCTTTATAAGAGACGACTTTCCTGAGCCGCTGACACCCGTCACAACGGTCATTATGTTAAGAGGAATTTTTACGTCAATGCCTTTAAGGTTGTTCATTCGTGCGCCTTTCAGCTCTATGGCTTGGTTCCAGGCCCGTCGTGACAAGGGCATGCTTATATGCTCATGTCCGTTAAGATAGTTTACGGTGTGGCTCTTTGGAGAAGTTTCTTTTGCTACATCGTCCAGTGAGCCTTCATAAACAATTTCTCCTCCCAGACGTCCTGCATCGGGGCCAACGTCTATTAACCAGTCGGCAGCCCGCAAAATGTCTTCGTCATGTTCCACCACGACCACGGTGTTACCAATGTCGCGCAGTTCTTTAAGAACATGTATGAGTCTGTCTGTATCTCTACTATGCAGACCGATGCTTGGCTCATCGAGCACATATAGTGAGCCAACCAATGAGCTGCCAAGTGACGTGGTAAGATTTATGCGCTGACTCTCGCCGCCACTGAGCGAGTTGGATAGACGGTTAAGTGTGAGATATCCCAAACCAACCTCCACCATAAAGCCCAGTCGGTTATTTATCTCTGTTAGCAGACGCTTGGCTATGGTGCTGTCGTGCTCGTCCAGCTGTAGCTCTTTAAACCATTGCTGAAGGTTATTGATTGGCATCTCTACAAGGTCGCAGATGCTCTTTCCACCCACTTTTACCCATGTGGCTTCCTTCTTCAGACGTGTGCCATGACATACAGGGCATACTGTGCGTCCGCGATAGCGGCTCATCATAACCCTATATTGAATCTTATATTGGTTGTCTTTAACCATTTCAAAGAACTTGTCTATGCCTATCTTCTCGCGGTCTGACGGTAGACCATGCCACAGCATGTCCTTCTGTTTCTGCGTGAGGTTATAGTAAGGCTCAAAGATCGGAAACTTATCTTTTGGTGCTCTGCGGCAGAATTCATTTTTCCATTCTCCCATCTTCTCGCCATGCCAGCATTGCACGCAGCCATCGTAGACGCTAAGTGAGGTGTTTGGAATGACCAATTTCTCGTCTATACCCATAACCATGCCGAAGCCCTCACACTCCGGACATGCTCCGAGAGGTGAGTTAAAAGAGAACATGTTGTCGCTCGGCTTCTCAAACACAATGCCGTCGGCCTCGAAACGAGTAGAGAAATCATATACGATGTTTGATGGAAGGAAGACCAATCGGCAAGTACCGTCACCCTCAAAGAACGCTGTCTCAGCAGAGTCGAGCAGTCGTGATATGCTATCTTTTTCATGGCTCACCGACATGCGGTCTATAAGCAAGTAGATGTCGTGTGGGTCAAGAGTGTCTATTCTTGCCTGATCTTCAAGCAAATCGTCAATGCGCAAAAACTCTCCGTTCGCCCATATACGCGCATAGCCTTGTTGCAGATCCATCTCCAACTGCTTAGCCAGCGTTCGTCCTTCGATGACATGTAGCGGAGCAAGGACAGCAAACTTAGTGCCGTCCGAATAGTTGAACGTGCAATTAAGCAAATCTTCGGTGTTATTTACCTTTACCTCCTCTCCGCTTATAGGTGAGAATGTTTTCCCTATTCGTGCGAAGAGCAGTCTAAGATACTCATAGATCTCTGTGCTTGTGCCCACCGTGCTTCGCGGGTTTCTTGAATTGACCTTCTGTTCTATGGCAATGGCAGGGGGCAAGCCTTTTATAAAGTCGCACTCGGGTTTACTCAGACGTCCTAAAAACTGCCTTGCATATGAAGACAGCGACTCTACATATCTTCGTTGTCCTTCAGCATAGAGTGTGTCGAAGGCCAAAGACGATTTTCCTGAGCCCGACACTCCAGCTATGACCACCAATTTGTTGCGTGGTATCTTCAAGCTCACGTTCTTGAGGTTGTTCACCCTTGCGCCCTTTATTTCTATATATTCGTCCATGATATTTGTTTTTAAAGAAGAGAAGGCGTGCCCTATAAATGAAGATATTTATAGGACCCGCCTTTTTGATGTTTACAAGTTCTTGTTCTTGTTCTTATTCTTATTAGCTGTTCATAGACAGCAGAAACTCGTCGTTGTCGCGTGTGTGTACCATACGGTCGTGTATGAAATTCATCGCCTCTATCGGGTTCATGTCTGAGATATACTTGCGTAAGATCCACATGCGGTCGAGCACCGTCTTGTCTTGTAGCAGGTCGTCGCGTCGTGTGCTTGAGGCAACCAGGTTCACAGCAGGGAAGATACGCTTGTTGCTCAGCGAGCGGTCGAGCTGTAACTCCATGTTACCTGTACCCTTAAACTCCTCAAAGATAACCTCGTCCATCTTAGAACCTGTGTCGATAAGAGCAGTAGCGATGATTGTCAGAGAGCCGCCGCCTTCGATGTTTCGAGCTGCACCGAAGAATCGTTTAGGTTTCTGCAGGGCGTTGGCATCAACACCACCTGTGAGCACCTTGCCCGAAGCTGGTGACACGGTGTTGTAAGCTCTGGCAAGACGAGTTATTGAGTCGAGGAATATGACCACATCGTGTCCACACTCGACCATACGCTTTGCTTTCTCCAACACAATGCCTGCAATCTTGACATGACGTTCTGCCGGTTCGTCAAACGTAGAAGCGATAACCTCTGCGTTTACGGTTCGCGCCATGTCTGTAACCTCCTCCGGTCGCTCGTCTATAAGCAACATCATGAGGTATGCCTCGGGGTGGTTAGCTGCAATGGCGTTAGCGATGTCTTTCATCAAGATGGTCTTACCTGTCTTAGGCTGTGCAACGATGAGCGCACGCTGTCCCTTGCCTATAGGTGAGAACAAGTCGACAACACGTGTGGAGAGGTTGTTTGTCTTGCGGTCTCCACAGAGGTTAAACTTAGCATCAGGGAAGAGAGGTGTGAGGTGCTCGAAAGCAATGCGGTCTCTCACCTCTGCCGGGTTGCGTCCGTTTATCTTGTCTATGCTGGTGAGCGGGAAATATTTCTCTCCATCGTGTGGTGGACGTACATGACACATCACAACATCGCCCGTCTTCAGTCCGTAGCGTTTGATCTGCTGTACTGACACATACACATCGTCAGGAGACGACAGATAGTTGTAGTCGCTTGAGCGAAGGAAACCATATCCGTCGGGCATTATCTCCAGTACGCCGTTTGCTGTTATAATGTCAGAGAAATCGAAATGTTCCTCTTCTTCCTCTGCTTGCTGTATGGGCTGATTGTATGTTGGAACCATTGGCTGCTGCATAGGCATCGTTGGGTTGTCGAACATATCGTAGCTCGGCACAGCCCCTTGATCTTCAATGGGAAGATCCACCACGGTAATAAAGTCGGTACCGTCGCCAGGGTCTCCTGCCCATATACCGTCTTCTATCTCCTTATGCTTGGGCTCGTTGTTCTCATTGTGCGCGTTCATCTTGTCTTTGAGACGAGCTATGAGAGTAGAGTGGTCTTCTCCCATTTGGTCGTTTGCTCCATTGTTAGATGTTGCGAACTGTTCTTCAGGTACGAAGCCATTGTTCTCGTTGTTGGCACCTTCGTTATAACTGTTTGTGTCTTCATTATAATCGTTGGTGTTGTTGTCATAGTTGTCTCCGTTATAATCGGTTTCGCCCTCGTTGTAAGTGTTATTGTCTTCTTGCCCAACTTCTTGTGTTGGCTCGTTTTGTTGTAGGGCGTTTTGTTCGTCTATGTTCTGTGCCTCTTCTGTGCTGTTTTCGTTCATAGCTTTAGCTGCCTCCTCTGCAGCTTTCCTTGCAGCTTCTGCCTGTGCCATGAGTTCCAACTCTTTCTTCGATTTTCGTCCACGATGTTTCGGCATGGCCGCCAGAATCATCTCTGGTGTCATCTCTTCAGCCATTGGCTCGTTTTGTGCCGTCTGTTCAGCTGTTGTCTCAGCATCGTCTGCGTTGGCTGTTTTGTTTTTCTTCATATCAAAGTTTTCTCCGTCTTTGCCGTTTACGGTATAGACGCGGTCTGTGTCTTTCTTTACAATTCTTGTTCTGCGTCTTTTTGTGCCGAGTGGGTTCTTGCTTCCTTCCACTTCTGCTTGTCTGTCGAGGATAGCATATATGACATCTTCGATGTTAGAATCTTCGTTGACCTCCACACCGAATTCTTTAGCTATACCCAACAATTCGGGTATCTCTTTTGATGATAACTCTTCTTTGCTATACATATAAATGTAGAAATATTGGATTGTTTTGGTGTTTCCAAAAAATGAAAACTCCCTTTGTGTTTATTGATGCAAAGGTAATAAAAATAATGAGAAACAGAAAATAATTCTTGTTTTTATGTTCCTGTTTAAATTTCTTTAACGTGTCGGTAAAATATGATGTCTCGTATATAGAGATGAGAGCGAAAATAGGGTATTAGTGATGTGTAAGGAAAAGTTGTGTTATGAAATAAATGGGTGTTTATAAAATAAGAAAGAGGCAAACTCCAACAATGTCAGAATTTGCCTCCATCAGTTTATTTTAGCTAAGAGCTAAGTTAATTGTCTTCCCAATTTTGGGTTGTTGTTCAATTACTCGCCCTTCTCCATCTTAGCCTTCAGAGCAGCGAGAGCATCGATGTCGCCCAGAGTGGTGCTGGCAGCTACATTGTTGATAGCAGGAGCCTGCTCCTTCTTTGCAGCGTGCTTGCGTGTGGGCTTAACGTCGTCCTTGCCCTGCTCGAATGTGCGGCTGTGTGAGAGGATGATACGCTTTGTCTCCTTCACAAACTCGATAACCTTGAATGGCAGTTCCTCGCCCTGCTTAGCCTGTGAGCCATCCTCCTTAACGAGGTGCTTGGGAGTAGCGAAGCCCTCACCACCCTCGTCGAGAGTGATAACAGCGCCCTTGTCCATCATCTCGGTGATCTTGCCAGTGTGAACAGAACCAGGTGTGTAGATCTGCTCATACTTGTCCCAAGGATTCTCCTCAAGCTGCTTGTGACCGAGGCTCAGACGGCGGTTCTCCTTGTCTATCTCGAGAACAACAACGTCGATGTCAGCACCAACGTGTGTGAACTCTGAAGGATGCTTAACCTTCTTTGTCCAAGAGAGATCGCTGATGTGGATGAGTCCGTCAACGCCTTCCTCGAGCTCTACGAAGATACCGAAGTTAGTGAAGTTGCGAACCTTAGCTGTGTGCTTGCTGCCAACAGGATACTTAACCTCGATTGTCTCCCATGGATCTTCCTTAAGCTGCTTGATGCCGAGAGACATCTTGCGCTCCTCGCGGTCGAGAGTGAGTATTACAGCCTCTACCTCGTCGCCTACATGGAGGAACTCCTGAGCGCTGCGGAGGTGCTGGCTCCAGCTCATCTCTGAAACGTGGATGAGACCCTCTACGCCGGGAGCGATCTCAACGAATGCACCATAGTCGGCGATAACGACAACCTTACCCTTAACGTGGTCACCAACCTTGAGGTTAGGATCAAGAGCATCCCAAGGATGAGGAGTGAGCTGCTTCAGACCGAGAGCGATACGCTTCTTCTCGTCATCGAAGTCGAGAATAACGACATTGATCTTCTGGTCGAGCTGTACAACCTCGTGGGGATCGTTTACGCGGCCCCAAGAGAGGTCTGTGATGTGGATGAGTCCGTCCACACCGCCGAGGTCAACAAATACACCGTAAGAAGTGATGTTCTTAACAGTACCTTCGAGAATCTGACCCTTCTCGAGCTTGCTGATAATTTCTTTCTTCTGTGCCTCCAACTCAGCCTCGATGAGGGCCTTGTGAGAAACAACAACATTGCGGAACTCCTGGTTGATCTTAACAACCTTGAACTCCATGGTCTTGCCTACGAATACATCGTAGTCGCGTATAGGATGAACGTCGATCTGGCTACCGGGGAGGAATGCCTCGATGCCGAATACGTCAACAATCATACCGCCCTTAGTGCGGCACTTGATGTAGCCCTGGATAACCTCCTCGTTCTCGAGAGCGGCGTTAACGCGCTCCCAGCTCTTGCTCAGGCGAGCCTTCTTGTGAGAGAGTACGAGCTGACCCTTCTTGTCCTCCTGGTTCTCGACATACACCTCTACGGTGTCGCCAACCTTAAGCTCGGGGTTGTAACGGAACTCAGAAGCGGGGATGATGCCATCGCTCTTGTAGCCGATGTTTACGATAACCTCTTTCTTGTCGATAGAGATTACAGTGCCGTCTACAACCTGGTGCTCAGACACTTTGTTAAGGGTTTCGTCATAGGCCTTCTCGAGGTCCTGCTTGCTGACGTTTGCATTGCTACCGTTCTCAAACTCGTCCCAATTGAAGTCTGCCAACGGCTGCACGTTCTTTAAATCTGACATAAATTATAAAATGTTAAAATAAAAATTAATAAAGTTAGACTTTATGTTAATGTATAAAACTTTTGAGCTGCAAAGTTACTCATTTCTCTCTAAAGCACCATAAGTTAAGGGCTTGCGAGTGATATAAAACATGAATATTTAATTATTATTAACTTTTGTAGCCTGCAATTTTCAGAAAACCGAAGCGGGAAGCAAACATTATGCCCTTTAGGGTTTCGATGCTCTGTTTGCTGTCTTTATGTATACTTTTCTCTTCAAATATGCCTTTCTTTATCAGAGTTGGATAA
>OQVS01002429.1_pt1 | contig 11863 bp, 10 predicted proteins | sample 1691601 | NCBI WGS metagenome assembly OQVS01 (sample SAMN03418268, study PRJEB22391) | human gut metagenome | biome: human-gut; feature: organic feature; material: feces | host: Homo sapiens | place: Tanzania | collected 2013-01 | reverse complement strand
GGCATACGAGATGTAGCCGTGACTGGAGTTCAGACGTGTGCTCTTCCGATCTACCGTTTGGTGACACATGACGAAGGGCGAACATTCCGGACGATTATCGACACGTTAGTCAGAAGACTCGGTTATCACATTATAGGTGTGGAACAACGGGAAGACGGAGGCTTACAATATACGCCGAAAGCATTCATAAGAAATTCACGCGATTTTGGTGTGCCGCAAAATCGTCCTCGTACATATATCATCGGCTTTGATACGGAACGGTTTTCCCCTGAAGAATTGGCTAGACTGCCCCATGAGCTGCCTTTGAATCGCGCCAATGAAATATACCACGACTTAAATGATGTTCTGGAGCACAATGTCCCGGCAAAGTATTATATGGCATCAGGCTATCTGGACACGCTTATTCGGCACAGAGCCAGGCAGGAAGGAAAAGGATACGGCTTCGGGTATCGAATAGTTAATGCGGAAGGAATTGAAAGGCCAATCGCCAACACATTACTGGCAACGGGCGGCTCCGGGCGAGAACGCAATTTGATTTATGATCCCCAAGCCGGCATCGCCGGACAAATAATTAAAGGGAAGAAAACTCCGCTCAACGACAAAGGAATCCGCGTAATGACACCATCGGAGTGGGGCAAATTGCAAGGTTTTATTAATTACGGATTTGTTGATGAAAACGGGAGAGACGGATTCTCTTTTCCGGAAGAAATTCCAAATGTGCAACGGTATAACAGTTCGGAAACTCTGTTACCATTCCGGTAATTGAAGAAATGGCAAACTTCATACTTAAGTGCTTAGAGATATTACGGGGAGAGCAATAAACGGAGGTGCAAGTCCATGACCGCGGACAAACTCGCTGATGCGATTTTGAATAAGTGCGATATTTATTACGGTGGAGCACTCATTTCAAAAGAAACTATAATCGAGAAATATCTTGCGTTCTTTGCGAAATCATTAGTATCAAGCTATTGATTTATTTTGTGGAGCCGGTGGATGTTCAGCGGGCCTGATTCAAGCAGGTTTTCATATCCTCTTTAGTTCTGACATCAGCGATATGGTTGAGGTGACATATACTTCTTAATTGCATACAACCTATATAACCGAGACGGTTGAGGAATACCCGAAGCTGTCAAAAGCCGATCGTGACCGCGCCAAAGACAGAGGCGGATTTGTCGGTGGGCAACTGAAAGATAACCGCAGAAAGCGTGAGAATGTTGCTTGCCGCTCCATGCTGACCCACGATGCAGACCATGCGGATAAGGACTTCATCGAGAGGTTCACTTCCGGCTGCAAGTATGCCGCAGCTTTATATACTACCCACGGTCATACACCGGAAAATCCGAGAGTGCGTATCATCGTTCCCTTCACCCGTGATGTGACCCCAGACGAGTTCACCGCTATCGGCAGATACTTCGCCGAGGAATGGGGCATCGACCAGTTCGATGAATCGCAGCCTATAACAGCCTCATCCCGGACAGAGAGAACATTCTGGATGACTGCAGACGGATGATGGACGTGCTGACCGACACCACGGAGATTGACGGCAAGATTGCCGACCTGCTCCAAGAGGCTGAAGTAGTTACGGGTCTTACACGAAAGCTTATCGAGGAGAACGCAGCAAATGCAATGGATCAAGCAGAGTTCAGCAGGAAGTACAAAGGCTACGAAGACCGCTACACCGCCATCAGGGACAAGGTCGAGAAACTGCGTGAGCAGAGCGAACAGCGAAAGGCGCAGGCAGATTCCATCAGCGCATTTATGTTTGAACTGCACGAAACCGATGAGCCGGTCACAGAGTTCGACAGTAAGCTTTGGCTCTCGGTCATTGACTGCGTAGTGGTCAAGCACAACGGAACGCTCCTATTCCGATTCAGAAACGGGATGGAGATTGAAGGATAAAAGGATAGAAACAGCCCTCGGCAGCGGAGCAAATCTGCAGCCGGGGGCTATTTCAGTATGAAGTTCATTTAATAATCTAAGATTCACGAAGGAAAGTTGCTTGAGCCGTGTATTTGAAAGTGACAAGCGCCTAGCGAATCTCTACTGACTGTCACTTTAAACAACGGCGCGGGGGCACATGTTAAAATTCGGCGAAATCAAAAGGGTGCAATGTTTTCCTCCATTACCGCACCGTGATATTGATACGAAGAGTACCGATATTACGGTGCATTTATTTTTGTGAAAACCCTCTGAAATACAATGTTTTTTCTATACTCTCGGTAACGATTACAGTTCCGGGAACTTTAACTTTTTCGGCGAAAAATGCTGTAGTAAAGCTTAAAAGAAATACTAACGCAAACGATTTATACTCACGGTAACGATTGCTTTTTTGTGATGATCTGCACCGGTGAGGAAGAAAATAATCAGTTTTTTAGACTACATATTTCTTGGGAAAATAGCCTACTTATTTTGCCGCTTTCGAGCTGTACTTTTCTTTCTTACGATGAGCTCCGTTTTCATCGGTTACGACATTGCTTCTCCGGACACGCTCTGACTGAACCTCATCAAACATTTTCCTGGTGATGATTGCGGGATGAAAATTGATTTATGCTTTGTGCTACATTTACAATTACTGCAGTATTGTTTTGTGCACATTTATAACACAAAGCAGGTCGACAAAGCCGCAAAGGTTGTGATATAATTATCACACACTGTGATTGGAGGTGCTATCAATGGCAGAAAGCAGGAAAGACAACACCGTTTTGATTGACCTTTCCGCCTACATTTCCAAGAATATTTCGGCTCTCCCTTCGAGAATGGTTGAAGGTATACGGATGTATCTCGGATATAACGCCGTATACGGAATAAGAGAGCTGGACAACGCAGGCAAGACAAGAATAATTGAATTGTTCGGTGACAGCAGGTATAAAAGAGATCACATCCTGTACAAGGAGAAGCTGGCAAAGACAAATCTGTTTGAAATGCAGTTTTCGCGGATAGTTGAGGAGTCTGCTACGAGTAACAAGATGGTCTGGAGGATGCAGGATCTCGGGCATAAGCCAGATGAATTCTTTGAGACCGAATACGGACAGCATGCGGGAAAGAGCGGCTTCGGTTATATAGCCATGATCGTTCCGACTCAGCCGCTTGGCGTTTATTACCACAGTCTGAGCATTTATAAATCTAAAATCAAAGGCGATTTTACCGATGAGGAGCTGAGTCTTCTTGAATCTTTAGCTGCACTCTACAATGTTCTCTTTGCCGCCTATATTGAGAATCTGCGCCATCAGGCTCTGAAGGCCGTTTTTAATTACAAGATTACAGACGGAAAGCGGCAGGTCTGCATAATGGATACACATTTTGATCCCATTTTCAAGACAAGCGGCTTCGAACAGGCGATTGGAAAGCTGTTCAAAAAAGGATCATGGACGGATTTTGTGCTGGACATTATTGTAGATATAGACGATGCCTCCAGCGCAGTGTATTATGAAAAAAACATTGAAGAGAAGAATGTCAGGCTGCGCGTTTGCGTATATGTTCCGGATACAGAGCTTAGCAACTTCGACACAAAGCTCATTATTGTAACTATTGATGAGCTGTGCAGGACAGATGAAGAGGAGGTTAAGCTGAGTGCTGACCTATCGGGCTACGGCTTTACCGCCAGAGAGAACGAAGTGTTGGAGTTTATTATACGGGGGATGAGCATAGACGAGATTTCCGATAAGCTCTTTATTTCAAAGCCTACCGTCCGAACACACATTTCACACATATATAAAAAGCTTGGAGTTAACAGCCGTTTGGAGGTTATGTCCATTCTTGGCTGATTGGGCTCTTGGATTATGTATGATTTGCACAATATTATTGACAATAGTAATTTTTGATGATGAATCTCAATTTTAGTTGAGATTCATCTTTTTTTGTAAGCAAATTTCATTATCAACTCATAGACAATATCATTAATCTGGATAATAGCTTTTTTCTCATTGGTCTTGTATCCTTAAACCATCGGCAAAACGATAATTAATTTTTTAACAGGAGGTAAAACCATGAAGTACGAAAAGCTGTTCACACCAGGCAAACTCGGCAACATGACTGTCAAGAACCGTATAGTCATGCCGCCCATGGGCACCGGTATGGCTGCGGCCGACGGTGAAGCAAACGACCAGATAATCCGGTATTACGAGGAGAGAGCAAAGGGCGGCTGCGGTCTGATCATCACCGAAATCACTCGTGTTGATGAGCAGTACGGATGGGGTCTTGCAAGACAGCTGGCGGTCACCAAGCCGGGTATGATCAACGGCCTGCAGAAGCTGGTTGACACCGTTCACAAGTACGGCACCAAGATTCTCGTTCAGCTGCACCACCCCGGCAGAGAAGGCCACGCAAGACTGAACCCGGGCAAGGCACAGATAATCGCCCCCAGTGCATTTGTAACACAGCGCTGCGATGAAATGCCCAGAGAGCTGACTGTCCCCGAAATCAAGGAAGTGATCGGCAAGTATATCACCGGCGCAGTCATTGCAAAAAACTCCGGTGCGGACGGTGTTGAGCTTCACGCCGCACATGGCTACTTCATCAACCAGTGGCTCTCCCCCTTCTCAAACAGACGTAATGACGAGTACGGCGGCAGCTTTGAAAACCGTATGCGCTTCATTACCGAGGTCATCTATGGCATCCGCAAGTTCTGCGGTAAAGATTTCTACATCGGTGTAAGGTTCTCCATGGACGAAATGATGGGGGACCAGGGCCTGAGCATCGATGACGGCGTAAAGATCGCACAATATCTGGAAAAGATCGGCGTAAACCATATTCACTGCAGCGTCGCAATATACGAATCGGGATACAATATTATTCCCTGCTATGTATTCCCGCAGGCTCCGTGGAAGCAGCTTACAAAGAAGATCAAGGAGGCTGTCAGCATCCCGGTCATTTCTATCAATGCAATAAAGGAGCCCGCTGTTGCAGAACAGCTTCTGGAGGAAGGCGTCTGCGACTTCGTGGCCATCGGACGCGGACAACTTGCTGATCCCGAATGGGCGAATAAGGCACGCCGCGGCGAAGATCTGGCCATCAGGAAATGCATCGGCTGCTGCCGCTGTATTGATGCGATCTCCTACGGAAAGCACATGGAATGCTCAATAAATCCCAGACTCGGCAGAGAGCTCGAGCTTCAGAAGCCCGAAAAGATCGGCGGAGGCAGAACTGTTGCGGTTATCGGCGGCGGCCCCGCAGGTATGCAGGCTGCAAATATTCTTGCACAGAAGGACTACAAGGTAGTGCTCTTTGAGTCAAATCCCTATCTTGGCGGCGCACTGTATACCGCGAGCAAGAATATCCTGAAAGAAAAGCTGAAATGGCTCATCGATACAATGGGTTTCGAGCTTGAACAGCTCGGAGTTGAAGTTCGTCTCAACACAACGGCCACCGTGGAGAACGTCAAGGCACTTGACCCCTGCGGAGTATTCATTTGCTGTGGCGGTTCCCACATTGAACCTAAGCTCCCCGGTATCGATTCTCCGAAGGCCGTACGGGTAAAGGACTACCTTGAGAATGGCGCAGAGGTAGGCAAGAAGGTCGCAGTTATCGGCTCAGGTGCAACGGGTATTGAGACTGCGGCTACGCTCGCTGCCCGCGGTCACGATGTCACCGTCATCGAAATGCTCCCCGAGATCGGCACCGGCGTAATTGCCCGTGTGCTCGGTGTTCTCATTGCAAGATTAAAGAAAGCCGGGGTAAAGCTTATGCCCGGTCACAAGCTCACAGCAATCACCGATACCGGCATCACGGTTGAGAAGGTTGAAGACGGCTCCTCCGTTGAAATGGAATTCGACTCCGTCATTCTTGCACTCGGCATTGCACCTAAAAAAGACTATGCAGAGGAATTTGCTTCAAACTTTGAAAATGTCTGCATTATGGGCGACGCAATAAAGAGCGCAACTGCTCTTGAGGCGATAAAGCTCGGTAACGACTACGCATGGGTATTTGAAGGCTGATTAAGAAATATATCCCGAAAAATATTTCAGAAAAGGAGATTAAGATTATGATGACCGAATTCAAAGATAAGGTTGCTCTTATTACCGGTGCTGCTAACGGCTTCGGTAAAGTGTTCGCAATGGAAGCCGTCAAAAGGGGAATGAAGGTTGCCATCGTTGATATTGACGGAGATGATCTCTTCGGTGTGACTGCACTGCTCAAGAAGATGGGCGGAGAGGTTCTGCCGATTGAGGCTGACGTAACTGATTACAGTCAGGTCAAAATGTCCGTGGACAAGACCATGGAAACCTTCGGCCAGATAGATGTTCTCTTTGCAAACGCTGGCATCGCCCCGTCAGGCGATATCTTCAATCTGCCCGCAAGAGACTGGCAGTGGGCAGCATATGCAAACCTCATAAGCCATGGCTGGTATTACAGCCTTGTGCTTCCCATCATGGCAAAGCAGGGAACTGCCTGCCATATCATTGCAACCGCATCCATCGCCGGCATTCTCCACGGCATCGGCAACAATCCTGCATACTCCGCAACCAAGCACGCCGCCGTTGCTCTGGCGGAGGATGTCAGAGCCTACTGCAAGACCAACAATTATAACATCGGCGTTTCCGTATACTGCCCTGCCTACGTTCAGACAGACCTGCACCACACTGAACGCCACCGCCCCGAGCGCTTTGCCCAGCCCGATGACCCCTACTACAAGAGCCAGCATTATATTGACGCTGTTCGCAGAGTCAATGTCAACATCACCACAGGTACTCCTCTTGAGCCCGTCGGTCGCAGACTGTTCAAGGCAATCGAGGAGGGACACTTCTACATCCTTACACATTATCAGTATGCTCCGTACATCGCGTCCCGTCACAGAGGCATAGAAGCCGATGGCAAGCATCCCAACGGTCTCGGCATTGAAACCGACAGGGACTTCAAGGGTCAGGTAGCACTGATCACCGGCGCTGCAAGCGGATTCGGACTTGAGTTTGCCAAAGAAGCGGCAGAGCGCGGCATGAAGCTGGCTCTGGTCGACATCCAGAAGGAAAAGCTGGAAGGCGTTGCGGCGGAATTTGCAGAAAAGGGCGTAGAGTGCCTTGCACTTCCTGCAGATACCTCCCTGTATGACGATGTCTGCATGACCGTCAAAGCAACCATGGACAAGTACGGACAGATCGATGTTCTATTCAACAACGCCGGTGTCGCTGTTGTCGGTGACGTGGAGCATATACGGCCTAAGGATTGGGAGTGGGCAGTCAGCGTCAATCTGCTCGGTCAGGCCTACTACCTCAGAGAAGTCCTGCCCATCATGGTAAAGCAGGGAACCCCGGCAAATATTCTTTCCACGGCGTCAATTGCAGGCGTTATCCCGGGCTTTGCAAAGGTACCTTCCTACTCCGCGACCAAGCACGGTGTAGTTGCGCTGACTGAGTCCGTATGCGCAAGGCTGCAGGCCATGGGAGTCACCAACATAAAGGTCGGAGTATTCTGCCCCGGATTCATACAGACTCAGCTCCACCACTCCGATGACTACCGTCCCGAGCGTTTTAAGCAGGGCGACGATCCCTACTATCAAAGCGAGTATTATGCGGCTCGCCGCAAGGGCCTTGATATGTGCATTCTCACCGGAACTGAGCTTGATCCGGTTGCGAAGAGACTCTTCCTTGCCCTTGAAGAAGGTCAGAAGTATATCCTAACCCATGAGAAGCACTATGTCCAGTTTGAGGCACGCCATGCGGCCATAGAAAAGGAAAATGCCAACGAGGCAAATGTAGTCGTCTGAGGATACGGGCTGTAAGACAGGATAATGATATCTCCCGTCGGATGATCCGGCGGGAGAGGAACTAAAGAAAGGAGCAGAAAAATGGCAGCAACAATCAATAAAAAAAGCCTGATAAAGCTCATTATTTCCACCGCAATTGCCTTTGCCGTTTCGCAGATCCCTGCACCGGCAGGACTTGAGCCGGTAGCGATGACCTTCATCGGCGTATTTATCTGGCTCATTCTTCTTATGAGCCTGCGCATATTCCCGGAATATATTTCTGTACTGCTTACGCTCTTCGCCCTGCTGGCCTTTAAGGTGGGTTCAGCCGAGGCCGTGTTCAGTCAGTTCACCAGCAGCACTCTCTGGAACATCATCGCAATACTTGCTCTTGCATCTGCAATTCAGAAGACCACGGTTTTGACCCGAGTCGCAATGTATGTCCTGAAGCCCTTTCCCGCAACCTACGCTGGTCAGGTCGGCGCAATCATGCTGGCATCACTTGCTATGAGCTTTGTTCTGCCCAGCATATTTGCAAAAATAATGATACTCGCACCCATCGCTCTGAGCATCTGCGAGACCGCAAAGTTTGAAAAGTCCAGTAAGCCCGCTGCAGGTCTCTTCTGCGCGATCTTCGTTTCATCCTTCTTCCTCAGCAACTTTTTCACTACCGGCAACAGTAATGTTCAGGTCATGTTCGCTTTTGCAAAGACCCCCTTCACATTCTTTGAATGGATGAAGTTCACTTCCGTCTGGATGATAATCATGACCCTCGGCACCTATCTCTTTATAGTGGGCTTCTTCGGACCCAAGGGAAAGCTGGATCTCAGCAAGGACTACATTCAGAGACAGATCGAGGCTCTGCCCCCCATGAGCGCAAACGACAAGAAGGCGGCAGTCATTCTAATAATCAGCGTTATTCTGTGGATGACCGAGTCTCTTCACGGCATCAGCGCCCTTGCAGTAACCATACTTGCATACTGTGCCTTTACCGCAACAGGCATATCCACTCCTGATGAGTTCAAAGCAAAGGTCGACTGGACTCTTGTTATAGTCATCGGAGGAATACTTTCCGTTGCCAGCTTCATATCCTCTCTGGGAATAGCCACATATCTCTCAGGTACTCTCGGTCCTGTTCTCGCACCGATAGTCAGCAACAAGTGGTTCTTTATCCCTGTTCTCACAGTTCTTGTTTTTCTGTCCCGCTACATCATCGTGTCCCAAATCGGTACGCTCACGATCTTCATCGCCATATTCCAGGCACTTGTTGTGCCGCTTGGCTACCACCCGATGGTCGTTGTGTTCTGTGCCAACATGATCATCCAGCTTTGGGCTACAAATTACAACAATGTTCTTATCAAGCCTGCATATGCAATGACAAAGAACAGGCTGGTCGAGCACAAGGATGTCGCTCCGATGGCGTACGCACTGTTTGTTCTCAGTATCATCGCCTACGCCGCAAGCATTCCTCTCTGGACTTCTATGGGAATGCTCGGATAAGAATCGGAATCGAGCTTTTTCCTTGATATTAAAACGCATTTTGGCATATACCAGAATCAACCCGGTCAAAGCATTACTGCACCGTGATATTGATACGACGAGTATTGATATTACGGTGCGATTCTTTTTGTGAAAAGCCTTTGAAATACAAGGTTTTTCTGTACTCTCGGTAACGATAGCCGTTTAGGGAGCAATTCGTTTTCTATTGGAATTTACCGTTTGCGGTTCTTTCGGCAGAACATCGTGTAACGATTTATACTCTCGGTTACGATTTTCGCACATTTCCGGATCATCCATATTGCCAACGCAGAAAACAGGAACATGAAGCTCTGCTTTTGCTTTTCGGCAAAGCTCAATATTATAGCCCATAGGCATGTAATAAGGATTAGTGCGGTAGTAATGAGATTCATAAGTGCAGGAGTTAAAGTCGAACATATCAATGCCGTACTCCTCAAGCTTTTTGCAAACCTCAATAGTCTCGTTAATATCACGGCCGAATTCATTTTCACCGGTAAGAGAGCCTTCGGTGAAGCTCTTCATGTAAGTTTTTAGGCCCATTCGGATAGCGATCGGGAAGTTCTGGCCACAGGTCTCCTTGATTCCGGTGATAAGCTGCTTGTACACCAGAAGTCTGCCATCGAGGTCGCCGCCGTATTCGTCGGTGCGCTTATTGGTGCATTCCATTTCAAACTGGTTAAGCAGGTAGCCAAAGTGCGCATGGATTTCAACGCCGTCGTATTCATTGCGCTTTGCATATGCAGAAAGCTCAATTGCCTTGTCTATGCAAAGTGGATTTGAATAGATTCTATGCAAAAAGCAAGAAAGAGAATTCTTATACAACAGCATTGATTACAGAAGATAAGTCCTATTGGACGAAGCGAGAAGAAACCTATTCACGTTCTGTAGCTCAGGATTGAATCGGTGTAGACACTTGAACCTGTATGTTCAGAAATTCAAGGTCTGCACCGATTTTTTGCGTATATTTCAAGGCATGAGTGTTTTCCAGAAACAAACAACTGGACAGGCTGCGTATTAAATCTGAAAAATGAAAATAATTATGTGAAAAAGTAGCGATTTGAACCCGCGACATTCAAGACAAATGCTCTGCAACCGTACCCTTCGATTTGCAACCGAGGGTGTCCGTTTGCGGATGATCGTGAGGGCATCTACGGTATTTCGGGCAAAACGGGACAGCGATTTTGTGAGAATCAGATCGATTTTACCGTCCAGCGCATCATTCACCATGCGGTTGAAACCGTCCCGCCTGCGGATGGACAAGCCGGAAACGCCGTCATCGGTGTACATCCCGGCAAAGACCCAATCCGGGTGATGCCGGATATATTCCGTGAAATACTCCTGCTGCGATTGGAGACTGTTTTCCTGCGCATCCTTCACGGTGGACACTCCGGCGTAAGCAGCGACTCGCTTCAAGAGTGTCGACTGCGACGGTGAGAGCAGTTTGGCGGGAAACTCAACCCGTGTAACCTTTTTCTGCGGCAATGCTGTTCACCTCCAGTTCGCCAATGGGGGCGCTGTATTTCTCTGCGGCAGCACGGAGCAAGGCCTGTACATCATTCCTGAAATGTGTCCCATAGCGACCAGCGTAGTGAAAATACTCTTACAGAGCCGAAAACACATTTTGGCTTCATATTCTGCCTGCGTCATAGCGGCACCTCCTTCCGACACGACAGTATATTGCCGGAGATGCGACAGTCAATGGCAGGGTCAGAGAGTTATCATTCGCGAGGAGTATGGGCACTCTGCGTGGCGCAGATAACAGACTCGCCGAAGTAACAAGAGAAAATGAAGCCCGAATGAATCCGATTGACATTGCACATAATATGTACTATAATCGTATTGCAAGGAGGCGAGCGCAATGGATACAAATATGACTTTTCGCATGGATTCCGAGGTGAAGGCACAAATGAGCGCTATTTGCGGTCAGTTGGGCATGACCACTTCCACTGCCTTTAATATCTTTGCCAACGCTTTTGTGCGGGCAAAGGGGATACCCTTTGCGGTTACGATTGCGGAAGAACCCACAAAAATTTCCTGTGAGAAAATGCTGGCAGATACGGATCAGCTGCTTGCGGAATTTGCTTCCGATTATAAGAGGATGGCAGAATGATCTGACTGCTTCTTGCGATAAAGATTGATAGTATGATTTCAAATATGGAAAGTCTCTTTGCTGATTCGGCAAAATTTGCTTGAATCAGCAAAGAGACTTTGACTTACTTTGCGCATTGAACATCAGTATCACCTGATTCATCAAAGAGCCATCCGAATCAGCAAACAAAATACCAAAGTGCAAACAGCAAAAACTGATTGCGCTATTGCTTGATCGAAAGTGTGCCTCAGAAATCTGACTCCACGAAAATATTATCTGAAAACTGGAACGGAAAAAGTTTTTAATGCGGATTTCAGCAGAAAAAATCAATATTTTTAGGAAAATATTCATAGTGTACTATCAATAATCCTTGACAAAAATTGATTTTGCGGATATTATATTGAAAAAGGAGCTGATCTCAATGGCGATTACAACAAAAGAAAGCATCCTCAAAGTTCTGAGTGCTTATAATCCGTGGTGGAAAACCGGGACAGTTAGCCCGCAGATGTCAAAAACCTACAAGAGATTTGCATTTCACGAAGCAATGAAACGCCTTACAGAGAAAGGGATTCGCCGCT
>OQVS01002428.1_pt1 | contig 11865 bp, 9 predicted proteins | sample 1691601 | NCBI WGS metagenome assembly OQVS01 (sample SAMN03418268, study PRJEB22391) | human gut metagenome | biome: human-gut; feature: organic feature; material: feces | host: Homo sapiens | place: Tanzania | collected 2013-01 | reverse complement strand
GCACCACTAATAGGATTATTATCCAGCATCGCATAAAATATGCATGCATTATCAGACATTTCTCTTAATGAATAAAAATATTCATCTTGGAAAAAATAATATTCAAAAGCGCCATTTTTTTTCATAGTTTCTTTATATAAAGATTTAAATTCATTAATATCTTCAATATCCTTTTTTAAAATTGTAATCCCATTTTTAACTGCTTTACGTAATCTATTTCTTTTTGTTCTATCCATATTTGATAAAATGATATCCTTATCAACCTCTGTGTCTATAAAAATTGTATCATGCAAATATCTTGTTTCTATTAGACTTGGAAGTACTTTAAAGTTATTTAGTAATGGATGAAAACGAATAAACTGACTTACAATATGTTTTTCTTTGCAATATTCTGTCAGCTCATTACAAAATACCTCCTGAGATTTCTCAGAAATTAATCCGTCTACAAGAGGCCCACCGTATCCATAAGGTGTTTCCCAATCGTAATATACACCATTGGCTATTTTACCTCTAAACCTACTACTATCAGCTACATCTTTTTGCATAACCACATAGCAAAGTCTATCATTTTTATATTCAAAATAGATAAGAAATACATCACCATCTCCATGAATTTTAAAAGAAAGAGCGTACTCACATAAATAATATATATCCCAGTTAGAAAAAGATTTTACTATTTTATTCCAAATATCTTTATCTGCAGCACTATATACCTTTAACATTGCTACTCCTTTTTATATTTACGCATAAATTATTATTATATTATCATTACTATATATTTCTAGTAGTACTTTCAGAAACAATATTCAACTTTTGTTCCATTCGTTTCATTTCTTCAAATTCCCCCATATCCAAAAAAGAATCTTCACTTATTGGATATGTACCAACCTTGCCACCACTTTGCATAACTTTCTCCACAAGGTGTGTCATATGAAACATGGTGTTATCTGGTATCAAATCTATGGTTTCAGGATTAATTACATACATACCAGTATTTATAAAATATGACAATTTAGGTTTTTCTTCCATAGATGTCAATTCCCCATTTTGACCACAATTAACCACCCCATAAGGAACCGTAATATTTTTCAAAGCCGAAACCATAGTAATCACATTGCCAGACTCTCTATGAAATTTGTAAATATCTGCATAATCAGCTCTTATCAATGCATCACAATTTGTGACAAATAGTGGCTTTGCAAATTTTTCCTCTATCAATTTAATGCTGCCGCCTGTGCCTAACGGCTTGTCTTCTTCAACAAATTTGACATCATAAGCTGGGTTTAAATCGCTAAAATAAGCTCTTAACATACCTTTTTTATAATTAACTGTCATATAAAAAGCATTTATCCCATATTTTACATAGCAATCTATTATTCTCTCTACTATAGGGGTATCTCCAATGGGAATCAACGGCTTAGGAAGTATTTTGGTATACGGATAAAGTCTTGTACCTTTACCACCAGCCATTATAACTACCGGAACCCCAGATAAAGATGTAGTCACTTTGTATTTATTTTGAAAATCTTTTAACAAAACTATATCCACTATATGTTTTTTATTATCTACAATAGGAAGTGCTGTTACAGATTTTCTTATCATAATTTCTGTAGCAGATTTTTTATCTGGTACACTAAGGAAAATTGGATTTTTATTCATGGCTTTACTAACCAACGCACTTAAATCTCCAAATCTTAATATCCAGCGCCTGATATCGCCATCTGTAACGCAGCCAATTAATTTGTCATATTCATCCACAATGAATATAACCCCTCCAGCTACAGCATCTATTCGGGCCATAGCATCAACTATTCTCAATGACTTTTTACCTATGAAGTTTGCAAGTCGCTCTCTATCCATGAGCAAATGCCTCCAAAACCTTTTTTATATTTTCCGCTACATAATATATTTCTTCTTCCGTAATTTGGGTGCTTGATGGAATATTCAATATTCGCTTTGCATAATATGGTGCTTTTTCCAGCTTATATATTGCCTCATGGATATATGGCAGCTGCTCGTTAATAAGCCCCCATATAGCTCTGGTTTGAACGCCCTTTTCCTCCAGCTTGGTGATAATCTCCTTCATAGTGGCTTTTACTTTATCTCGATTTATTTCCAGGGAATAAAACCACATATTGGAGTCAATATCACTGCGAAAACCTATCATATGTCCTAATTCAAAACCGTCGAAAAGCTGGCAATATAATTTATAATTTCTTTGCTTGCGACGAATAAACTCTGGCAACTCCTCCAACTGAGCTACACCTAAAGCTGCCTGAAGATTGGTCATCCTGTAGTTATAACCTACTTCATTATGTATATAATAATGAATATCATCCTTGGCCTGAGTAGACAAATAACGTATATGATCTACCACCTTGGTATCATTGGCAGTTATAGCACCGCCACCACCAGTAGTTATTATTTTGTTTCCATTAAAGGAATAACAACCAAAATCTCCAATAGTACCAGCATATTTACCAGCTAATGGACCATTTGTATATTTAGAACCTAGTGCTTCAGTTGCGTCTTCAATTACCTTTAGGTTATATCTATGAGCTATGCTCATAATTTTCCCCATATCTGCCATATTGCCAAATACATGAACAATTACAACAGCTTTTACTGGATTTCCCTTATACATTAGTTGTTTTCCATCAAAGCCGCACTCCTGCTGACAAAAATTCTGTAATTTTGTAGCATCCATACAGAAGCTATCATCACAATCTATAAATACCGGCGTTGCAAACTGATACTTTACTGGATTAACAGCAGCTATAAAGGTCAAAGGTGGCACCAACACTACATCACTAGGCTTAACACCAGCCTCAACCATAGCCAGATGCAAGGCAGCAGTACCGCTTTGACAGGCCGCTACATTATCAGTATGCAAAAACTGTGCTAAAGATTTCTCCAGCTTATGAATATAGGCTCCACCAGTAGAAACCCATCCCTGTTCAATAGCATCATCTACATACTTTCGCTCATTGCCCTCAAAATTTGGAATTGATAACGGTACAAATCTACCCAAGTCATATCTCCCCTTTAATTATTTCTGCAAATATATTATGTATTTCTCGTTAGCTATTTCACCATTGTAATCTGTCCATGCTACAGTATCCAAAGATTTAATATCCCATCCAGTGTCAGCAAAAAAATTCTTGACATGCTCTATGGACTCCCACACATGTAATATATTATCAAATGAAGATACATTTCCTTCTTTTATATGAGTATACGTACCTTTTTCCAAATATTCTCCGCCTTTAACACCATGTGTATTTATAGTAAATCCAGATGTAAACATTTTTGCCCCAGCCTTAGTTATACGATAAGCCTCTCTATATAGCAGTTTTAAATTACTTTCTGACATATTACACATTGAAACATTATCTATAACAACATCAAACATTTCATCCTCATATCCTGTGTTTAATGCGTCTGCAATCTTAAGGCTTGGATTATACCTATGCTCATTCATAACATTTTTTGCCTGCTCGATAGCCGACTCTGAACCATCAAAACCATAAACATCAAAGCCTTCATTACATAAGTACCAAGTATTTGCACCAGAACCGCATCCCATATCGCAAACTTTTATATTCTTTCTGTCTGCTGCACCATAGTAATTTCTAGCCATAAACCTTATAACATCCTCACAAGGGTACCCCCCCCATAGACAATTGTCCTTTAATCTTTTTTCATGAATCTTTTCCCAAGTTGAATTAAATGATTTTTGCATAATAAATTCCCCTCCATCACATTTTACTGTCTAAGGATTTGCCTGTTTCTATATGCTCAAAATTTGGCAAATATTCTGACATAATAGATACAACCTCATCCTTGGTTGTATCAGATTTTTCAAATGCTGCATTTAACTTTTTAAATAAAATTTCAATACGAGATACATCTGGTATCTCCTTATTAGTAACCACGCCTAGGGATTTCATTCTGGTGAGATCCACTGTTTCCTTATCCGTATAGAATTCCTCAAAAGCCTTCTCTCCAGAAGTGTTAGAACCTGAATAATGTACTGGGTACAAATTACTTCCATGTTTCAGCTCTACAGCCTTATCAATGGCCTCTTCATCACTATCGCACAGCAATACCTGATAGCCATAAGCTTCCAAGAAGGCAGTAGCAATTTTGTCAAAGGTCATCATCTGAGCTTCTTCCAACCTTGGGAAAAAAATCTCTCTATTTTTCCCTAAAATACAAGCCAGCATACAAATCTGACCACTTTCTTCTGGTGACACAAAATACCGCTTAACATCAGATGGAGCACTAAGTGGCTGCAGCTTCTGCAATCTTGCTATAAAACCAGCTGGCAAAGAACCATTGGAAAATGCCACATTAGCAAATCGTGCTGTTTTTACTGGAAATTTATCAGAATATGCAAAAATCACATCTTCCATGATCCGCTTGCTGGCCCCCATAATATTAACTGGATTGGCAGCCTTATCTGTAGATACACAGAAATATTCTTCAGGAGGCAGCTCTGACAACAAATCCAACAGTTTTTTTGCTTGCAAAACATTATTTTGCAACAATGCTTCTATAGAATATATATCCTTCTCTGAACGCACATGCTTGTGAGCTGAGAAATTGGCCACGATATCAAAACCGCCACGATTTCTAAACATCTTCTCAAATACCCCAGAAGCAAAATTCATAGGATATGGTATATAATTCTCTGGTACATACAAACCTTTAGTAGAGCGCAAATCCCGAGTAAGCTCCGCCAAACCATTTTCATTTGTATCAACCACCACAAGAGAAGCAGGACGAAATGGCAATATAGCCTTTATAAAAGACGAACCAATAGATCCCGCACCACCAATAACAAGTACAGACTTTCCCTTTATTCTTTTTAACAATTCGTCCTTGTTGTGCTCAATGTCCGCAATAAACATTGATTCTTCTCTTTTAGTAACATAAGTGTTAATAAATTTATCCAAGTTAAACATAGTACTTTGCCTCATATATATCATATAATAACAACTATTTAGAATATTTTGCCTTACAATTCTATAACAATATACTCTTATCTAATACAGAAACAATTTATCTCTCACTTTGATGTTTCCATGTAATAGTTACTGTCTAATTACATAAACAAATACTGTTTTTCCCATACAGCCAAATTATAAAGTCTCCATCTTAATCGCAAGGAAAGCTTAGATAAATCTGGTATTTTCGTTGTTATATCTTGCAATATTGATGATTGATTGACCACTTTTTGCATAACTGGCAAGTACATTTCCAACCATTTTTTTTCGGGTGCTTCAAAACCAAACTTATTTTTTCTCCACGCAATTTCCTTTGGGATAACTTTTTCCGCTAACTTTCTTAAGCAAAACTTTGTCCATCCTTCATGTACTTTTGTTTCAAAAGGCAGTGCTATAGCATTCTGAACATATACATGATCTACATACGGGCACCGAGCTTCAATTGAAAATCTCATAGAGTTTCGATCTTCATATCTAAGCAAATGAGGCAATTGCTTTTTTGTAATTTCCTCATAATGCAACCCAATCATATCCATGCTTTGACACAAATAATCTTTAGATTGGGAAAAGAATTGTTTTTTATAATTATTTTTGACAAAATAAAATCTCTTGTTTAATATAAATTTCCTTATCGGCTTATAGCCAAAATATAGAATATATTTAGCTAGTGATACAGGTGACAGCTTTGAGTTTTGACAAATCTCCCTATAAGATTTTATTGTTTCCAGCAATTTTCCTTTTTTTATTAGGGAAAACAAGTAGCTTACATAGTATCTTTCATACCCCAGTAGAGTTTCATCTCCTCCTTGCCCATCAAACATGACCTTTATTCCACATTTACTAGCTTTTTCCATAACACAATATTGCATGAATACAGATGGTGAGCCTACCGGCTCTGCTTGTTGTCGTAACATATCTAAATGTTTGCACACGAAGTCATCATATGTAGGACATACCATCTTCCAATCCATACCCGAATAAACTGCAACTTGTTTTGCTATTTCACTCTCATCATTTTCTAATAGTTCTGACTTTGCGGTTACTGCAATTAGCTTTTGACCATTCGAATTTATTTTTCTTTGAATTATTCCAGCCAAAGAAGACGAATCCAATCCCCCTGACAAACACGATCCTATCAACACATCACTTCGCAAATGGATTGATATTGTCTCATCAAAAACATCCTCATAATTTCGGACATCCTTCATCTGCAATTCGGCCATCAAATCATAGTATCTATAATGTTCTATATTACCTGTAACCAAATTATATTCAATATTACATCCACCAGGCAGCTGATGAATATCTTGAAAAAAAGTATCTTTTCCATTGTCATCTATATCTGCTATCAAATATCGAAATATAACATCATAATTTGGACTTCTCTTTACACCAGCTTTAAAAAGCGATGGAATTTCTGATGCGAAACGTAATACATTATCTTCATAATGGTAATAAAATGGTTTTATGCCAAATCTATCTCTACTAAAAATAATTTTACTATTTTTTTTATCCAATATAGCTAAAGCCCACATGCCTCGCATGTGAGAAAATACCTTGTTTCCCCACTCTACATAACCATGCAATATAACCTCAGTATCAGTGCCTGTGATAAAATTATGTTTTTTTTCTATCAATTGTTTTCTAAGTTCTATATAATTAAAGATTTCGCCATTGAAAACAATAACATAATCCTTATATTCCATAGGCTGATGCCCTAATTGAGATGTATCTAAAACAGACAATCTTCTATGCCCTAAAAAAATATTTTCATTATGAAAAATGCCTTCATCATCAGGGCCACGATGAGCTATACTTTCAAGCATAGCTTTTATCAAATTATCTTCTACATTACAGCCGACTATGCCACAAATACCGCACATTTTTTCTCCTCACTCTAGGTCTATCTTTTCATGTTTAGATATATCCTCAATACTAGCATAACTAAAACTCACCTTAATGCCTTTTGAAGTGCTTCTAAATATTCATATCCCCATTGTTCATCAGGTTCTAGATAATTTCCTTCTCCCCATTCATTCCAGGCATCCAAGAGTAAATATTCACTATGGAACACTTCCTTAGCTCTTATTATTTGTTTTCTTAAATATTTCTCAAACAGCTTTGGTGTAACACCTTTCATAACTGTTCCGTTAAAGCCTTTACGCGGAGTATCATCATAATTAACAAATCCACCAGGATAATTTTGAATATTTCCATATGGTTTTACAGATAAGATTAAATTCCACATCTTATCATAAGACCAAACATCTTTATTCAATTTTTGTATCCCCAAGCTCGATGCTGCTTGCCTTTTTAATTTATTCTTTATTTTTGACAATACACCAGTCATCTTACTTCTAGAAGCTTTATGGAAACCATAATGAGCTATAGCCTCTACTTGAGGTATATTATTATCATTAGGTTCATTAACTGAGACTATATGTATTCCATTAAATCCATTTTCTTTAGCCAGTTTATCCCATAATGAAAACATTTCTTTAGCACATGGGATTTTGCTGAGATTATAGATATAAAACATAGGCTTATTATTGACCTTAATATATCTATCATCCTGAAAAAATTCATTCAAATATCTAAAATGTTCTTCCCAATCAGCACTGTTTCCATAAGTTTGCTCCATAAGCATTCCATTATCGTCAGGCATTATTTTTTCATCTTTAGCAGACCATGTGGTTCCTGCTTTGGCAGCACTCCAAGTGCGACACCATGAATCATTAGCCCAAAAGAAGCAAAATCTTTGATTTATATCTTTCCACTTCAATAAGTTCTCGGCAGGTTTTTCCAATAATTTTTTCCCTTTGAAGTAATAGTGAAAATAACAAAAACCATATATTCCATATTGATTGGCCAGTTTCGTTTGCCATTCCACTGTATCTTTTTCTAGTAAATTATAATAATTATTATTCAATGGCACTTTAGGTTGAACCTGCCATTGAAATACTGGTTTAGCCTTTCTAACATTTGTCCACTCTGTAAACCCTTTCCCCCACCAACTATCATTCTCTGGAATTGAATGATATTGAGGCAAATACAAAGCTATTATCTTAACACTCATTATGCTTCCTTGTGTGATAGTCTCACACTTACCTTTCTTTGAAAATATTAATTATCATTTCCTTAAACATATTGAGGAATTTTTATATGAAACTAGCATATTTTCGTATGAACATATATATTTTTTTCTTAAACGTATTATTTGTATATTTTCTATAAACCTTAGAAAAGCAATTTTTATCCAAGTCTCGTAGAAACATTTCCCTATATTTTGATGATGCAACAGAACTGTTTAGTGCCGGGTTTCCTAATACGGCTTTGTTATAATCTTCTTCCTGTATCACCATATTGCATTTAATTTGCTCTAAATAATACTCACCAAATTCATTATTTACAATAACTAATGAAACTCCTTTATCCTCTTGATCGTTTCGGCCCCAAAAATCTGCTACTACTATATCTGCTCCGTATGCTAGCCCCTTAAAATTGCAGCAATTACAACTTGGTCTAACATAGAAATGATGTCCTATGTAGCCATTCATAAATGTATTATTTAATCCATAGTAAACTTTATATTTTCCATCGTTAAAATCTATTCGAGTACACAACGGAGATTTTTTCCAACCTTTATCCTTATACTTAAACCACACTTTTTTTACTTTATTTTTTTCTTTGCACTCTATATCTTTTAGCCACGACTTAAACGCCTTAGGTGAATTTACTCCCAAACAAATAAATGATATCATTAATAGATTTTTGTATTTTACTCCCAAATATGATCTTAAACCAGCAATTTGACATGGCGTACCACAAAATAAAACAAACTCACTTTGATCTAAAGCATATTTAACTTTTTTATAAATATCCTTGCTATCACTTTGTACATATTTTGACTGTCTCAGTAAAGATAACTTATCAATATCGTCAATTAGAATATGTTCTACACTATTTGCATTATCATATGCTGCACCAACAACTTTTCCTCCTTTTTTCAAAACATACTTTGCTAACTCTGAAAACACACCTCCCGATGTACTCGTATATCTAAGATCATCATCCTTGCTCCAAGCTGCATATACTTTTGTGATTGACTCTTTGATGACCTTCTTTCTACCTTGGCAAACCCTTATACAAATTCCACAATGAATACATATATCATAATTTATCTTAGGATAAATAAATCCATTATTATCACTTTGCATGATAATAGCATTTACTGGGCAAGCATTACTACAAACACAACATCCTGTACATTCTTTTTTTTCTAAATGCTCTATATTACTTAATTCCATGTACAACTTCCTCTTATAATACGCCCTGGATTTCCTCCAAAAACAACATTTGGTGGAACATCTTCTTTAACTATAGTTCCAGCTGCAATAATGGCATTATCTCCTATAGTCACTCCCTTTAAAATAATACATTTGCTACCAATCCACACATGATTACCAATATAAATTGGTTTACCAACATCTGTCTTACCATCAATATTATGTCCATTACAATCTATAATTAAAATATCATGAGATATTGCAACATCATCTCCTATAACAATTTTATTCTTACAACGTATCTTAGTATCCGAATTTACAAATCCACTACCTAAATATAACTTTCCTCCATCAAAAATCTGAATATCACATCCGTAGTAAAAGGAAAATGCTCCTTTTATATGCATTTCTGAACCATTTCCCATTCTTAATAATGTACTTCTTGCAAATCCTTTTTTGTACTCCGCTCCCAAATTAAGGTATTTTCCGATTGTTATTTGTGTGTTCTTTTGCCTTCCTATAAATGCTTTATTAATTTTTAATTTGCGAATTAATCTCAAATAAATATTTGTATTTTTTATAAAACTATTTCCTAATATTTCATCTATAGATGCAATTATTTTTTTTATTATCTTTTTCATATCTTATCCTATATAACCTATCTCAATTTTTTATTAGAATAATTTATTTGAAAATATTTCTAATTAGATAATCATTTGCTTTTTTTCTCTCTTTCTGTAATATGTAACTCACATTTTCCATACATGTATTGATTATCCCTATACCATTGTCCCCCTTGTTAGCCCTTGTATTTATTCGTCTTTGCATTAAAAATTTTTCTAACAATGTATCTATTCGTGATGTCATATAATTCATATATCCTATATCCCTTCGATTTGAAACTACAAAAGGAGTGTTAAATAAAATTGAAAATACTGTACCATGAAAAGAATCTGTATACACCAATTTGGCATGATCCATCAACCACAACCATTCTTCTGGTGAAATCACATAATGATCAAATATTTTTTTATCTAGGATGTTTATTATTTTAAGATTATATTCTTTAGCTAACCTAGATATAAGTTCATCTGGCCTATCGCCTAGAAAATATGTTACTAAAAGTTTTTCTTTATCATTTATATACATGGGTTTTCTACTAATAGAACGCCATTCGCCTGCTGATACCAGCATAGTTGGATCTACCAATACTTCTGCTTCACGCCCAGTCATTTTTTTTATCAATTCGGCTCCAGCTTGTTCACGGACAGAAAGTGCCATCATGTGATTGATTCCATCTATAAATGATTCCCTATATTGATTAGGTATGTGAGGACAAGAAATACTAGCAGCATACGATATACTCTTGCTTTTAGGGGCAAATTTTATGAACATTTTTTCAAAATCTGCAAAATATGGATTCCATACTTGATCACTTCCTACAATAAAATAATCATAGCTGTCTGCAATATTTGAAAAATCTACATTATATTTTATAGACACATGCTTTTCTAAAAAACTTTTGATTAACGCGACCCGCGAAGCTTCCCAAGCATTATAGCCATGCAGCATCGTGCTAGTTATGCCTTTCCAATTAAGCAACAATTTAATAGCAAGCTTAAAACTACGATCATGCTCCATCCATGAATATTTATTAAGTAAATGTGAAAATATAGTTACTTCCGGCTGACACCAAATGCTATCTACCGTACCACCAAATTTATCTAGAATATGACACAAGGCATATCTCTGCAACACATTACCATAGTTAAAATACCCATCCAATGTTACAGTTGCTAATTTTAACCCCAAATTATATCACCAACATTTCTAATTGATTATTAAGATTTCATCGCATATGATGAAATAATTCTTACGACATCATACGGCATACAAACAACGAGGAGCTTTATGAGTCCTTTTAATTTTTTATACTTCCATTCTATTCTAAAATGTGTGTATATATCAGAATAAACCCGTTTCTGCTCTTTAATAAAAATATCTTTCTCTTCTTGATAAAGTGCTAATTTTAATAATAATGTCAATCTAGACATAAAATACTTATGCGACATACATTCAATTAAATCATAATCATCATACCAAGGGTTCTTATAAAATATCTCATTTGCTTTATAACTGTCATATATATTCTTTATTGTCGGTGCATGAACTACACTATTAGATCTACAAAAATAGTGATACTTGTACATCGGAATATACATCACACTATTAGCTTTTTTTAATACCTCCCAAAAGGCTAAACCATCTTCTTGAAATGAAATATCATTATTGAATCGAACATCACTCCAAAGTTTGGACAAAAATAACTTGGCACATACTTCCCAAGCAAAATATGTTTCATCAAAAGGCTTCATATACATCTCTTTAAGACATTCTATATTAGATAGCTTTCTCTTTGGACTATAGCAGTGCATTACTTGTTCCTCACCTGATTCATAACTTTTTGTAAATCCAGCAATTAAAATATCACTATTGGACATATTAATCTCATTTAAAGATATTTCTACCCAATCCTCTTCAAGCCAATCATCGCCATCAACAAAAGTAAC
>OQVS01002425.1_pt1 | contig 11875 bp, 10 predicted proteins | sample 1691601 | NCBI WGS metagenome assembly OQVS01 (sample SAMN03418268, study PRJEB22391) | human gut metagenome | biome: human-gut; feature: organic feature; material: feces | host: Homo sapiens | place: Tanzania | collected 2013-01 | reverse complement strand
GCGAAGTGGTCACTTCCGCCGTGAAGACCACCCAACTTCACAAGATTGTCGTCATTTACAGAGGTACTGAGATGGTGGTGTGCGAAGAAGTTAATAATCAATAACTCCCATTTACATTTTCTCTCTTCACCCAGCCATATTCAAATAGGAATAAACGCTATTCAAGTTGAGAATAAACGCTATTGTTGTTAAGAAAAAACTCTAATAAAATTAAATACAATGATTAAAGCAATGATTTTAGCTGCAGCTGCACTCACGATGAGTACCACTACAGTTGATGCACAAACTATGATTCAAAAGAATGAAATCAAGGTAGAAAACCACCTGATGACTCCTGAGGCTCTCTGGGCTATGGGACGCATCGGTGCAGCCGAGGCTTCACCTAACGGCAAGCAAATCGTTTATCAGGTAGGTTATTACAGTGTGAAGGAAAACAAGGGCCACCAGATGTTATTCGTCATGGATGCCAACGGTAAGAACCAAAAAGCACTCACCACTGATGCCAAAAGTGAAAGTGATGCTGCCTGGATAGCCGGTGGACAAAAGATTGCTTTTCTCCGGGAGGGACAGCTCTGGAGCATGAACCCAGACGGAACCGACCGCAAGCAGTTGACCAACGATAAGTTAGGCATCGAGGGATTCAAATTCTCTCCAGACGGTAAGAAAGTCATCCTCATCAAGGAGTTGCCTTATCATGGCACCATCAAGGAGAATCCTTCAGATCTGCCACTCGCCACTGGTCGTCTGGTAACAGACATGAACTATCGCCACTGGGATCACTACGTGGAGAGCATATTGCACCCTTTTGTTGCTGATGTCACAGAAAACGGCACCATCAACGAGGGAGAAGATATCCTGAAAGGTGAACCATTCGAATGTCCTATGGCACCATTCGGCGGTATCGAGCAGTTAGCCTGGAGCCCTGATTCAAAGACTATCGCCTATACCTGTCGCAAGAAAGAGGGCGTTCAGTATGCCATCTCTACGGATTCAGACATCTACTTATATAATATAGGTACGCGCGAGACCAAGAATCTCTGCAAGGAGGCTGGTTATGTAGAGCCAAAGATTGATGCAACCAAGAGCATGAAGAATCAGGCTGTCAATGCGCCTGAAAATCTGAAAAATAATCCTGGTTACGATACCAATCCTCAATTCTCTGCTGATGGTAAGTACATTGCATGGCAGAGCATGGCACGCAATGGTTATGAAAGCGACCGCAACCGTCTTTGCGTTTACGAACTGGCTACGGGTAAGAAAAACTATGTATCAGACAAGTTTGACTCCAACGTAGAAGGGTTCGTATGGAACAAGGACAACAAGAGCCTTACTTTCATCGGTGTTTGGCACGGAACCCTGAACCTCTATCAGGCCAACTTCAAGGGCGAAGTAAAACAAATCACCAACGACTGGGCTGATTATGGTAGCGTAGCCTTGGCAAATAATGGCAACAAGATTCTCGCTACACGTGCAAGCATGAGTCATCCTACCGATATCTATATCGTTACCCCTGGCAAGGATGCCAAAGGTACCAAAGTAGAACAGATTTCTCACGAGAACGACCATATTCTGAACCAGTTGAACCTCGGAAAGTGCGAACAGCGTTGGGTAAAGACTACAGATGGCAAGCAGATGTTGGTATGGATTATGTTGCCATCCAATTTTGATGCGAACAAGAAATACCCTACCCTTCTCTTCTGCGAAGGCGGTCCTCAGAGTCCTGTAAGTCAATTCTGGAGCTATCGCTGGAATATTCAGATCATGGCTGCCAACGGTTATGTAGTGGTATTGCCTAATCGCCGTGGTCTTCCAGGTTTCGGTAGTGAATGGAACGAGGAAGTCTCTGGCGACTGGACCGGTCAGTGTATGAACGACTATCTCTCTGCTATCGATGATGCAGCAGCCAATCTGCCATACGTAGATAAGGATCGCTTAGGTTGCGTCGGTGCAAGTTTCGGTGGTTTCTCTGTTTACTATCTCGCCAGTCATCACAATAAGCGTTTCAAGGCATTCCTGGCTCACGATGGCGCTTTCAACCTGGAGAGCATGTACACAGACACAGAGGAGGCATGGTTCTCTAACTGGGAATATGAGGATGCTTATTGGAATAAGGACCTGAGTGGAAATGCCAAGAAGACTTACGAGAACAGTCCTCACAAGTTTGTTGATAAATGGGATACTCCTATCCTCTGTATTCATGGAGAGAAAGACTATCGCATCAATGCCAATCAAGGTATGGGAGCTTTCAACGCTGCCCGTATGCGCGGTATTCCTGCAGAACTTCTGATCTATCCTGACGAGAATCACTGGGTTTTGAAACCACAGAATGGTGTTCTTTGGCAGAGAACATTCTTCAACTGGCTTGATAAATGGTTAAAGAAATAAATCCTTTAGTTTTTTAAAAGCTAAAATCTCAAAAAAAACAGGGAATCCTCTTTCACGGGGGATTCCTTTTCTTCTTAATCACAATCTTACTTGTATGAAAAAGCTATTACTATATTTGACCTTGACTATATTCTTCGGACATGGAGCCTATGCCCAAAGAGCATGTCTATCCAAACTTTCTCCTATGCTCCGACACTATGTTTTGGAGGAACGCGAGAAAGAAAAACAAACCGTCAATCTTGCCAAAATACATGATGTCAAAGCAAAGAAAACAATAACAGGCATCCCCTCTCCCATGACTACTGCTTTTATCAAAGTGTCGGGAGATGGAAAAAAAGTGCTACGCCAGCATGGTGGCAAGGTTTGGGCCAGATATGGTAATATATACATCGCTACGATTCCGCTGAACTCTGTATCCCGTCTATCATCATTACCAGAGATACAACGCATCGAAGCCAACATGAACCCGAAATGTACTTTAGATTCTGTCATCATTCAGACCAATGCTTTACCCGTATATGAAGGTAGGAATTTGCCACAGGTCTATACAGGAAAAGGCGTAGTAATGGGCATTATGGATATCGGTTTCGACTTTACAAATCCGAATTTCTACAACCCACAGATGACAGATTATCGCATCAAGGCTTTTTGGGATCAGATATCTTCAGACACCTTACAGAGTACATTGCCTGTAGGCCGCGAATATATCGGAAAAGAACATCTGCTTGCATTAGGATGTTCGAGAGATGGATATGATAATTCACATGGCACACATACCTTGGGAATAGCAGCAGGAAGCGGATGTGAGGGAGTGGCTTCAGATATTCCTGGCAAATACCACGGCATGGCATACGAAAGCGATATTTGTCTGGTAGCAAATGCGACATCCGAAAATGCTGCATTGATTGATTCTTCCCAAACTTATAAATTTACTTATGCCATGGATGCCTTAGGATTCAAGTATATCTTCGATTATGCGGATCAGGTAGGTAAACCATGCGTCATCTCATTTAGCGAAGGAGCTGGACAGGATTTTGATGGAACTGACATTCTATATGGCGAGATTTTAGATAGTCTGACCCGCATTCCCGGTCATGTATTGGTATCTTCAGCCGGCAACAATGGTCAACAGTATTACTATATGCATAAGCCAATGGAAAAAGAAAGTGCGGGCTGTTTTGTGAATAGTGCCAAACCATACGTCTATCACATCGCCAAATCATCTCAGCCATTTACTTTGCGCACCACCATTTATGAAGAAAGAACGCATCCTCATATCTTTGATGTGAATACCGAGCAGATTTTAGCTACTGCCGACTCTACCCTGATTGACACAGTAGAGGTGGCTGGAAAAAGGTATGTCATGATGATGGGGGCATACCCTTCCTGTTATCAGAAAGAAGAAATATGCTATGACTGGATGGTGAAAGCCTTAGACGAAAAAAATGTGGGTTTAACCAACTATATAGCTTATCAGGTAATGGGCAAAGACGCAGATGTTCAAGTATATCATGGTTCGGGCAATATGTATATCAGCTCAGTAGATCCGTCACTTGCAGACTGCGAGAAATCGCATAGCATCAATTCCCCTTCATCTTACCCGAGTGTGATCTGCGTAGGTGCCACCATCAACCATACCGGCTATACGGATATAGAGGGAAAATATAAGCAATCAGAAACACTGCCCATCGGAGCACTTGGAGCCTATTCATCAATAGGACCAACCTTCGACGAACGTATCAAACCAGATGTAATTGCACCGGGCAGTACGGTTATTTCATCCTACAACTCATTCTATGAAGTCTGTCATCCCAATAACTGGGACAGGGATACCCGTATTTCCGGTTATACCTATCAGGGAAGAAAATATTTTTGGCATTCCAATAGTGGTACCTCTATGGCTTCTCCGGTTGTGGGCGGAGCTATTGCCCTATGGTTAGAAGCCAATCCGAGTCTGAATGGTCAGGATGTTTTGGATATTATCAAGAAGACGAGCATTCCATTAGATACAGAACAGGATATACCAAACAACCACTGGGGACATGGAAAACTGGATGTTTACCGAGGACTATTGGCAGCATTGAATCTGGACGGAATATCAGATATCAGTACTTATCTGCCTCAAAAAGCTCAAATCAGTATGGATAGGAACAAGATTATTATCAGTCTAACAGAAAAAGCAGCCCAAGGTTTTAGGGTTTCTGTCTATAACTTGTCTGGAATAAGAATGAAAGTGGAAAAGATGCAGCCAGGAGAAATGGAATATCAGTGTGACATATCAGAATTGCCTACGGGCATTTATGTCATCCAACTATCTGGCTATCAAGGCATTCAAGGTTCGTCACTAATACGAAAAAAGTAAATATCAGCCATCATTATAAATAGGTATTTGGATAAAACCCCCATTTTTAGGTATTGCAGCAATCAAAAAAACTTCGTACCTTTGCAATCGTTAAAAGCAGAGGCTTAACCTATAAGTGATAATGTTTCATGCAGATGAATGATTGAACCTTATAGCTGATTTGAAACTTTTAGATGGATTAGTTAAGTTAGATAATAATAATATCGAATCTTGTTCGCTAATTAAATAAAATTCATAATGTTTTTGTATAATAAGCAAGAGGGAGTCCGTGAGGATTCCCTTTTTTGTTTTCTATTGAGATCTATCAAGTTTGAATATAATCAATTTGAAAACAATTAGATTGGAAACAATCATTTTTAAGACAAAAAAAACTGTGTGCCAAAAAGCTGACACACAGTTTCTCAAAATTATCTCTCTCTTATCATAATAATTTCTTCTTTTGTTTCAAGAATCATTACTTGATGAGACCACGATTCTTGAGAGTTGCATTGAGCAACATCAAATACTTGCGATACTGCTTCTCAGAAAGAATAGTATGCATGTATTTCAAATCCTTATTAATAGCCTTACCTACCATTGCATCACGCTCCTCAGCTGGAGCAATAGCAGCATTCATCATCTCTGCTGTGAAGTTCTTATGAACATCAGCTACAGCCTCAACCTGATCAATGTTAAGAGACAAAGCATCTGCCAAAGGCCCCATCTTGATGTTCATGTTGTAAGCAGCAGTTGCTGCTGTTGCACTTGCGTTCTCATCTGCTGCAAAAGTAGTTGTCATACTCAACAATGCTACTGCCAAAACTACTAACTTTTTCATAATCTTTTTACCTTTCTTTACTTTGTGAGCCTACCAATTGTGTTAATGATTGGCATTTCCTTACCCGAAGGATTAGCTCGTTTTACATTATCCTAAATCTTTTTGTCTTTTTCTTTTAGACGATGCAAAGATACGAACTTTCAATTGTGTTCGCAAACAAATTATTAAAAAAGTTGCCAAAACCCTTTCTTTTTTGATTTAAATCAAAGAAACATCCTCTATTTTCTAACATATCGTAGCTTTTATTTCTCTTTTAATTTAAATATGTAAGAAAACAGTATATCTATACAGAATCTCATAAAATAAAGACTTTTTATTGTGACTATAAAATTAGAAACAAAAAATATGGAGTGACTATTATTTCAGTTTAATGAAATTAATAGTGACTACCTTTTTAGTTTATAAAGTAAAAAAGTGTCTACTGAAATCAGGAAAGTCAAATTTTGCAGCAAAATTGTAAAAACCGCGATCCACCCCTAGGGGTGGGCCCTTTGTCTACTTCTATTAGGAACTAGAATGAAGTATGTAAATACTAACTAGGAATAAGATAGAAGATTGACAAGTAGAATTAGGAATAGAGAAAATAATTGTCAACTTACAATAGGAATAAGAAACTATGTAGTCAACTAAATATAGGAAACTACATTATCAGAACATGCTCAAGCCGTGGGGCATCTATGCCCAAAGCTTGGGGAGACAATGCCCAAGCCGTGGGGAGACGATGCCCAAGCCGTGGGGACACAATGCCCAAGGCTTGGGCAAACCTTGCTCATTCGTATATCTTGTGGATTAACAGTATGTAATCAAGAATATAAAGGGGGAAATATAGCAAAGTGGAATAATTTCTTTCACATTCTTTGCCGATTGTCGATTTTTTATTGTACCTTTGCAGTCAATGTGCAGACACATATATATATAATCATGTAGAATAAGATATATGGAAGAACAAAATCATATAGACAAAGCGCTTGCTTTCATGGAGAGTCTGGAAAAGTTAGGAAACCAACTCAAAGCTGCGGAAGAACACCAGAAACATCTCTTAGCTCGCATGCTTGAACTTAAGAAGGAAAATCTGTTGGATTCTGAGGAATATGGACAACTCGCGCAACAAAGCAAGAGCTTGCAAGACATCATTGACAAATGGCGCCCTATTTATCTGGAGCGCATGGAAATGGTAAAAGGAGTTCAGAAAAGAAAAAGAACCAAGAAATAAACCATTTGGTTCTTTGTCCTTTTGGACTTTTCATATACTGGGGTAATCTTCTAAATTATCAATAAAGAAACCACAGTAAAAATCAAAGATCCAAAATTGTTAGCAAAAAAAATAAATGGTAAAAAGTGACTATAATAAAATAAAAAATAAATAAAATGGAAGAAACAAAAAACAAATTTATCGTTTTGTCATACTCACTCTATGACACAACAAAAGGTGACGATGGTAACGAAGAATTGCTTGAGAAGACTGCTGACGAGCGTCCTTTCATCTTCGTAAGCGGTATGGGTGCTACTCTCCCTTCATTCGAGGAGCAGGTAGTTAACCTGGAGAAAGGTGCTGAGTTTGACTTCGAATTGACTCCAGACCAGGCTTATGGTGAGCATTTCGACGAGCGTGTCATCGAACTCGACAAGCAAATCTTCACTATCAACGGTCAGTTTGATGCTCAGCATGTACAGGTTGGTGCAGTAATTCCTCTCCAGAACGAGGATGGCAACCGTTTCTTAGGTCTTGTATTAGCTATCTCAGAGGACAAGGTTAAGATCGACCTCAACCACCCATTGTCAGGCAAGAAGCTCAACTTCTGTGGTGAGGTTTTGGAAAACCGCGAGGCTACTGCAGAAGAGGTTGCACACATGGCAAAGCTCCTGAGCGGTGAAGGTCAGCAGGGTTGCGGCGGTAGCTGCGAGAACTGCGGTGGCGACTGCAAGGATGGAAATTGCGAAGGTGGCAACTGCGAGGGCGGTTGTGACTGCAATAAATAATCATACAATATGAAGATGGGGCTTTCATGCCCCATTTTTTTCATGACAATAAACCCATAATTTTATGAGAAATACTTTTGGCAATCTCTTCACGCTTACCACTTTTGGCGAAAGCCATGGCATAGCAGTAGGCGGTGTAATTGACGGTTTCCCAGCTGGCATCGAAATTGATATGGATTTCATTCAGAGTGAACTGAATCGTCGCCGACCAGGACAAAGTCATATTACAACTTCCAGAAACGAAGCTGACAAAGTGGAGTTTCTCAGCGGAGTTTTCGAGGGTAAATCCACAGGAACACCTATCGGATTCGAGGTAAGGAACACCAACCAGCATTCACAGGACTACGAAAATATGCGTTGTCTGTTCCGTCCTTCTCATGCAGACTATACCTATCATGAGAAGTATGGCATACGCGACCATCGTGGCGGAGGCCGTTCTTCTGCCCGTATCACCATCGCCAGATGCGTAGGAGGTGCTCTTGCTAAATTGGCACTGCGTCAACTCGGCATCAGCGTCACCGCATACACCTCTCAAGTTGGCAATATTGCCCTTGACAGAGACTACCGGAAGTATGATCTTACAACTATAGAAGATAATATCGTACGTTGCCCTGATCAGGAAAAAGCTAAACAGATGGAAGATCTCATCGCCAAGGTAAAATCAGAAGGTGATACCATTGGAGGAGTTATTGCATGTGTTATCAAGGGTTGTCCTGTTGGACTGGGTGAACCGGAATTCGATAAATTGCATGCGCAGTTGGGTGCAGCCATGTTGGGTATCAATGCCGTCAAGGGATTTGAGTATGGAGAAGGATTTGAAGGAGTCACCACTCGTGGCAGCGAACAGAACGATGTATTTATTCCTGCCAAGGAAGGTACTACCCATCAGGCCATCACTCCTACAGACGGACAGGATGTTACTACGACAACCAACCATAGCGGAGGCATCCAAGGTGGTATCAGCAATGGTCAGGACATCTATTTCCGCATAGCATTCAAACCCGTAGCTACTATCTTGACAGAACAGCATACAGTAGATCTGGAGGGCAATCCAACCCTACTGAAAGCCCGTGGTCGTCATGATCCATGTGTCCTGCCTCGTGCAGTACCTGTTGTCGAAGCAATGGCAGCTATGGTCATCCTCGACAATTATCTTTTGAATAAGACCGTGAAATTATAAGGAGTAAGCTTCATCATAGAACGAAGCTTACTTCTTAAGGCAATGAAGCCTACTTCGACAAGCATCGAAGTAGGCTTCATTTTTTCACCCCAAAAGCAGTTATAGGCTATTAAGCCATTATGCCAAAAAGAGACCTACGCTGTCATTTGCTTCAACTTCTTCAAGAGAGCAAACATAACAATAGCACTGATCAAACAGAGCGCAATTAAAATACCCCAATTATACATCAAAGGAATCTTATTCCAAAGCATAGATGGGATTGAGCTCAAATAGTTACCGATTGCTGTAGCTACAAACCAACCACCCATCATCAATCCCTTATACTTAGGAGGTGCTACCTTAGAAACAAAGGCTATGCCCATAGGAGAAAGCAGCAACTCAGCAAGTGTCAAGGTGAAATAGGTGGAAATCAACCATCCAGGAGACAAGATACTTTGGGTGCTGTCACCCAAGGCCATTGGTGAAATCAAATCGGTCGAAGCCAAGGTAATCACACCGAAGCCTAGAGCTGCAACCAACATACCCCAAGCAATACGAGTAGGAGCACTCACCTCCTTGCCCTGCTTGGTGAGCGTACCAAAGAACAGCATACTGAATGGAGTCAATGCGACAACAAAGAACGGATTGAACTGTTGAAAATCAGAAGGCTGACCCATCGTCGGATTTTCCATTCTCATAAACAAAACGATGGCTACCGCCCACAAGACAATAGTAGAAACGCCACAGATAATCTTGTTCTTGCTAGTCTTTGCCTGGAACGACCCAAAACCAGTGTAAACTGATAGAGCGATGAGAGCTAAGCTAAAGATATTAAACCATACGCGCATACCACCACTCACGGTCAAGTTGGTATATTTCTTGGCAAAGAATGTCAAGGCTGAACCATTCTGGTGGAAAGCCATCCAGAAAAAGATGACCACTGCGAAAACTAGCAACAAAGCGATGACACGATCCTTCTCCTGCTTAGGAGTAAGCACCTCGACATTGCCCTCCTGCTCCTTAGCTTGCTTGGCCGTCACATCGGCGTGCTTGAACCAAGAACGACAAGCAAAGTAGATGACAGCAGACACAATCAAGGAAACACAAGCCACGCCAAAGCACAAGCCATAAGCACCATAAAGCGCCTTCAGGTATTCAGGATTGGTATTGGCTGCATCATACACAAAACCATATTGACCGAGATATACATTGGTAATCCACTTTGCCATAGAAGGTGCAAACATAGCACCGATGTTAATTGCCATGTAGAAAAGGCTGAACGCATCGATACGACGCTCCGCATACTTTGGATCATCATACAAATTACCCACAAGCACTTGTAAGTTACCCTTGAAAAGACCCGTTCCCAAGGAAACGCAAGCCAAACCTGCAAACATAGACACCTGACCAGTCGTGTCGGCATCTGTTGGAATTGCCAATCCCAGATAACCTAGGAACATTGTTACAAAACCGATGGTAACACACTTGCCATAACCAATCTTATCGGCAATCATACCACCGAAGAGAGGTGCGAAATAAACTACGGCCAGGAAGATAGCATATACCTGTCCTGCCTGCGACTCAGTCCATCCAAACTTAGCTTGCATGAACAACGTAAAAATGGCGAGCATGGTATAGTAACCAAAACGCTCACCAGTATTAGCCAAAGCTAACGCATAAAGACCTTTAGGTTGATTCTCAAACATAATTATTTTAATTAATTTTAATCAGTTTGCAAAGATACGGAAAATCTTTGAATATACAAACAATATGCACTATTTTCATCAATTTTACCTCACTTTTGTTGTAAAATCATGTAACAACTTAGGCACAATTCCAATTCTTTTACTAATTATCTGCCAGATAAAAAATAAAAATATTCAAGAAGATACACAATAAAATCAAACTTTTTCGGTTTATATGACAAAGAAGTTGCAGTTTTTTTTGTAATTTTGCACCCCGAAACAGGTAATATCGGTTTCAGCGATAATAAAACAGATAATTTAATAGACAATTAAATACAGGTAAAAAGATAAATATTTATGAGACAACTTAAGATTAGCAAGAGTATAACCAACCGTTCCAGTGAAGCACTTGATAAGTACTTGGTGGAGATTGGTCGTGAACCTATGGTCTCTATTGATGAGGAGATCGAACTCGCACAGAAGATTCGCAAAGGCGGTCGCGAGGGTGAGCGTGCTAAAGATAAATTGGTGAAAGCCAACCTCCGCTTCGTGGTTTCTGTAGCAAAACAGTACCAGCATCAGGGCCTTTCGCTCACCGACTTGATTGATGAGGGAAATATCGGACTTGTAAAGGCTGCTGAGAAATTTGATGAGACTCGCGGTTTTAAGTTTATCTCATACGCAGTTTGGTGGATTCGCCAGAGCATCCTTCAGGCTATTGCAGAGCAGAGCCGTATTGTTCGTCTGCCACTCAACCAGGTAGGTGCTTTGAGTAAAATCCAGGCTGAGATTAGTAAGTTTGAGCAAGAGCATCAGCGCAAGCCATCCGTTTCAGAATTGAGTAAGATAACCAACATGGAGGAAACTAAGATTGACCAGACCATCAAGGCTGACAATCACCACATGAGTATCGATGCTCCATTCGGTGGCGAGGATGATGACAATGCGATGGTTGACGTGATGGCATCAGGTGATGACACACGTACAGACAAGCAGGTGGATTTCGAGTCAATGAGCAGTGAGTTGAAGCGCGTACTTGACGCTGTTCTCAAACCTCGTGAGCGTGATATTCTCTGCTATTGCTATGGCATCGGATGCCATGAGAAAGGCTTGGAAGAAATCGGAAGCGAGTTCAATCTCACCCGTGAACGTGTACGTCAGATTCGCGAAAAAAGTATTCTGAAGCTTCGCGACAGTGGAAAGATAAAAATTCTCATGAAATACTTAGGATAAAAAAAAGCTTGGCAAAATTTATTTGCCAAGCTTTTTTATATTTCTCTATTAACTAAAAAGGGTTTCTTTTACTTCATCAAGTCTTGCCTTAATGCAGGATGAAAATTAATGCTGGATGAAATTTCCATCCTTATCTATCAGTCCAGGCATACCATCCTTGACAGCTTCAAAATAAGGATATTCATCGCGTAAACAAATCTCATCATAGAGGAAGTCTGCAACAATGGTATCATTACCATCAGGATAAACCAACC
>OQVS01002423.1_pt1 | contig 11885 bp, 8 predicted proteins | sample 1691601 | NCBI WGS metagenome assembly OQVS01 (sample SAMN03418268, study PRJEB22391) | human gut metagenome | biome: human-gut; feature: organic feature; material: feces | host: Homo sapiens | place: Tanzania | collected 2013-01 | reverse complement strand
AGAATGCTCCCTTCATCTCATTGTAGACCACGCCGTTGACCTTCAGTTCTTCATTGTCACCTTCCAGCTCATAATGCCAGCCTTCCTGACGGAAAATGGATTCATTTTTATAAATATTCGGGTAGAATACAGCATCCAGATAGACATGCATCAGGTTCTGGAAATCCTTGTCATTGCAGCTTGCCACCGGATATACGGTCTTGTCCGGATAAGTCATGGCATTTAAAAAAGTATTCAGCGACCCCTTTACCAGTTCCACAAAAGGATCCTTCACCGGGAATTCCTTTGATCCGCATAATACAGAGTGCTCCAGAATATGTGCCACGCCTGTGGAGTCCTTGGGTGTGGTACGGAAACCAATGTAAAATACTTTGTTCTCATCGTCATTGGATACCAGTGCCACTCTTGCTCCGGTCTTCTTGTGACGGCACAGATAGGTCACGCTGTTGATGTCCGGGATCTGCCGTTTTTCTATGATCTCATATGTTGATAAATCTTCTACTCTCATTTATGATGTGTCCTCTTTCTAAATCTATCGCCCATTCGTGATCCGGGATCAGAAGCCTGCCAGTGCCAGCTTGCTCATGGAGATTTCCTGGATCACGACACCCTTAGCCTCTTTTTCTTCGGGGGGCATGGCGGTCAGTTCCCGGATGTTCAGCTCCTTCGTCACATACCGTTTCTTCCCTCTGCCGAAGATTCCTTTTTTCTCCTCGATAATGTTGATCTTCACCCGTGCCTTGATCCGGTCGTAGATCTTCACCAGAAAACTGTCCGGCTTCAGATAATACAGATGGGTCTCCAGCGTGTCCTGGGGATCCACTTCTTTTTCCGCTAAAATATAGCGTTCCACAATGAGGCGGAATTTAAACGCCACCTCGTCCTGCTCCAACAGCTCTGCAAAAGTATATTTTGCACCTATGTAGACTTTTGCCGTGTCCTGCAGGCTGTATTTATAATTCTCATAAACTGTCTTTTGCATTGTTGTCGATATCCTCAATCTTGAAACCGCTCATCCGCACTGCATCCTCGATCATTTTGCGGGACATGCCGGTCTCCTCCATCAGTTCCTCTATGGTCACCTTGCGGTTCAGCTCCTCAGCCAGTTCTCTGGCTTTGTCCGCCACCTTGTTGACCTTGTCTTCCACACGCTTGTCGATCTTGGAATTTTCTGCATGTTCGGCAATGTATTCTTCCATGGCATCCATGATCATCTTACCAAGCATTCCCTCGACTTCATCCGGCTTCTCCAGGCTGCCCAGCATGGTCACACCGAAGGAAAGTGCCAGATTGCCTTCTCCCACCAGATCTTCCAGCAGAACGCCCTGTCCGGCATAGAGTTTTGCGATCTCTGCCACATCCGCCAGATGCATTTCGACCAGACGCTGCTGTGCATCCGTCTCTCCCGCCATGGCTGCAATGGAAAATGCCTGTTTTTCACCGTCACTGTAAGTCGGTAATGCTGCAACTTCATCCAGATATTCCTGTAAATAATCCTTTTCCTCATCCGTCAGGAATTCATCGGGATCCATGGGCTGTCCGATACCGATTTTATGTTTTAACAGGTAATCAAATACCATCTGCAATTGTTCACCGCTTAAGTCAAGTTCGGCAAAGGCTTCCTTTACCTGTTCTTCACTGATACAGTTCCCCTGCTCCTTGGCGGTCTTGCGGACCTGTTCTAAGGTCTGGGCGAATAATACTTCTTTATTCATATAAAAATTCTCCTTTTAAATAATACACTTTCTTTGTGCTCCGCACATTGCCTGCAAGCAGTCATGCCGTCTGCCTCTTGCAATAACACACTTTCTCCGTGCTCCGCACTCTCGAAAGTGTACATCCATTCGCAGTCCGGACTACTTCACGTGCTCGTGCGTAAACAGATGATACTGGCAATATTCGTAGTTGCCGTTACATTTGGAGCAGAAACGGAACTCCAGGCTCGGATCATCCTCTTCTGTCCGTCCGCAGATTGCGCATTTATGTCTTGTGACTTTCGCCCGTCCGGCATTGGATTTCCGTTCGAACTGTGCCTTGCGGTGCATCTGTTTCGGAGAAATACGGCTGCGATGCAGTCTGTAAAAGTATAACACAAAATTCAAAAGTGATGCCACTACCGCAAACTTGGTGAACAGATTTCCGGCTATTACCGTATAGATCATCAGGACAGCATCCAGAATGCCCATCCACTTTACCTTTACAGGAATCACAAACATCAAAAGCACCTGCATATCCGGATACGTTGCAGCAAACGCCAGGAAGATGGACAAGTTGATATAATAGGTGCTGAACGCATAGGATCCGCTATAGAATACCACGGATGCGGTCTCCGTAGCCATACCTCCGGTGAACAGATAAAGAACTCCCATGCACAGGAAGCTGCCGACAATCGTGAACAGCATACCGGAGAAAATATAGACGTTGTAACGGTAGGTTCCCCAGGTCCGCTCCAGTGCTGTTCCCAGATTATAATAGAACAACAGCATAATGATCGTAAAAATATCCAGGCTGTCCGGCGGAACGATCACCCAGGTCACCAGACGCCAGATCTGTCCGTGCAGGATCCGGTAAGGATCCAGTGTCAGAAATCCCAGCAGATTTGTACCGCCTGCAGCTCCCATCAGTTGGATGATATATCCCGCCACATAGCACATGATCAGTATCAGTGTGAGATTCGGAATGGCATATTTGCCGAATTTTTTCTCAAATTTGCTCATAAAGTCGTTTCTCCGTTTCTATTAGTTACCCATTCGTTTTTTCTCTATCGAGATTGTAACATCCACAGGACAATAAGTAAACCGCACGTTCAAAAGTTTATAGAATTCCTATTTATTTAAGTTTTTCTTTACACAATTTTAACGACAGCGTTTTATCTTTGTTCGTTGCATTATGTTTTTTTTTGTCGTATAATGAAAAATGTTTTGTGAAAGAAAAGTCACATATATTAAGAAGTAATTCTGTAACTCATCCATTGACCTTCTGAATAGTTACAGCATTTTATCAGGAAGGATGTATCACATGAATTCAAAGGAAAAATACGCAACGCTAGGCATAGATATCGGTTCTACCACTGTCAAGATTGCGATTTTAGATGAAACCCACAATATTTTATTTTCCGATTATGAACGTCACTTCGCCAATATCCGGGAGACCTTGTCCGGACTCCTGAAAAAAGCTTATGACCAGCTGGGTGAATTGCAGCTGCACCCCATGATCACCGGCTCCGGCGGACTGACGTTAGCCAATCACTTAGGTGTGCCTTTCACTCAGGAGGTGGTAGCCGTGGCTACTTCCCTGCAGGAGCTGGCACCCAAGACCGACGTAGCCATTGAGCTGGGTGGTGAGGATGCGAAGATCATCTATTTCGAAGGCGGTAACGTGGAGCAGCGTATGAACGGCATCTGTGCCGGCGGTACCGGTTCCTTTATCGACCAGATGGCGAGCCTCATCCAGACGGATGCTTCAGGTCTGAATGAGTATGCGAAAAATTATAAATCCCTCTACACCATTGCCGCCCGCTGTGGCGTATTTGCCAAGACCGATATCCAGCCCCTGATCAACGAAGGTGCTACCAAGGAAGACCTGTCTGCTTCTATTTTCCAGGCTGTGGTAAACCAAACCATTTCCGGTCTGGCCTGCGGTAAGCCGATCAGGGGGCATGTTGCTTTTCTCGGAGGCCCGCTTCATTTTCTGTCTGAGTTGAAGGCTGCTTTCATCCGTACCCTGAATCTGGATGACGAGCATATCATTGATGTGGACAACTCTCATCTGTTCGCTGCCATCGGTTCTGCGCTGAATGCGAAGGAAGAGGTCTGCATCAGCCTGTCCGATATGGTGAAAAAGCTGTCCTCCGATATCAAGATGGAATTCGAAGTGGAACGCATGGAGCCCCTGTTTGCAGACAAAGCAGCTTACCAGAAATTCGTAGAGCGTCACAGCAAGCATCACGTGACCACCGGAGACTTACAGTCCTATCAGGGTAAGGCGTTCCTGGGTATCGATGCCGGTTCCACCACCACGAAGATCGCACTGGTGGGTGAAGATGGTTCTCTCCTGTACTCTTTCTACTCAAGCAATGACGGAAGCCCCTTAAAGACGGCGATCCGTTCCCTGAAAGAGATCTACTCTCTCCTGCCCAAAGGTGTGGAGATCGTACGCTCCTGCTCCACCGGTTACGGTGAGGCGCTGATGAAAGCCGCTTTCCTGCTGGATGACGGTGAAGTAGAGACCGTGGCACATTACTATGCCGCTGCATTTTTCGATCCCAGTGTAGACTGTATTCTGGACATCGGCGGTCAGGATATGAAGTGCATCAAGATCAAGAACCAGACCGTAGACAGCGTACAGTTAAACGAGGCATGTTCCTCCGGCTGTGGTTCCTTTATCGAGACCTTCGCAAAATCCCTGAACTACACGGTACAGGATTTCGCACAGGCTGCCCTCTTCGCAGAGCATCCTATTGATCTGGGTACCCGTTGTACCGTATTCATGAACTCCAAGGTAAAACAGGCCCAGAAGGAGGGCGCTTCCGTAGCGGATATTTCCGCAGGACTTGCCTACTCCGTTATCAAGAATGCATTATTTAAGGTGATCAAAGTCTCCGATGCTTCAGAGCTTGGTAAAAATATCGTGGTACAGGGCGGTACGTTCTATAACGATGCCGTTCTGCGCAGCTTTGAAAAAATTGCTGACTGTCAGGCCATCCGTCCCGACATTGCCGGTATCATGGGTGCTTTCGGTGCCGCTCTGATCGCCAGAGAGCACTATGAGGACGGCTATGTGACCACCATGCTGGATTACCAGAAGATCTGTGATCTGCAGTTTGAGACCAGTATGGCAAAATGTAAGGGCTGTACCAACAACTGCCGTTTGACCATCAACAAATTCTCCGGCGGCCGTCAGTTCATCTCCGGCAACCGTTGCGAACGAGGTATCGGTGGTCAGAAGAATGCCCATAATGTACCGAACTTATACGAATATAAATTACATAGATTATTCTCCTATGAATCCCTGGATGCCGACAAGGCTCCCAGAGGTGTGGTAGGTATCCCCAGAGTACTGAATATGTACGAGGATTATCCGTTCTGGTTCACATTCTTCACCGAACTGGGCTACCGTGTGGTGCTCTCTCCCAGCTCCAACCGCAAGATTTACGAGCTTGGTATTGAGTCCATCCCCAGTGAATCCGAATGTTATCCTGCAAAGCTGGCTCACGGTCATGTGACCTGGCTGATCCGTCAGGGTATTAAGTTCATCTTCTATCCTGCGCTGTTCTATGAACGCAACGAGTTCGAAGATGCGAACAACCATTACAACTGCCCCATCGTTACTTCTTATTCCGAGAATATCAAGAATAACGTGGAGGAAATCGCCGGTGGTGAGATCACTTTCCGCAATCCGTTCATGTCCTTCAGAGATCTGGGAACAGTGACGGATGCATTGACGAAGGAATTCACCGAGATTCCCGCCTCTGAGATTGCCGCCGCCTGCGAAAAAGGCTGGCAGGAGCTGGCAGATGCCCGTCACGATATGGAGAAAAAAGGCGAAGAGACGTTGGAATACTTACGTCAGACAGGCAAGCGCGGTATCGTGCTTGCAGGCCGTCCTTATCATGTGGACCCTGAGATCAATCACGGTATTCCCGAGCTGATCACCTCCTACGATATGGCAGTGCTGACGGAGGATTCCATCTCCCATCTGGCGAAGCCTGAGCGGCCCCTCATCGTATCCGACCAGTGGATGTATCACTCCAGGTTATATGCCGCTGCAAGCTATGTGAAGACGGTAGAGAATCTGGATTTGATCCAGCTGAATTCCTTTGGCTGCGGTCTGGATGCCGTTACCACCGATCAGGTGAACGATATCCTCTCCGGCTCCGACAAGATCTACACCTGTTTAAAGATCGATGAGGTCAACAACCTGGGTGCGGCACGTATCCGTATCCGTTCCCTGTTGTCTGCGATCCGTGTCCGTGAGAAACTGGGCAAGCACCGCAACATCCGTTCTTCCGCTATCGAGAAGGTACCGTTTACCGAAGAAATGCGTAAGGACTACACCATCATCTGTCCGCAGATGTCCCCGATCCACTTTGAGATCCTGCAGCCTGCGTTCAATGCCTGCGGTTACAATTTTGTGGTATTGGACAATGACAACAAGCACTCCGTGGATGTAGGTCTGAAATACGTTAACAACGATGCCTGCTATCCTTCCCTGCTGGTAGTCGGACAGATCATGGAGGCTCTGCTGTCCGGCAAATATGACCTGAACAAGACCGCTATTATCATGAGCCAGACCGGTGGCGGATGCCGTGCGACGAACTATATCGGCTTCATCCGCCGTGCCCTGAAGAAGGCAGACATGGAGCAGATCCCTGTCATCTCCTTGAACCTGGCGGGTATCGAGAGTAATCCCGGCTTCCATCTGAATGCGGATCTGCTGTTACGTGCTGCAGTAGGTGCCGAGTTCGGTGATATCTTCATGCGTTGTGTCTACCGGATGCGTCCTTATGAAGCAACTCCGGGTTCCGTGGATGCTTTACATAGAGAATGGCTTAAGAAGGTACAGGATTTTGTATCCGCAAAGCATATCAGCATAGGTAAGTTCCGCAGGATGTGTACCGAGATCATCCGGGATTTCGATGCAATTCCGGTGTTGGATATCCAGAAGCCACGTGTAGGCGTGGTCGGCGAGATCCTAGTGAAGTTCTCTCCTGCCGGCAACAATCACTTGGTGGAGCTGTTAGAGAGCGAGGGTGCGGAAGCTGTCGTTCCTGATCTGATAGACTTCATGCTGTACTGCTTCTACAACCAGATCTACAAGGCAGAGCACTTAGGCACCAGCAAAAAGACTGCGAAGATCTCCGCACTGGGCATCTGGGCCATCGAGCATATCCTGCGTGGTTCTGCCGTGAAGGCATTTGAGCAAAGTAAGCATTTCGATGCTCCCACCAGCATCTACAAGATCGTCTCCTATGCGGAGCCCATCGTATCCATCGGCAACCAGACCGGTGAAGGGTGGTTTCTTACCGGCGAGATGGTGGAGCTGATCAAGGAAGGCGTAGCGAACATCGTATGTACCCAGCCCTTCGGCTGCCTGCCGAACCACGTCGTTGGCAAGGGCGTGATCAAGGCCCTGCGGAAGGCATATCCTTCCTCCAATATCGTGGCCATCGACTACGATCCCGGTGCCAGCGAAGTCAACCAGCTTAACCGCATCAAGCTCATGCTCTCTACCGCCCAGAAGAATCTGAAGAAGGGCGAGGGTGCGGAATAAGGAAAATATTTTTGATATGTGGCGGTGGCTTCACCCGCGGCAAGGGATTCTCAGAATCCCTGCCGCAGGTATTTTTGACATTTTTTGTTCTATCAGCCTATAAGTTCCGGATTTACTCTCTTTCTGACCATAGCTTTAGACTTAGTTGTCATTCCCATCCCCTTCGTTCCTGCTCGCTGCCGTCGCCCCTGCCCCTCCATTTTCATCTTATTCGTCCCTTTTTCTGATTTCCTCCATTTTGTCTGTTATAGCGACTTTTGGAGGAATTTTGTGCCTTAAACAGCTTTTTTTCCACCTTTCTATTTGTCTTTGACATTTTTTCAGGAAATCTTCTTTTTTTAATAATAAATCAGATCCTTTTTCCACCATTTGCAACCTTTTGATAGCTTTTTTCAGGAATTTATTTTCTTGACTATTTTCTCAAAGCAAGTTATACTAAGCGCATCTGTAAATCTTTCTATTCAGTTGGATAATTCTTCCAGAATTCCATGCATTTAACATTTAAAGGAGGTACTACAATTAATTACGCAGAATTAATACATCGAAAAGAACATCTGTTGAAAAAGAAAAATTTTCTTCTTAATGAAGTAAGTAAACTACCAGATGGAAGTATATCCTATAGTCGTAACAAAGGGATCTATATCGACTGGTTCTATCTGAAAAACGGAACTAGGAAGTATCTTCAGAAATCTCAAAAAGAACTGGCACAAGCTCTTGCATTAAAGAAATACTACGAACTTATGCTGCATGAAATTTCAGAAGAACTAACATTTATAGAAGCATATCAAAAGAAATTTTTCTCCACGATTCCAAGAGAAAAGGCTACTGACCTGTTGGCAGAGTCTTCTCCTTATTACCCATTACTGCAAGGCTATTTTGCGAAGGACAAGCTTCCGGTGTCTGCGCAGAAATGGTGCGCAGAGAGCTATGAAACCAATCCTTCTCATCCGGAAAATCTGATCCATACCACGCTGGCCGGGCATAAAGTCCGCTCAAAATCTGAAGTTATCATATCGAATCTGCTCTATACCAACCAAATCCCTTATCGTTATGAAGCGGCGCTGGCGTTAAAAGAATTCACGGCTTATCCGGATTTTACGCTTTTACATCCGGTTACGAATAAAATCTTCTACTGGGAGCATTTCGGCATGATGGATAATTCGCCCTATTGTGATACTGCCTACAACAAGCTGAAAACCTACTGCTATAACGGAATCTTTCCATCCATGCAGCTGATCACCACTTATGAGACAAGCAAGTACCCCATTTCCACAGATCAGGTGCAGCAGATCATAACGCAATATTTCCTCTAAATCAATAATTCCTTACATAAAAATTCTCTTAACATTGACTCTATTTCTTAATTAAAGGTAATCAATCCAATCATTTTCTATACAGCAAAAAGGACCGGTTCGTCCGGTCCTTCCGATAAAATACAATAAGCGATCATGATGCATTTGCTCTGCGGCTCTCAATATACTGCTGTAAGACTTCCGTGACTTCCTCCGGTGCAAGGCCGGCATCCTCGATGATGTCACTCACCGCTTCCAGTTCTTTACGCTTCTTCTGTTCAAACAATTCTTCTAACTCACGTTGTTCTGATTCCATGCGGATATTTAATGCATTGATCAACTCCTGTTTTGCCTGGATCTTTTCCTCCAGGGATTTTCTTTGTCCTCTTGGCATATACTGTGTGCTCCTTTCCTGATGGCAATCCTATGGATCCGTGGATCATGTTTCCTGCCGCGTGATCCGAAAAAGCATGACCATTCATCAGGGATCACAGATTCCGTAGGAACTATCATGATCTATCATGAATGGCCTGATATGTTACAGTATATGGACAAGAATGTAAAAATATACCAAATTCCCGGCAATATTATGCTGTTCCGGAACAGTCTGGTGAATCTGTCAATGTATCTCATACCCCGGAGTGATCTCGTGAATCTGTCAATATATATATATCATACTCCGCAACGGTCTGGTGAATCTGTCAATAAATATCATTCTCCAGAACGGTCTTGCGAAATCGATCAAATCCTCATTTCAAATTATCTACCGCTGCTTTTAATTTATTCAGTGCAAGCTCCAGGGTTGCTCTGGGGCAGGCGATATTCACGCGCTGGAAATCTGCTCCGCTGGGTCCGAACATAGCTCCGCCGTCCAACCAGAGTCCCGCTTTCTCTACGATAAACTGATCCAGCTCCCTACCGGAGATCCCAAGTTCTCTGCAATCCAACCATACCAGATAAGTGCCCTCCGGCTCAACCAGATGAATCCTTGGAATCTTCTCCTGCAGATAGGAACGAAGGAAATTCAGGTTTCCCAAAAGATACTCCCGCAGCTGATCCAGCCACTCTTCTCCGGCACGGTATGCCGCCTCACAGGCAACCGTTCCCAATGCATTGGGCTCATCATAACCAGTCTTATCGATCTCTTTCCGGAATGCCTCCCGCAATGTGGCATTGGGAATAAAAATATTGGAGATCTGTAAGCCTGCCAGATTGAACGTCTTGCTGGGAGCAGTGCAGACCACGGTAAACTCCGCAAAACGGGCATCCACATTGGCAAATACCGTGTGCTCATATCCGGGATAGACAAAATCATTGTGAATCTCATCACTAACCACGATTACATGGTGCTTCAGACAGATTTCCCCCAACTTCTGCAGTTCCTCTCTGGTCCATACTCTGCCCACCGGATTATGTGGATTACAGAGGATAAACAGTTTTATATTTTCCTGTTCGATCTTGCGTTCAAAGTCCTCATAATCTATCCGGTATTGTGGAATTCCAGCCGACGGTTCTTCTTCGTATACCAGCGTATTATCTATTACTTTCCGGTCATTGTCACGAATAATATTGGTAAACGGATAATAGACCGGATTCTGGATCAGTACCGCATCCCCGGGCTCAGTGAATGCCTTTACCGCAGCTCCCAGAGCAAATACCACGCCGGGAGTCTTCACGATCCACTCCCTCTTTGTTTCCCATTGATGATTTTTCTTCATCCAATTCATGATAGCATTGTAATAGGGATCCTTGGGCTGCGTATAGCCGTAGATTCCATGCTCCACTGCTGCGTGAAGGCTCTTTGTGATCTCTTCGGATACCTGGAAATCCATATCCGCAACCCACAGAGGAAGTACCTCTGATGGCTTTCCCCTCTCCATAGCAAAATCATATTTCAGGCAGTTTGTTCCCTTACGGTTTATAATTTTATCAAAATTGTATGTAGTCATACAGCTAACCATACCTTTCTCAAAATCTGCAAATTTTCAGGCACTTCCGTCCCATACAGACCATATTCTACGTTAATTTACTACATAATCCTTTTCATCAGTCATCATACCATTTCTTTCGTTTGAAAGCACCCTGCACATCTTATCTCGATGCTTTCCGGTGCGTCATCCTAGGGAAACCTTCAACGCAGCTGACTGAATTATTACGTATACCAGTTAGCCCCTCTCAGGCAAATGCCTGCTCCAGATCTGCCAGCAGGTCATCGATATTCTCAATACCAACGGACATTCTCAGAAGTTTCTCATCCACACCCAGAGCTTCCCTGACCTCTACAGGTACATCTGCATGGGTCTGCTTCATGGGATAGGTCAGAAGACTTTCCACGCCGCCCAGACTTTCCGCAAAACGGATCAGCTTCACACTCTCCAGAATTTTGACAGCTTTTTCGGCAGAATTCAACCGGAAAGAGATCATTCCGCCATAACCGCTGCATTGTCTGTCGATCAGTTCCTTATCCGGGTGGGAATCCAGTCCGATATAATATACCTTCTCCACTTCCGGCCGCTGCTCCAGCCAGTGAGCGATGGCCAGGGCATTCTTCTGGTGCTGTTCCATACGGACGGCCAGTGTCTTGATACCTCTTAATAACAGCCAGCTGTCGAAGGCGGACAGACAGGCGCCAGTAGTCTTGTAAATGTTATAAAGCTGCTCATACAGGGTATTATCCTTCACCACCAGAAAACCGGACAGGGTATCATTATGTCCCTCCAGATATTTGGTCCCACTGTGTACCACGATATCTGCACCCAGATTCAACGGCTTCTGGAAATAGGGAGACAGAAATGTATTATCCACGATCAGCAGGCATCCGTTCTCATGGGCCAGATCTGCAATGGCCTGAATATCCGCCACTTTCATCATCGGATTGGACGGAGTCTCCAGATAGATGGCTTTCGTCTCCGGGCGCAGTGCCGCCTTCACAGTGTCCACGTTGGAGGTATCTACACAATCCACTGAAATACCGTTCTTGTGGCTGATCATATTCCATAATCTTAAGGTTCCACCGTACAGATCATCTGTAGCAATTAGATGATCCCCGGGAGAAAAGATTTCCATCATTGCAGTGATTGCAGCCATTCCTGTAGAAAATGCCAGTGCCTCCGTTCCCTGTTCCAACAGAGCAACCGTCTTCTGCACCTCGTCCCTGGTAGGATTACTGCAGCGGGAATAGTCATATCCCGTGCTCCTTCCCAGTCCCGGATGTGCATATGCCGCATTCTGATAGATGGGCATGCTGATAGCACCGAACGGATCCTTTCTCTCATTACTTCCCTGGACACATATGGTCTCTGCTGCAAATGCCATCTTTTT
>OQVS01002422.1_pt1 | contig 11892 bp, 7 predicted proteins | sample 1691601 | NCBI WGS metagenome assembly OQVS01 (sample SAMN03418268, study PRJEB22391) | human gut metagenome | biome: human-gut; feature: organic feature; material: feces | host: Homo sapiens | place: Tanzania | collected 2013-01 | reverse complement strand
TCCCAGCAGTTAAAGGCATGGCGGCCCACGGGAGGACGCCGCCATGCTGTTTTACTATCATTATAATCTAATCCACTTCTACCGCTTAAAAAAAGCCTTGCCCCGCCACGGGAATATTCCGGCTATGAGTATGAACTATACCATGTAAGAAAACAACAAAACGCTTCAAATCGTCGCCCGGTAGGTTTACGACCTGCCGGGCGATTTTTGTCGATTTTCGCGGATTCTCATCCACTAACCCAGAGGGACAAGCAAGCCCGCATTGCCCGCGCAGGATGGCACATCCCGGAAAATCTTACTTTCGTACCGGTTGATTTTGCAAAAGACCGCCTTTCGGAACGGTTGGTTGCAAGCGGCTTCGATAAAAGGCAGGAAACGCTGTTTTCATGGCTGGGTGTAACGTATTATCTTTCTGCGGAGGGCATCGAAGTCTGGAGCGTGAACGAAGGACAGCAGCGATTTGACACCCATGTGGACAAGCTGATGAACGGTTCATTAAGGAGATTCGCGTCCGAAAGGACTATGAGATCTCGATCACCCTGAATGCCAGCTTCGACCAAGTGGAGCAGCTCAAGGCTGTATCAACCTACGATGGTGCGGAAATTTTTGAAGAAATTTCCGAAAAGGGGGCATAAAAGCGATGCGGCAAAAACGAAAATCTCCACGGTAGACATTCCTACTGGTTGGAACCCGCGCACTAAGCAACAGCCCACTGGGCTGATTGCTTACCCTGCCTGCGGCAGGGCCGTGCTGTTCAAATCCCTCTAGGTCCAAAAGACAGCGTGTGACTTATGTGTACGCAAAAGAAAAGCAGCAGCGTTAAAATTACGCTGCTGCTAAAAGTGGACCTAGAGGGATTCGAACCCTTGACCTCTCGGATGCGAACCGAACGCTCTCCCAACTGAGCTATAGGCCCATGAAGATGACGCTGATAGTGTACCGCGTTTCGGGGCGTTTGTCAAGCAGTTTTGGGAGAGTGTGCACACAAGATCACAGCTGGCCGAGCTGCCAGAAGGCTACCGCGCTGGCAGCGGCCACATTGAGGGAGTCTACCCCGTGGGACATGGGGATCCTGACGGTATAGTCGCAGGCGGCGATGGTGCTGCTGGCCAGGCCATCGCCCTCGGTGCCCAGCACGATGGCAAGTTTTGGCTCGGCGGCAAGGGCGGGGTCGTTGATGCTGACAGAGCGGTCACTCAGCGCCATGGCGGCAGTCTTGAAGCCCAGCGCATGCAGCTGGGCGCTGCCGTTTTCCGGCCAGTCGGCGGGGAAGGTGCCGATCTGCGCCCAGGGCACCTGGAATACCGTGCCCATGCTCACCCGCACGGCTCGGCGGCACAGGGGGTCGCAGCAGGAGGGGGTAATGAGCACTGCATCCATGTTCAGCGCAGCGGCACTGCGGAAGATGGCGCCTACATTGGTGGAATCCACGATGCCTTCCAGCACGGCCACCCGGCGGGCATGGGCACACACCTGCTCCACCGTGCGGGGTGCAGGGCGGCGGAATGCGCACAGCACACCCCGGGTCAGCGCAAAACCGGTCAGCTGTGCCAGCAGCTCCCGGTCTGCCGTATACACCGGCACATCGCCGCAGCGGCGCAGGATCTCCTGCGCGGGGCCGGTGATCTGCTTGCGCTCCATCAGCAGCGAAAGCGGCTGATAGCCGGCATCCAGCGCCCGGGCGATCACCTTGGGGCTTTCAGCGATAAAGATGCCTTTTTCCGGTTCCAGACGGTTGCGCAGCTGCGCCTGGGTGAGGCGGGCGTAGATATCCAGCTCCGGGGCAGTAAGGTCGGAGATCTCGTGAATGACAGGCATGAAAACGCTCCTTTGAAACGAAGTTTTTCTTATTGTAGCACAAGCCGGGGCAGAATGCAAAAGCCCTGCTGCACACAGGGTACAGCAGGGCAGAGGTTGCGTAGAAAGGGGACGCTTACTCCGAGCGCAGCGCCTTGACGGGGTTGCTCTTTGCGGCGCTGTGGGCGGGGAGCAGGCCGCCCAGCATGGTAAGCAGGGTGGCCAGAACGATGAGGATGAGCGCAGCCTGCGGCGGCAGCGATGCCACCACATTGACATCTCCGGCGATGCGGTGGATGAGCATGTTGCCGGGGATCAGCAGCAGCAGGCAGAGCACCACGCCCATCACGCCGGAGCACAGGCCGATGATAAAGGTCTCGGCGTTGAACACCTGCGAGATATTGTGCCGGGAAGCACCGATAGCACGCAGGATGCCGATCTCCTTGCGGCGTTCCAGCACACTGATATAGGTGATGACACCGATCATGATGGAGGACACCACCAGCGAGATGGCAACAAAGGCAACCAGCACACTGCTCACCATGCCAACGATCTCGGTAACGGAGTTCATCAGGGTGCCCACCATATCGGTGTAGTGGATCACCTTTTCTTCCTCGCCCTGCTGCCGCATGGCGGCATTGTAGGCATCCAGCTCGTTCACGACCAGCGCTTTGCGGTCAAAGCTGTTGGGGTAGATATAGATACTGTCCGGCTCTGCGTAGTCCACATACCCTATGCTGGTCAAGATGCTATCGTAGGTGGAAGCGGAGGACAGCAGGGTGTTTTTGATCAGTTCGGTCAGGTCAGAGCCGGTCATGTTAAGCTGGATGGCCTGCTGGAACGCCTGCGGGTCGATCTTGAGCGCGCTTTCTACCTGGCTGCTCAGCTGGGCAATGTTGCTCTGGATGGCCTGCACGATCTTTTCTTCCAGCTGGCCGGCCAGCGCCTGGATGGCAGGCCCCATCTGTTCCTGCAGGGCGGCGGTGAGCTGGGTCTGCAGTGCCTGCCCCAGCTGGGTGGAGTAGGTCTCCATCACGGTCTGCAGGTTCTGCTGGAGGACCTCCGCAAACTGTTTTTCCAGCCCGGAGGTGTCCAGCAGGTCGCCCATGGATTCTGCCAGCAGCTTCTGGAACGCCTCGGTCTTCATATAGGAAGAAAAGCCGATCTTGTCCAGGTTCAGCAGGCCGTTGCTGATGATATAGCGTTTATAGCCGTTCAGGATCTTTTGCATCAGCGCCTGCAGGCCGTCCTGAGAGATGTTCAGCTCCACGCCATCGAACAGCTCGCGCATATCCAGCTCCATGTCCGGCAGCGGCAGGCTGCTCAGATCCAGCTTGAAGCTGGAGGGGTCCAGCAGGGTGGAAAGGTCAAAGGAGCCATCGTTCAGGTCAAAAGCGCCGCTCAGGTCAAAGTGCAGGGCGCTGGTGTTGAACTGGAAGGCATCCTTGAGGGCATCGGTGTCCACCGAGAACAGCGATGCGATATCCAGAAAGCTGTTGCCGGCGGCATCAAAGGGTTCGCCGGTCAGCACATTGGTGTCCGGGTCTGCCAGCTGCTGGCGCACGATCTCGCTGCTGGCAGCCTGGTCGATGATGTGATAGGTCAGATCAGGCAGGTAGTCCAGGCCGCTGTGCAGGAGCCTGGAGGTGGCATCGGCCTTTGGCTGCACGATGCCTACGATGGTCAGATCCTCGCTGTCGGCCACCAGCTGCTGCATATACGCTTCATCGTTCATCTTGTTCAGCCACAGCTTGTGCTCGGCATCGTAGGTGTAGCAGTCGGCCTTGTTGACCAGCTTAAAGGTCATGCCGAGGAAATCATCGTAATTGTAGGTGCCGTAGTCGTCGGGCAGGTCGATCTTCTGGTTATTGGCGTACTGCTGCAGGATCTTGTCCAGCTCGGCCTGGTCCCGCAGGCCCATGGCGTACAGTGTGTAGTCCGAGATGCTGCCATCGGCGTTCAGCGTCAGCACCAGCTCGTTATATTTTTCCGGCCAGCGGCCTGCCTTTACATCGTACTGGTCCTCATACAGGGCGGGGGTCTCGACCATCTCCGAGAACACGTAAGGGCTGGATACAGAGGTCACCAGGCTGGAAAACGAGGTGCTGTCCTGGGCAATGTCTGAAAATGTGGTGTCCGGGTTCAGCTTCTGCACTGTGCCATCGGCGTTCTGCCGGTAGATCAGCGGCTCGGAAGTATACGAGTATTCCACCGTGGCGTTGTCCCGGATGGTGCAGGCATCGCTGTCCAGATACGCTTTCAAAGAGCGCAGGTCGTTGCTGGTGGTACCGATGTTCAGCTGGGTCAGCAGCTGCCGTACCGTGACCATGCCCTCCGGTGCGGATGAGGCGCTGGAAGCGCCGGGGTGGTTTTCAGGGTCCATCACGCTGGTCAGGTCGATGCCGGCGCTGCTGATCTGGAGCGGGTAGGCTGCCAGGGTGGAGCGCTCCATATCGGTGATATAGCGGTTTACGCCGTTGGAGAGCGAAAGGATCAGCGCGATGCCGATGATGCCGATAGAACCGGCAAAGGCGGTGAGCAGGGTGCGCGTTTTTTTGGTGAGCAGGTTGTTGAAGCTGAGGGAAAGGGAGGCGCGCAGCGACATGGAGGAGTGCCCCATGTTCCGGTGCACGGGGGCGGGGGCCGCAGCGTCGGCCTTGGGTTCATAAGGGTCTGTATCGGAGCGGATGACACCGTCTTTCAGGTTTACGATGCGGGTGGCATAGCGTTCGGCCAGCTCCGGGTTATGGGTCACCATGACCACCAGGCGGTCCCGCGCCACCTCTTTCAGCAGTTCCATCACCTGGATGCTGGTCTCGCTGTCCAGTGCGCCGGTAGGCTCGTCCGCCAGCAGGATGTCGGGGTTGTTCACCAGTGCGCGGGCAATGGCCACCCGCTGCATCTGACCGCCGGACATCTCGCTGGGATGCTTGTGCAGCTGGTCTCCCAGACCCACCTGTTCCAGTGCCTTGGCGGCCCGGCTGCGGCGCTCCGCACCCGAAATGCCGGAAATGGTCAGTGCCAGCTCCACGTTGGAGAGCACCGTCTGGTGGGGGATCAGATTGTAGCTCTGGAACACAAAACCAATGGTGTGGTTGCGGTAGGAGTCCCAGTCGCGGTCGGTATATTTTTTGGTGGAAACACCGTTGATGATCAGATCGCCGCTGTCGTAGCGGTCCAGACCGCCGATGATGTTCAGCAGGGTGGTCTTGCCGGAGCCGCTGGGGCCGAGGATAGCCACGAACTCGTTGTCTCGCAGGTTCAGGCTGACATTGTTCAAAGCGTGCTGCACAAGCTCGCCGGTCTTATATTCTTTGTTGATCTGTTTGAGTTGAAGCATAGATGTGCCTTTCCGGTACTGCGCCGCCGGGCGCTGCTGCCTGTAGATGGAAAATAGGTCGGTATTGCAGACAATATTCAACTAATTATACCAAAACCGTATGAATAATCTATGAAAACTGCGCCGCAGAAAAGCTGCCGCGGCCCAAAGCGCGGAACGCCTGCCTCAGAGGGGGAAAAAGCCACGCAGACAAAAGATACCGGTTGAATTTGCCGCGGGAACATGTTATTCTAAAAGCAGCAGCAGTGCGCGCAGCAAATCCATGATCGCAGCCGGCATTGCTGACAGAATGTGTCGGATGAAAGAAACGCGCGACACATTTCCGGAAAATAAGAGGAAGCCGGCACGCATAGACACTTCTTTGGGATTGTAACGTTTTCCCTTGCTCCATACAATAAAAAAGGAAAAACAAGGCAGAAAAAAGTTAAAAAAGGAACTGCCCTTGTAGCAAGGAGGAACTGAAATGGAACGTACATTTTCACCGATGATCCGGCAGTATTCTGCCATAGATGGGTTACAAAAGGCGTATACACTGGTGTATGCCATGGAGGCGGAGGGCGCACAGGGGTGTCGGCTGACACTGTGCCGCCTGGGCAGCCACCAGCGGATAGACAGCCAGTATATTGCGGCAGAGCCGGAGTTCGGCTACCGTGTCCTGCGATATCTGTGTGAAAATGGCGTTCAGCCGGAGATATGGCAGGATGTGGTGGCAGAGCTGATGGCTGCGGTACCGGCAGGGGGGAAAGGCGGCGCGTGGGGTGAACAGTGAGCGAACGACCGGAGCGCTGCAGATCGCCCTTGCAAGTTACGACCGGAGAGAACTGCGGGTGCAAAAGCGCTACCTGCAGGAACAGGGGCCGATGATCGGCTGTACCTGCTTTTGCAACGGTGCAAAACTGCTGGAGCAGCTGCGGCAGGGCGTGCGGTACGATGCCGTGGTGCTGTGCAGTGAGCTGGAGGATATGTCCGGCGAGCAGTTTGCGCAGCAGCTGTACCAGTTAAAGAACCGGCCGATGCTGCTTGTGCAGGATACGAACCGCCGCAGCCAGATCCGGCTGCAGGGCGCGGACGGCGATGGCTGTTTTTGCGTGGAAGGAACGGAGCTGAAAAAGCTGCTGTGGCAGATCTACCGGATGCCAGGGCAGCAGAACCAGCGGCTGGAACAGCAGTGCGGGCAGCTGTACGAGACCTGGGGCATCTCACGGACGGATATCAATGCCAGATATCTTTCCCGCGCGGTCAGCATCGTATGCAGTACCACGCAGAAACTGGCGATCCGTAAGGAGATCCTGCAGGTGGTAAGCGAGCAGTTCGAGACTTCGGTCACCGCAGTGGACAGCGGCATCCGGCGGATGGTGGACCAGCTGGAGGCAAAGCCGACACCGGCCTGGGTCGCCTTTAAGGCGGATGCAGGGCTTGGCAGCAGTAAACCCACCACCGGCAAACTGATCTACGCGGTCAAAAACGCCGTATTTCGGCAGAAACCTGAAAAATAAGCGGTGCCCGGGGAGGCAGAGCAATGGAACAAATGCAGCACAGAACAGAGATGCGGTCCATCACGGCAGACCAGCAGAAGCGGATAGAGGATGTCTGCTTCCGCTCACTGGCGTTGATCGGCCGCAACTGTGAATATCTGGACCAGCATCTGGAGCATACCGGGGCAGATCTGCCTACCCGGCAGGCTGTGGCGGATATCAATGCGGCTGCTGTGCAGCTGGACCGCACACTCAGCGAGGCGATGACCCTGCTGGAGTTTTTGCGGGAGGACGAAAAGCCGCAGCTGTACCCCATGGATCTGTGTGAGCTTTTGCAGCAGATCGCGGCGCAGTCGGATATGATCCGGGCGCAGCTTGGGGTGGAGATCCTGCTGGACTACGGCGGGTGGACCTCCTGCTGTGTGCAGGCAGACCACAGCGATGCGGAGCTGCTGTGCCTGCATCTGCTCTCTAACGCGCTGCACGCCAGCCGGGAGGGCGGGCAGGTCTGCATCACGCTGCGCCGCACCCAGGCGTTCTGGCAGCTGACCGTTACCGACGAGGGCTGCGGACTGCCCGGCGGCGATGCGGAAAACAGCCTGGAGAACCGCCGCTGCTTTCTGGGCGGCGCACAGCTGGGGCTGCTGCTTTGCCGGGAGTGCTGCCGCCGGATGGGCTGGGAGCTGCAGCTGGAGCCTGCAGCGGAAAAGGGCACCCAGGCTGTGGTGACCATCCCGCTGTATAGGAGCGGCGGCCTGTCTGACGGCACGGTGGAGCTGCACACGGACTCTGAGACCGTGCGGGAGCAGCGGCGGTATCATCTGCGCACGATGCTGGTGCGGGAGATGCGCACGATGCCCGAGCGGGGCGACCCCGAAGAGGAGATCATTTAAAATAAGACCCCAAAGCCGCTGCGCCGGTGCGATGTGCAGCGGCTTTTTTTCGTGTAAAACCGACAGTTGTTCACAAAAAGTTCAGCCTTTTGAACGAAAAATACTATTTTTTTCGTGTAAAATGAAGGCTGTGGATTGAATGCCGACTGCAGTTGGATTATAATATCCCTGTATGCAAGGAGCACATTTAATTCGTTACCAAACAATTTTGGGCAAGAAATGCTCGTTTGCCATGGAGACCGGGGCGGCTGCTCCGGTTATTTGTCCTTAGGAGGAAAAACGACATGAGAGTAGGTCTTGACATCGGCAGTACCACCATCAAATGTGTGGTGCTGGATGAGCAGGATACACTGCTGTATTCTACATACGAACGACATTATAGTCATATCCTGGAAAAGGCGCAGGAGCTGCTGCGGCGTATCGATGCCGAGCAGCTGCACGGGCGCGCAGCGCTGCTCAGCATTTCCGGTTCCGCCGGTATGGGTCTGGCCGACAGCTGCGGTGTCCCCTTTGTGCAGGAGGTGTTTTCCACCCGCGTGGCGGTCAAGCGCTTTGTGCCGCAGACCGATTGCGTGATCGAACTGGGCGGCGAGGATGCCAAGATCCTGTTCCTGACCAACGGCACCGAGGTGCGCATGAACGGCAGCTGTGCCGGCGGCACCGGTGCCTTTATCGATCAGATGGCCACCCTGTTGAAGATGAGCGCCGATGAGATGAACAAGGCAGCGGAGCAGGCACAGCGTACCTATACCATCGCTTCCCGCTGCGGCGTGTTTGCCAAAAGCGATGTGCAGCCCCTGATCAATCAGGGTGCCCGCACCGAGGATATCGCCGCCAGCATCTATAAGGCGGTGGTCAACCAGACCATCGCCGGCCTGGCACAGGGCCGCCCCATCAAGGGCAATGTCCTGTATCTGGGCGGGCCGCTTACCTTCAGCACGGTGCTGCGCAAGAGCTTTGATGAAGCCCTGAACGTGACCGGCACCTGCCCGGAAAACAGCCTGCTGTATGTGGCGCTGGGTGCTGCCCTGTACGCCGATAAGGCGTTCGTGCTCACCGGGGTGGCCGATGCGCTGGACAAGTATGCCGCCACGGCTACCTATGCCAGTGAGCCGCCGCTGTTTGCCAACAAGGCAGAATACGAGGCGTTCCACGCACGGCATATGTCCCACAGCGTGCCCCGCGTGCCGTTCAGCGCCCACTGCGGGCCGGTGCATATCGGCATCGACTCCGGCTCTACCACCGTCAAACTGGTGGTGGTGGACGAAAAGAGCCAGATCCTGTACACCAACTATCAGCCCAACCTTGGCAACCCGCTGCCCCTGATCCGGGAGCAGCTGCTCAAGCTCTACAAGGAGCATCCGGGGCTGCAGGTGGCCAGCGTCACCACCACCGGCTACGGCGAGGAGCTGGTCAAAAATGCGTTCCGCTGCGATTACGGTCTGGTGGAAACGGTGGCGCATTTTACCGCTGCCAAGTATTTTATGCCGGATGTGGATTTTATCATCGATATCGGCGGCCAGGATATGAAGTGCTTCAAGATCGAGGATGGTGCCATCAGCAACATCTTCCTGAACGAAGCCTGCTCCTCCGGCTGCGGCAGCTTTCTGCAGACCTTTGCCCAGGCGCTGGGCTATGATGTCAAGGAGTTTGCCGCCCTGGGCCTGTTCGCAGACCGTCCGGTGGACCTGGGCAGCCGCTGCACCGTGTTCATGAACAGCTCGGTCAAGCAGGCGCAGAAGGATGGCGCAAGCATCGAGAACATCTCGGCAGGCCTGTCCATCAGCGTGGTCAAAAACGCGCTGTACAAGGTGATCCGCGCCTCCAGCCCGGAAGAACTGGGCCGCAAGATCGTGGTGCAGGGCGGCACCTTTTATAATGAGGCCGTGCTCCGCGCCTTTGAAAAAGAGATGGGCGTGGAGGTGATCCGGCCGGATATCGCCGGGCTGATGGGCGCTTACGGAGCCGCTTTGTACGGCCAGCGCCAGAGCCGCAAAAACGGCCGGACAGTTTCCGCCATGATGGACGAGCAGGCGCTGGAAAAGTTTGCACAGCAGGTGGTCAGTGTCAAGTGCGGCGGCTGCGGCAACCATTGCCAGCTTACCGTCAACACCTTTGCGGATGGCCGCAAATTTATCTCCGGCAACCGCTGCGATAAACCCGTGACCGGCAAAAGTGAGGACGACAGCCTGAACCTGTATGCTTACAAGCAGCAGCTGCTGGCAGGCTACAAGCCGGTGCCCGGCAAGCGCGGCTCCATTGGCATCCCGCTGTGCCTGGGCTTTTACGAGCTGCTGCCCTTCTGGTATGCATTCTGGACGGCGCTGGGCTTTGCCGTGCACACCAGCCCGGTATCCAGCCGCGGGCTGTATCTGGCCGGACAGGCCACCATCCCCAGTGATACCGCCTGCTTCCCGGCGAAACTGAGCCACGGCCATATCAAGGCGCTGAGCCAGATGCAGCTGGATGCGATCTTCTACCCCTGCCTGACCTACAACCTGGACGAGGGCATGGGCGACAACCACTATAACTGCCCGGTGGTGGCGTACTACCCGGAGGTCCTGGCCGGCAACTGCCCGGAGCTGGAGGGGAAAAAGTTCATCTGTGATTATGTGGGCATCCATCGCCCCAAGGATTTTGTGCACAAGATGGCAAAAGAGGTGCTGCCCAAGTATTTTGGCGGCATCTCCGAGCGGGAAGTGCAGGCTGCTGCCGATGCCGCCTACGCGGAGTACGAAGCCCACATGGCCAAGATCCGGGTAAAGGGCAGCGAGATCATCGATGAAGCGCGCCGTCAGGGCAAGCGCATCATCGTGCTGGCAGGCCGCCCGTACCATGTGGATCCGGAGGTCAACCACGGCATCGACCACCTGATCACCCGCCATGGGGCTGCGGTGGTCACCGAGGACAGCATCTCTAACCGGGTGCAGAAGTTCCCCACCAGCGTGCTGAACCAGTGGACCTACCACAGCCGCCTGTATGCTGCCGCCAAATACTGCACCACCCAGAAGGATATGGATCTGGTGCAGCTGGTCTCCTTTGGCTGCGGCCTGGACGCCATTACCACCGATGAGACCCGCGAGATCCTGCAGCAGGGCAATAAGCTGTATACCCAGTTGAAGATCGACGAGATCACCAACCTCGGCGCAGTGAACATCCGCCTGCGCAGCCTGTTTGCCGCGCTGGACGAGCGGGACGAGGTGGCTGCAGAAAAGGCAGAGTAAAAAGATGACCGGAAAAGCGCAAAAGGCTTTGCCCCAGCCGGGAAAAGCCTTTTGCCGGACGGTCTTGCAAAAAGCAGCATAGGAGGAACCTATGGAATATAATTATCCCAAATTTACCCCGGAGATGAAAAAGACCCATACCATCCTCATCCCCAATATGGCGATCACCCAGTTCCGTCTGATGGAGTATGCACTGCGCAGCGAGGGCTATAAGTGCGAGATCCTGGGTAACTGCGGCAGTGCCGTGGCACAGCTGGGGCTGAAATATGTCCACAACGATACCTGCTACCCGGCGCTGCTGGTCATCGGCCAGTTTCTGGATGCGCTGAACAGCGGAAAATACGATCTGGAGCACACCGCCCTGCTCATCACCCAGACCGGCGGCGGCTGCCGTGCATCCAACTACATCCACCTGCTGCGCAAGGCGCTGGTCAAGGCCGGTTACCCGCAGATCCCTGTGGCCAGCCTGAACTTTTCCGGCCTGGAAAAGGACAGCGGCTTCCAGATGACCCTCCCGCTGGCACGCATGTGCGTAGCCTGCATCTTCTACGGCGATATGCTGTGTGCGCTGCGCAATCAGGTGGAACCGTACGAGAACGAAAAAGGCGCGGCCGACCGGATGGTGGATCTCTGGGTCACCCGTCTGGGGCGGGTGCTGCTGGCAAACAAGGGCTTTACTTCCCGGGAAATGAAACGCACCTTCCCGCTGATCGCAAAGGACTTTGCGTCCATCCCGGTCACCCGGGTGCCCAAGGTCAAGGTGGGCGTGGTAGGCGAGATCTACGTCAAATACAGCCCCCTGGGCAATAACGATCTGCAGAAGTTCCTGGAAAGCCAGGACTGCGAGGTGAACTTCCCCGGGCTGATGGGCTTTGTGCAGTATTGCGCGTTCAACATGGGCGAGGATCATGTGCTGTACGGCGGCGGCCTGGCCAAAAAGCTGGGCGTTGACCAGCTGCTCAACTGGCTGGACAGTGTGGAGCGCGCCATGCTCAAGGCCGAAGCGGATGCCGGGTTCTATGCGCCCGGCCCGTTCAGGGAGCTGGTGGAAAAACCCAAAGGCATCATCTCTCTGGGTGCCAAGATGGGCGAGGGCTGGCTGCTGACTGCCGAGATGATCGAGCTGGTGCAGGGCGGCTACGGCAACATCGTCTGCGCCCAGC
>OQVS01002421.1_pt1 | contig 11893 bp, 13 predicted proteins | sample 1691601 | NCBI WGS metagenome assembly OQVS01 (sample SAMN03418268, study PRJEB22391) | human gut metagenome | biome: human-gut; feature: organic feature; material: feces | host: Homo sapiens | place: Tanzania | collected 2013-01 | reverse complement strand
TAGGGCTGCATGAGGAATGCAGGGGTGAGATTCCCGTGGGCTGCTGCCAGCAGCCGTCCGTTGGCTCATTTTTTGTTTTATACGCTTAGAGTATGGAAAGGACGGTGTAAGTATGGATGGCGGAGTACAAATCAAGGATAAGTTCTGCCTTACCATTGATGAAGCGTCTGAATATTTTAACATTGGAGAAAAGAAGCTGCGGCAAATTGCATCAGAAAATTTGGATTCCGGCTTTGTGATTCAGAACGGTGTAAAAGTGCTGATTAAGAGAAAACGCTTTGAAACTTTTTTGGAAGAACTATCGGCAATCTGACAAAATGGTGCGTAGCAGCACAAAATAATTGGTTGACCTCGTCCGTGACGTATGGAAAAAACGCCTCAGCTATGATATACTAACAATATATTGTTGCTGAGGCTCTTTTTGTACAACGAAAGGAGCAGGGAAGATGAGCGAGAAAAGACGCGATAAAAAGAAGCGGATTCTTCGCAACGGAGAGAGCCAACGCAAAGATGGACGATATGCGTACAAATATTACGACAATGCTGGAAATGTGCAGTTCGTGTACAGTTGGAAGCTGGAAAAAGGTGACAGACTTCCGGCTGGAAAGCGGGATGATCTTGCGCTCCGGGAGAAGGAGCGGGAAATCAAGCAACGGCTGGAAGCGGAACTGATTCCGCAGGGTGGAGAGATAACGGTTTTGGAACTTGTCCAAAAGTACATCTCGCTAAAAACAGGTGTACGGCAGAACACAAAGACAGGTTATAACTTTGTACTCAACATCCTTAAAAAAGAGGAATTTGGGAAATGCCAGATTAACAGTGTACGTCTTTCTGATGCTAAATTGTGGCTGATTAAGCTGCAAAGGGATGGCAGAGGATATAGCACGATTCACACTGTCAGAGGCGTTGTCCGTCCGGCATTCCAGATGGCAGTCGATGATGATTGGTTACACAAAAATCCATTTGAATTTCAGCTTGCCACAGTCGTTGTAAACGACAGTGTGACAAGAGAGGCAATTACACGCAAACAGGAGAGGGCTTTTCTGAATTATGTTCGGGAGAGTGGGTGTTATAAAAAGTATTATGATGCTATCTATATCCTGTTCAAGACGGGTCTGCGGATTTCAGAGTTCGTGGGGTTGACGCTGGCCGATATTGATTTGGAACATCGGAAAATCAATGTGGACCATCAGCTGCAGCGGACAATGGATATGCGGTATGTGATAGAGGAACCCAAGACCAGCTGTGGTAAGCGGGTGATTCCTATGACGGATGATGTGTATGTGTGCTTCCGGCGCATTATTGAAAATCGGCCTCGTCCCAAGAACGAGCCGATGGTTGACGGTAAATGTGGTTTTCTCTTTCTTGACCAGAACGGAAACCCAACCGTTGCAATGCACTGGGAACACTACTTCAACCACATCTGTACGAGCTACAACAAGCTCTATCGGGAACAGCTGCCCAACATCACACCTCATGTTTGCAGACATACGTTTTGTTCCAACATGGCCAAAAGCGGTATGAATCCCAAAACTCTGCAATATCTGATGGGACACTCTGACATTGGCGTCACCCTGAATACTTACACTCATGTGCAGTACGATGACGTAGAAACCGAGATGAAACGGGTGGTAAATGCCGAGTAGTAAATTGCATTTTGAGCCTGAATTTACTACCATTTTTACTACTGTTGCGAGAAAAGATATGCGATTTTATACTACTTTATGCCATGAAAATGGTAGTAAATAGACGATAGTTGAATTTCTTTGGACGTTGGCGAATGCCGAAAAACCTAGGAATTAAGCCATTTTTCGGGAGATTTTGAGGGATGAAAAAAGTCTTGTTTATTTGCCACGGCAATATCTGCCGCAGCCCGATGGCGGAATTTGTGATGAAGGATCTGGTGGAAAAGGCCGGGCTTTCCGCGCAGTTTGAAATCGCCTCGGCGGCTACAAGCACGGAGGAGATCGGTAACCCGGTCTATCCGCCCGCTCGGCGCAAGCTGGCCGAGCACGGCATCTCCTGCGCGGGCAAGACCGCCCGGCAGATGACCCGGCGGGACTACGAGAACTACGACTATCTCATCGCGATGGACCACAACAATCTGCGGAATATGACCCGCTTTGTGGGCAGCGACCCCGACCACAAGGTGTCGTTGCTGATGGACCACACCCGCTGTCCTGGCGATGTGGCGGATCCGTGGTATACCGGGGATTTTGAGGCCACATGGCAGGATGTGCTGGAGGGCTGCACGGCCCTGCTGGAAGAGCTGCGATAAAAGGGAAATGGAGGATAGCTCTATGGGTTACGGATGGGCGACGACTTTTACTGTGGGAGCATGGCTTGTCGGCGGCTTCCTTGATGGACTTATAGGTTCTGATGCCCTTGGGCTGAACACTCTGTTTGCAATTGTTGCAATGGGCTGCTGCATCATGAAATTCATAAAGGACAGCGGCACTCGATAATCAAACCTTATTACATTCTCTGCGGGCAGCCACAAAACGGTTGTCCGCTATTTTTATACCCTGAAATCTGAAAAGAAGGGACACTTTTCGCGCCCCGGAGGCGTGGCAGTATACTTCCGGCTGAAAAGTTCTGATTTCCGGCGGCCGGAAATAGACTGCAATGACGCACATCACAACCAGGTGGACTGAAAAGGGGGATCCTATGAAGAAAACGCTGTTTATCCTGCACGAAAAATTTCGTTCCGAGACCAGCCAGCAGCGCAAAGAACAGTTTCAGAAGGAATTTGAACGATACATCCTGGATAGACTTTCTACTGCCGATCCGTCAGAAGCCCATGTCTGAGGAGGCATCCTTGCAGCGAAAGGTGGAATGCGGCATGTTGACGATGGACGATCCTGCACAAAAAGAAAGGTGCAGATCATGAAAGCAGCAATTTATTGCCGCCTGAGCAAAGAAGATGAAAGCAAAACCGGTGAATCGGAAAGCATCCAGAACCAGAAATCCATGCTGATCCAGTACGCCATGGAGAAGGGCTTTGAACTTTATCAGATCTATTCGGATGAGGATTACTCCGGTATCGACCGGAACCGTCCGGCGTTCCATGAGATGATACAGGCTGCCAGTGAACATAAGTTTGATGTGGTGCTGGCAAAGACCCAGTCCCGCTTTACCCGTGATATGGAGCTGGTGGAAAAATATCTGCACGGAAAGTTCATCGAGTGGGGCGTCCGCTTTATCGCTGTGGTGGACCATGTGGATACCAACGATACCGCCAACAAAAAATCCCGGCAGATCAACGGCCTGATCAACGAGTGGTATCTGGAGGATCTGTCCGTCAATGTCCGCTCGGTGCTGGACCACAAGCGGAAGGAAGGACAGTACATCGCTTCCTTTGCGCTGTATGGGTATCAGAAGGATCCGGCAGTGAAGGGGAGGCTCCGAATCGACCCGGCGGCAGCGGAGGTGGTAAAGCGGATCTACGCCATGGCCCTCCGTGGCGCAGGAGCCAACAAAATCGCACGGATCCTGAACGAGGAGGGGGTGCCAAGCCCCACGGCGTACAAGCAGCAGCATGGGGACTGCTACCGCCTTACCCGGAGAACGCCCTATCAGGCGCTGTGGAGCAGCGGGACCATCTACCAGATGCTGCACAACCAGACCTATACAGGGGATCTGGTGCAGGGGCGGCACAAAAAGGTGAGCTACAAGTCCAAGCGGACGATTTGGCTCCCCAAGTCCCAGTGGATCGTGGTGGAGAACACCCACGAAGCCATCATCGACAAGGACACCTACGACACCGTGCAGCGGATGCTGCAGGGCCGCACCCGCAGCGGTGCCGGCGGCAGGATCCACCCCTTGGCACGGAAAGTAGTGTGCAGCTGCTGCGGCTGCATTATGGAGCAGACCGGCCGCCCGCCCCGGGCAGACGGCACCCGTGTCCACTACGTTCGCTGCCGGATGCACCAGCGTGCGCCGGAACGGTGCGGGAACAAGACCTGCACCAACCTGGACGATTTGCAGGAGCTGGTGCTCCGGCGCATCCGGGAATACGTAGAGGACTACTTCGACCCGGAAAAGATGGAGCTGCCCGAACAGGGCGACCCGGTGCGGCAGCGGGAGCAGGCGGAGCGCAGCGAGCTGAAACGGCTGAAAAGCGAGGCGGAGCGGCGGCGCAAAGCCATGCAGGAGCTGTATCTGGATAAGGTGTCGGGCCTTATTGATGCCGTCCAGTTTTCTGAGATGAACCAGACATTTCTGGAAGAAGTAAAAGCGGCAGAAACCCGCATTTGTACTTTGGAAGCAGAACTGGAACAACAGGCGGAAACCAGCGTGGTTCACACGCAGATGCAGCGTGTCCGCGAACTGGCGCAGGTTCCGCATCTGCCCCGCGAACTTGTTGTGCTTCTGATCCATCGTATTGTCGTCTGCCCCAAAGATCCGCTTACCGGAGAGCAAAAAATCACGATCGAATGGAATTTCTGAGGGGAGGCAGTTTGCTTGGCCCGTTGGGGCGTTTTCGTCAGCCCAGGTAGGATACACCTCGCTGGAAGCAACGTTGGCGATATAATCCCGGAAGGATACGGTCACATTGCGGGCGGCAGCGGCGGGTCTGCCAAGATGCACCGTGATGTTTTTAGGGATGATGACCTGATCCAGCACCCGGGGCGTGCAGTTTTCCCGCGGCTGCGGGCCGCTGCCGCTGCTGCCGGCAAACAGGGCGTGGGGCGGGATGACGATGGGCGGGTTCGGGATGTCCCGGCCTTCCTCGGTAACGGGCAGCATCTCGGGCTGCGCCAGGGTGACCTGCCCGGCAAAGATCTGCACCCCTTCAATGCGCACGGTGCGGTAGCCGGGCCGGGCAGCGGTAAGGCTGACGATGGCATAGGGGCGCGTTGTGGTGTTGTTCTCGTCCAGCGAGAGGGCGCAGGCAGGGGCTTCGATGGGGATATCTGCGATGCGGCCCTCGCGGTCGGTGATGTGATGCAGGGTAAATCCATCCCCGCGTACCGTAACGGTCACCCCTTCCACAGGGGCGGACTGGCGGGCCGCAAAGGTCTGGATGCGGAGGGTGCCGGTGTTTTTCATGGATATGCTCTCCTTTGCTGGTAAAAGTCTGCTTCTGTCTTAGCGTATTCCGGCAGGGGCCGGGGCGTGAATGGGGCTTTCTTTTTTTGGTGCAGGAGAGTATACTGGAACCAACAGGCCCCGGAAGCTGCTGCGCAGGCGGCCCGTGCTGTAGGGCACGGTTTTGCGGGGCTGCGATAAGAAGGACAAAGGAGAGAGCAAAAATGCAGGCAACCATTCATAACGAATACCTGACCCTGACCGTGGATACCTATGGTGCGGAAGCAGTCAGCCTGAAAAACGCTGCAGGCGAGGAGATGCTCTGGCAGGCCGACCCGGCCGTCTGGAAGCGCCACGCCCCTATTCTGTTCCCCTGGACCGGCAAGCTGGTTGGCGGCACCTTTGAAGCCAAGGGCAAAAGCTGGAAGGGCGGCCAGCATGGCTTTGCCCGGGATGTGGAGCACACCCTGCTGCGGGCAGAAGGGGATACTATCCAGCTGGAGCTGCGTGCGGACGATGCCATCAAGGCAGAGCGCTTCCCCTATGATTTCGTGCTCACCAGTACCTTCCGTCTGGAGGGCAGAACGGTGCATCACACCCTGCAGGTAACGAACCCCGGCACCGAGGAGCTGCGCTTTGGCATCGGCTATCATCCGGCATTCAACATCCCGTTCGATGCAGCGCACACCACCACCGACTACGAGTTCCGGTTCGACCAGCCGGAAAGCCCGCTGGTCATCGATGCCAGCCCAAACGGCCTGCTCAGCGGAAGGTGCTTTTACAAGTACAAAAATACGCAGGCCATCCAGCTGACGGATGATCTGTTTGCAGATGACAGCATCTGCATGGCAGGGCTGCGCACAAAGACCCTTGGCATCTATGAAAAGGATACCGGGCGCTCCATCCACTGCAATATCGAGGGCTATCCCTATACCCTCATCTGGTCGGCAGCCGCAAAGCCGGTGCGCTTTGTGTGCATCGAGCCGTGGCAGAGCCTGCCGGCAGCGGAGACCGACCCCCAGGCATGGGAGCAGCGCGCTGCTGCCGCCTGCCTTGCCCCGGGCGAAAGCTGGCAGACCACCCTGAGCACGACCTTTGACCGGTAAGACCCGCCCCGCACCTGCGCGGGATGCGCGCATAAAAACTACCTGCAGCAGCCGGAAAAACCCATCCGGAACATTTGCTGCGGGTAGTTTTGGCTTTAGGGGGCGTTTGCCCCGGGGCAAGGTGCAAAAATAGTGCCTATCAAGGCGGCATGGTTGCGATATGCAGTTTGCAGATGCTGCCCTTGTATAAAAAACATAAACTGCCATAAAAGGAAATTCTTTTCTTTTGCAGTATTTCGTGGTATTCTGTATAGACGACAGGGGAGAACGGCCTGCAGATGTACTGGCAGCATCTGCGGGCTGCCTGTTGCGCACAGAACAGAACGGAGATAAAGGGGATGAATGTCATGGGCGAATTTGCCTTTCAGACACTGAGGGAAAGTATTACATCCGCAATACGGGCCAAGATCCTGACCGGGGAGCTGCAGCCGGGCGCAAGGCTGACCGAACAGAAGCTGGCGGAGGAGTTTGGCTCCAGCCGCGCACCCATCCGGGAAGCGCTGCGGCAGCTCGAGCAGGAGGGCATGGTGGATTATTCGCGCAATGTGGGCTGCTCGGTGCGAATGGTGCATCCGGAGGATGCGTACGAGATCTATCTGCTGCGCGCCAACCTGGAAATGACGGCGCTGCAGTATTTTAATTGTCAGTTCCCGGAGGAGGACCTGTGCGCGATGCGCCAGATTTTGGAGGACATGCGGCATGTCCGGCAGGGCAACCTTGCGCAGATCGTGGAAAACGACAACCGTTTCCACCGGGTCATCGTACAGCGGGCAGGCCTGCCCCGGCTGCTGAAATTCTGGAACGATCTGAACTACGGCAACCTGATCGCCGGGGCAAAAAGCGGCCCGTACCACGATGTGCTGGCCGAACGCCAGAACGGGATCCATACCGCACTTTTTAATGTGCTGCAAAGCCGCGATACCGAGGCCGCCTGCCGCGCTATCTATGCTCATTATATGGAACCGATGGAAAGGATGCGGCAGGCCAACGGGGACATGGAAGCAATGGAAACTGCAAAATAAACAAAATTTGGCTGACCCGCTAAATTCTGGACGGACATTTCGTTTAAATTGCAGATTGTCTACAATCTGCAATTATGCTATACTGTCAAAGTGACTGAGCGAGCGCTGCGGTATTTTATCGCAATTTTCACAAAAGATGCCTGCGCGGCGGTGCGCGCAGCATCTTACACCGGTTTTACGCAGCGTGAAAAAAGAAAGAGAGGAAATGTCCGCATGTCAAAAAAAGAACAGGCCACAAAGATCTCGTGGCTTACCCTGGCCTTTATGGCCTTCTCCACGGTCTGGGGCTTCGGCAACATTACCAACGGCTTTGTGTACTTCAACGGTCCGCAGGTCATTTTTAGTTGGATCTTCATGTTTGCCCTCTACTTTATCCCCTATGCCCTGATGGTGGGCGAGCTTGGCTCTGCCTTTAAAAACGAGGGCGGCGGTGTCAGCTCCTGGCTGCACCAGACCACCAACGCCAAACTGGCCTACTATGCAGGCTGGACCTACTGGGCCTGCCACATCACCTACATCGCCAGCAAGGGCAGCGGCTTTTTAAAGGCACTGAGCTGGGCCATCTTCCGCAATGCGGAGACCTACGATTCCTTCCCCACCCGCTACATCCAGCTGGCTACCTTCGTTATCCTGCTGGTGGGCTGCTACATTGCCAGCCTGGGCCTGAACCCGCTGAAAAAGCTGCTGACCGCCGCCGGCACCTGCACCTTTGTCATGTCGCTGCTGTACATCGTGATGATGTTTGCCGCACCGGCCATCAACCCCACAGCGGAATACGTGCACGCAAACCTGAGTTTCAGCAGCCTGATCCCCAACTTCAACGTTACCTACTTTACTTCTCTGTCCATCCTGGTGTTTGCCGTGGGCGGCTGTGAGAAGATCTCTCCCTATGTCAATAAGGTGGAAAACCCCAGCAAGGGCTTCCCCCGCGGCATGATCGCGCTGGCGGGCATGGTGGTGGTCTGCGCCATCCTGGGCACCCTGGCCATGAGCCGGATGTTCGACCCCGCCGTTATCAATGCAAGCACCCAGAGCTTTAACGCATATGCGGCCAACAGCTCCTACTGGGCGTTCCAGAAGCTGGGCCAGTATTACCATGTGGGCGATCTGTTCATGATCATCTACGCGCTGTGCAACGTCATCAGCCAGTTTGCCGTATTGATCCTGAGCATCGACGCACCGCTGCGTATGCTGCTGGACAACGAGCACACCAAGCAGTTCATCCCCCAGGGCCTGCACAAGGTCAACGCCCACGGCGTGCACAGCAACGGCATCAAGATGGTGGCCGTGCTGTCCGGCTCCATCATCCTGGCACAGTCCTTTGTGCCCGGTGCCGCTGCCGTTCTGCGCCAGCTGACCAAACTGAACTCTGTCTGTATGCCCATGCGCTATCTGTGGGTGTTTGCCGCCTACATCGCCCTGCGCAACGCCTACGATACCATCCCTGCAGAATACCGCTTTGTCAAGAACCAGGCTGTGGCCAAGTTCTTTGGCGGCTGGTGCTTTGCCGTTACCGCCGTGTGCTGCGTGCTGGGTATGTACGACAAGGATCCCTTTACCTTTGCACTGAACGTTATCACCCCGGTGGTGCTGACCGTTCTGGGCCTGATCCTGCCAGCCATCGCAAAGCGTGAGCAGGCTGCGGCCAAACAGAAATAATGTTTATCCAGAAGGGCCGGTCAGCACTGACCGGCTCTTTTCTCAGGAAACAAGGAGGTTTAAATTATGATCGCAAACGAGATCCGTGAAATGCTGTCCTTCATCGATGGCAACCCCACCGCATACCACACCACCGCCGCCGTACGGGATATCCTGCTGCAGGAGGGCTTCTCAGAGCTGCTGGAAAGCCGCAGGTGGACGCTGGAACCGGGCAGGGACTACTTTGTCTGCCGCAACGGCTCCAGCATCATCGCCTTCCGCGTGGGCAGCCAGCTGGAGAACTACAGCTTCAACGTTGCTGCTGCCCATACGGATTCGCCCTGCTTCCGCATCAAGGAAAATGCCGAGATCCATGTGGGGCAGAAGTACACCAAGCTGAACACCGAGGGCTACGGCGGCATGATCTGTGCTACCTGGATGGATCGTCCGCTGTCGGTGGCGGGCCGTGTGCTGGTGCAGGAGAACGGTGCCATCGTTTCCCGCCTGGTGGCGCTGGACCGCGACCTGCTGATGATCCCCAGTGTAGCCATCCACATGAACCGTGAGGTCAACGATAAGGCATCCTTCAACAAGCAGGTGGATATGCTGCCGCTGCTGGGCGGCGCCTGCGAGGAAGGCGCGCTAAAAAAGCTGATCGCTGAGGAACTGCACATTGCCCCGGAGCAGATCCTGGGCAGCGACCTGTTCCTCTATGTCCGCGAAAAGCCCTCCGTCTGGGGCTGCAATGAGGAGTTCATCTCCTGCGGTCGTCTGGATGATCAGCAGTGCGTATACGGTATCCTGAAAGGCCTGCTGGGAGGCAAAAATGCCCAGTCCATCGGCGTGGCAGCCTTCTTTGATAACGAGGAGGTCGGCTCCGGCACAAAGCAGGGCGCAGCTTCCACCTTCCTGTACGATGTGCTCCACCGCATTGCCCGGAGCCTGGGCGGCAGCGATGAGGACTTCCACCGTGCCGTGGCATCCAGCTTTATGGTCAGCGCCGACAATGCCCATGCCGTGCACCCGAACCACCCGGAGCACACCGATGTGAACAACTGCACCTACATGAACGAGGGTGTTGTCATCAAGACCCATGCCGGGCAGAAGTACACCAGCGATGGCATGAGCGTTGCCGCCGCAAAGGAACTGGCGGCCCGTGCCGGTGTGCCGCTGCAGTATTTTGCAAACCGCTCCGATAAGGTGGGCGGCAGCACCCTGGGCAACCTGGCAATGGCACAGGTATCTATGAACTGTGTGGATATCGGCCTGCCGCAGCTGGCAATGCACTCCTGCTACGAAACTGCCGGCACGCAGGACACGCTCTCCCTCATCCGGCTGATGCAGGAGTTCTACAGCAGCCACTTTGAGGAAACTGCCTTTGGCACCCTTGCCATCAGCAAGTAAGAGCACCGCGTAAAAAGAAAGGCTTTTGCGCGGGCAATGTTCAGCTGAAAGAGCAGCATCTGCAACCAGGAATCCGCTGATGTTCCGGAACGCCGGAAGCGCTGGCTGCAGATGCTTTTTTGCGCCTGCATCTTTTCTGATGCGGCGAAACATGGTAAAATAGAGCGGGACCGCCCGCAGCTGCGTGCTGGGGCGCAAGCAAAAGGAAGGAACGGTACGACACAGATGGCGATCAGACTGATCTGCAGCGATATTGACGGCACACTGCTGCAATACGGCAAAAAGGAACTGGAAGGCGAGATCTTTGCACAGATCCGGGAGCTGCACCGGCGCGGCATCCTGTTCTGCCCGGCATCCGGGCGGCAGTATACCAGCCTGCGCAGGCTTTTTGCACCGGTAGCGGAGCACTGCGTGTTCCTTTGCGAAAACGGCGGCGTGATCTACAAGGATGAACAGTGCATCGCCAAAAATCCGATGCCCCGCGCCCTGGCGGAACAGATCGCCAATGATATGTGGACCCGCAGCGAAGGGCAGGGCGAGGTGATGCTCTCCGGCCAGAACACCGCCTACCTGATGGAGCGCGGCCTTGGGATGCTGCAGCGGGTGCAGTTCGTGGGCAACCACTACCAGATCATCCACAGCCCCGCCGAGGTGCCGGAGGACATCACCAAGGTGTCGGTGTACCTGCACGAGGGCGTGGAAAACTATGTGGAGCGCTTTGTGCCCCGCTGGAAGCAGGCCAACTGCGCGGTGGCGGGGCCGTTCTGGATCGATACGACATTTGCCAACAAGGGCATCGGCGTAAAGTCCATCTGCAGCACTCTGGGCATCGCTCCGGCACAGGTCATGGCATTTGGCGATAATTACAACGATGAGGCCATGCTGGATACGGTGGGCGTGCCTTACATCATGGACAGCGCAGCCGCCCCGCTGCGGGCGAAATACCCGCACCATACCGCCCGCCCCGAGGATGTGCTGCGGGTGTTCCTGGAACAGGCACAGCACGGCTGATGCCGGGATGCACCGGAAAAATTGCGGAAAAGGAAACAGGCAGATGGAGCGCAGGGAGATCGAACAGTATATCTTTGATACATACAGCGTGGAGCCGGACTATCCGTGGATGGATACGCCGGAATCAGCGGTGTTCCGCCATGCCGGCAACCGCAAATGGTTTGCGCTGGTCACTACGGTGTCCAAAAGCAAGCTGGGGCTGCAGGAGCAGGCGCTGCTGGATATCGTGAACTTGAAGTGTGACCCCATCCTGATCGGTTCGCTGCGGATGGAGCGCGGCTTTTTTCCGGCTTACCATATGAACAAGGATAAATGGATCACGGCGGCGCTGGATGGCAGCGCACCGGACGATACCATAAAGATGCTTTTGGAGATGAGCTACCAAGCAACTGCACCGAAGCACCGCCGCAGAAAATGAAAAAAGCATGTGTCATGCAGATCCATCGTGGATCACAGGACACATGCTTTTTTGCTTTGATTTTACGGCAGACGCCGTGCCGGAGGGGATAAAGGCTGCTTAGTAAGCAACGCCCCAGTAGACCATGGTCTTGGCGGGCTTACCGCAGCAGGGGCAGACATCGCTGAGCTGCTCCTGTGCAAAGGGCATGCAGCGGCTGGACAGGCCAGCTTCTTCCTTCATCTTCATCTCGCAGGCCAGGTCGCCGCACCACATGGTCTTGA
>OQVS01002420.1_pt1 | contig 11902 bp, 11 predicted proteins | sample 1691601 | NCBI WGS metagenome assembly OQVS01 (sample SAMN03418268, study PRJEB22391) | human gut metagenome | biome: human-gut; feature: organic feature; material: feces | host: Homo sapiens | place: Tanzania | collected 2013-01 | reverse complement strand
AGTACAATATTCATAAGCGCCTGAAGTTTTAGTTAATAACCAAGATATTTTGTTGCATAAATATAAAATTCCCATTAGTCTCTAGATAGAGGCAAAAAATGAGTTTTGATGAAGAAGTATTAAAATATAATGTTTCACGTGAAACATTGCAAAGATTAAAAGATTTTAAGACTCTGCTTTTGGAGTGGAATCAGAAGATAAATCTTGTCAGTAAAAACGCGGAAAACGAATTGGATTTTCGACATATTTTGGATTCTTTACAGCTGCTTGAACATATAGATAATAATGCAAAATTAATTATAGATATCGGAAGCGGTTCCGGTTTCCCCGGAATTGTGTTAGCAATAGCTTTGCAAGAAAAAATTCCGGAAGCGAAGATTGTTTTAGTTGAAAGTATAGCAAAAAAGACAGTGTATCTAAAAGATGTCTGCTGTTATTTTGGTTTGGCGAATGTTGAAGTCATAAATAATCGTGCTGAAAACGTTGTATTTAAAGATGTTGATTATATCACGGCGCGAGCAGTTGCCGCAGTGGATAAGATTTTTAACTTTACAAAAACGATATACTCAAAAAATACTCGCTTTCTTTTGCTGAAAGGTAAAAGCGGAAATGAAGAGTTGGCGGAAGCAAGAATCAGTAAAAATACAAAATTTGAAATTCCCGGATTAAAAATCGTATAAATACAGTCAAAAATCAGTATAAGCACCGATAAAAAAGAAAGATAGCTTACTTTTGCTGTTTTTCGTGTTTTTATTACTGCCAAAAAAATAAAAAGGATTGTTGCCAGGATGGCTGTTCCTAAAAGGGGAAGGTAGGCAATTGCATCTGAGTTGAACAATTTAGGCTCTCCATTTTTGTTATGTTTTTATAAAGAATTGTAATGCTGCTATTTTTTCACGTCAAGATAAAGATTTTGCCGAAAACGTTAAAAATGCAGTTTTTATGGACAATTTTTTTTAGAGCTGCTCTTTTTCGATTTTCTTTTTTAATAGAATTTTTTTTATTCTGTTTAAAAGCCTGCGCCAAAAACTTTTTCCGAATTTTGAAGTATAGGCGGTTGCCGCATCGTCAATTGTAAAATCGTTTCCGAATTTTGTTTTGATTTCGTCCCAGTATTTTATTATATAAACGTACATGTCGCTTTTTGTGCGGCCTTTAAAATATTTTAAGACGTGATGTCTGTCGATTACGCGTATGACAGGAAGATAGACCGTTCTAAACCACGAAAGAATAGCCTGATCCATGCCGATTTCTTCCGTTTTGTTCATGTTGATGTAATATTTGTGCGTCAAAATGTGGTTGTAAATTACGTCGTATTGTCCTGGAACTGAAAAATCCAAAACCCAGTAATCCGTAACATCGCCAAATCCTGTTTCAGAATAAAAAACTCTTTTTTCGTAGCTTATTACCTGTTTTGTAATTTTTTGAAGAGCAGCTTGTTGAATATTTTAAAGGTGAGAATGCTAATATAAGAAAATATATTGTAGACAGTATAAAACATACAATAACACATTCTCCCGATAATTTGCTGAAAGCTTATATTGATTTTGAAGGAAAAGCAAAGGAATTGCCAATTTCGTATAGTGCATTTGAAAAAACTTTTCTTTCAACTTTTATAGATTCAAAACTGATTTTAAAGACAAATTTAAGCTATAAAACAGATGAGGGAGAAAATCCAAGAGAGCTAGAAATAAATCAGCTTATTCAAGTGTTGAATATTATTGCAGAAGAAATTTATATAAATAAATTTAATCCAGAAGTCGGTGTGTCCCGAATTGAACAGAAAATAATTGACAAAAGAGATTCTGATATTACAGATGCCCATTTAATCGCATACAGAATGAGTAAAGAAGAAGTTCTTTATAATTGGATGCAGTATCTAAAGAAAGTGATAGAATGTTATTTTACAAATACAGGAAAGTTATATGATTCTAGAAAATTATTTCAGGAGAGCTTTTCAGATGTGTTATGGGTAAATATTAGAAATTTTGTGAAAAATTTGGCGGCCTTGCCATTATGGAAAGACAAGAGCATGGCAAGCACACATTTTTCAGGAAAGAAAAACTATGATTTTTGGCGAGAAGTTTTTGAAACTGGAAAAACTCCTGACGGTGCATTAGTCCTTGCAAAACCATTGAATTATATGGAGTTGATTAGAGAATAGGTATTTTTTATGAAAAAAAATTATTTTTGGATAATCTTTCTGAAAAATATCTGGGCAGCTGTGTAATTCTGAAATACGGAGCAATCAACAAATCATGCAAAATGAACTTATAATATACAAGACAGATGACGGAAAAGCCGATGTCAGGCTCTATTCAAAGGACGGTGTTGTCTGGATGAACCAGTAGCAGATGGCTCTGGTTTTTGACACCTCCAGGCAAAATATCAGTATGCATATATCTAATGTCTTGCAGAAAAAGAAATTAGACGGAAAATCAGTTGTTAAGGATTACTTGACAATTGACTCGGACGGCAAGAATTATACAGAAAATAAAAGAAGGACCAAAACATTATGGAAAACATGAACCTAACCCCACTTCTAAAATCAATCTTCGACTACGACCCGGACGGTCCTAACATTCATCATTTGATGGCGGTGCACGGCTACAGCCGGCTTATCGCGCAGATGGAAAACGTGGATGGGCATACGCTTTTTATAACGGAAGTTGCGGCGTATCTTCACGACATCGGCGTTAAGGTGAGCAAGGAAAAATACGGAAACAGCCAGCCTCAGCATCAAGAGGCGGAAGGACCTGCAATCGCGCGGAAACTCCTTGAGCCGCTCTCGCTTCCTGCCCCCGACGTTGAGCGAATCTGCTTTATAATCGGGCACCACCACACGTACAAGGCAATCGACGGCCTGGATTTTCAGATTCTCGTTGAGGCGGATTTTATCGTGAACGTTATGGAAGGCTACTGCAAGCGCGAGTCAGTTCCGGCGATGAAAGAAAATGTGTTCAAAACCGCAAGCGGAAAATATCTTCTGGAGCAGATGTTTGAGAAGTCGGGAAGGTGAATTTTTAATTCATAAAAAATCCGATGAATATTTTTAGAGTGGCTAGAAAAGTTGTTGAATTTTTTCTCTTGTTTATTTAAACTAATTATACCTTGATTTAGTAAAATATCTGCGTTGCGGATGAATATAAACTATATCAAGGAGTGTTCAATATGGAAACACAAGAACTTTTTAATTATCTAAAGATGAGTTGTAAAAATTGCCTTGCTACTAAGGACTATCAACGGTTTTGCTCGATTTTAGGTAATATCAAACGAAACAATCAGGTGTTCTGTAGCACAGATTCATTTGAGACAGCTAAGAATGCAGTATCTGAAATGCAAAGTTTGTTTACAAGACTTGAGAATTTTTTATCGCCAAATGATAGAAAACTCTTGCAGGAGTTTGTAAGTTCTTGCCAAAGTGAAATTAACGAATACGGAAGCCAATGCCATCGCAATTTTATGGAATTGCAAGAACAGACTGGAGCTACAGTGGATGGTATTCCAAGTTTTCTGTTTTCAAGTTCTTCAGATGATTATGATGATTATTTGTTCAGAAGAACAATGGCGGAAGGCTTGAGGTAAAATTTCACTAATCATATAACTTGATTCAATTCTGAAAGGTATCGTAACTGCGTTATGGGCATACCTTTTTTTGTATTTTCACTCCTTGATATAGATTTTTGAATTACTCTGATACGTTTATCTTATGAAAAATATTGAATTTGCCCTTTCAAAATAGTTTCAAACTATTTCCCCTTCAGAAAATAAAAAACTATTGACTAAAATGAACAAAAATATCCACTTATGGAGAAAATATGAATTTAAAAGAGAAATTTAAAGAATGGATGACAAAACAGAAAAAAGAAGATGGAACAGATTATTCATTAAATACAATTAATTCTTATTGCTCTCAATTAAATAGTGCACCTGCAAAACTTGATAATATTCAGGATTGTTATAAAATTTCGATTTTTGAATATTCTGATTTACAAGTTTATCATAATGTAGAAAATATAATTTTTAATGCTCCTAATTTCGATGAAGTTAATAAAAACGCAGGAAATCAAGCATTAAAATATGGCATGCTAAAATACGAGGAATTTTTAGCGAAATTGCAAAAAGATAGAAATCAACCTACCGACAACTTGACCGACCAACTTACAGACCTTCTTCAGCACACCCACAACCTGATTCTTCACGGTGCTCCGGGAACTGGAAAAACATTTCTTGCCAAAGAAATTGCAAAAAAAATGGGCTGCTCACAAAATGAAATTGGCTTTGTTCAGTTTCATCCGAGCTACGACTACACGGATTTTGTCGAGGGCTTGCGTCCGAAAAATCAGTCTGGCGGCGAAATCGGATTTGAGAGGAAAGACGGCATTTTTAAGGAATTCTGCAAAAGGGTGTTGCCTTTTGGAAACGAAAATATTAAGAACTTCTTGGAAAAAGCGAGACAAACTTCTCATGTGTTTTCAACAAAAGACTATGATTTACGCTCATTATATAATTTTTCTATTGATAGTTTTAGCATTGAAAATGATAAGATAAAAATTTCTTCTAAAGGAGAATCAAAAGATTTTCAGAATGAAATAAGAGTTTCTGATTTACAGTCTTTGTTCTTCACAGATAAAAAAATAATTTCATTAGATGATATAAAAGTTCTTGGACTTACAGGAGAAACTTGTCCAGAAGTTTATTATTTTTGCTTGTATAAAGAGTTACAAAAAATGCAAAAACCTTTCGCTTTCATCATCGACGAAATAAACCGTGGCGAGCTTTCAAAAATCTTCGGTGAGCTGTTTTTTTGCATTGACCCTGGCTACCGCGGAAAAAACGGCATGATAAAAACTCAATATCAGAACTTGATTGAAAAAGGCGATGAATTTTATGATGGCTTTTTCATACCCGAAAACGTTTACATCATCGGCACAATGAACGACATTGACCGCAGCGTTGATACAATGGACTTTGCATTCCGCCGCCGTTTTGCGTTCAAGGAAATCAAGGCTTCTGAAAACCTTGGAATGCTCGATGAACTTGGTGAAATCGCAGACAAAGCAAAAGCTCGCCTCAAAAAACTGAATGAAGAAATCTCAAAAATCACGGAACTCTCTTCGCCTTCGTCGTATCATATCGGCGGTGCTTATTTTCTGAAGCTGAATGATTTTGAAGGCGACAGCAACGAACGTTTCCAAAAACTTTGGAACTATCACCTTGAAGAACTTCTAAAAGAGTATCTCCGCGGAACAGAAAATGCGGAAGAAAATTTTGCGAAGCTTAGAAGCGCGTATTTTGGGTTGGATTCGGCTGTGGAAAATAATTCGGAAGAAGAGGACGAATGATTTTAAATGCTCCGTCTAAAAACAACCGACAACAACTGTTCTAAAAAAATCACCGGTCTCATAAAAAAATCCTCCCGCGCAGAGGATTCTGAAACTTTTTCCGCCGCGCATTATTCCTCGCTTTCACGCATTGCGAATGTTCCGATAAAGGAACTGGCGGAAAAAAATCAGAATCTTCTTGTCTTTCCGTATGAAATCGAAAAATCTTACGGCAGAATCGGCGAGCTTCCGCTTTTTGAGATGTGCGGCTGCACTGAGAACTTTCCTGAAGCAGAAATCAAGACCGGGAATCTGATGGGCTTTATTGGAACAGGTTCTGGCAGTGGCGCGGTTCAGCTTGAAATTGCCTCGCGTTTTTCGAAGTCAAAAAACGATTTTTTCCTTCACTATATGCTTGGAAAAGTTTTTGGCGAAAATCTTTTCAGCTTGAATTACAACGCTTCGAGCGGCAGTGTTTTTGACCTCCTGATTTTTACTTTTCCGCTTGTCCTAAAAAATGCATTTCGGCAAGGAATTTTCAAGACCTACAGAACTTTTGAGCGGAACGACGCGAACGTAAAAGGCTCGCTGAATTTTTCGCGGCACAGAAGACAGAATATTCCGTTCGCAGGAAAAGTCGCGTACAAAGAGCGAACGCAGGTTTTTGACAATCCGCTTACCGAACTTGTGCGCCACACAATTGAATTTATAAAAACAAAGCCGTTTGGAAAATCAGTCTTGAACTGTGATTCCGAAACAAAATCCGCAGTCAGCCAGATTGTTGAAGCTACTCAATCTTACAGCCGGCTGGCAATGCAGAAAATCATTTCCGAAAATCTCCGCGGAATAAATCATCCTTTTTTCACGAAATGGAAGCCGCTTCAAAAACTTTGCCTTGCGATTCTGAGCCATTCAAAAATAAATTATCATTCAGGCGAAAAATCCGTGTGCGGTCTGCTTTTTGACGGCGCGTGGCTTTGGGAAGAATATCTGAACACGATTTTGCGTCCGCTCGGCTTTGTTCACCCTGAAAACAAAAAACACAAAGGCGGACTAAAAATGTTCGCGAACGGCGATGACGAATTGACTTTTGACAAAGATTTCCGTCAAATCTACCCGGACTTCTACAAAAAAGGCGAATATGTTCTGGACGCAAAGTACAAGAGGCTTTTAAACGGCGTCGGCCGTGAAGATTTGTATCAGGTTGTCGCGTATATGCACACGATGAAAATCGCTCGCGGCGGATTTATTTTCCCCGATGACGGCACGGATTTTCACAAGAAAACTTATTGCCTTACGAACAACACTGGAACTCTCGATGTGATTGGCGTAAAAATTCCCCGGAACGCAGAAAACTTGCAGGAATTCTGCTCACTTATGAAAAACGAGGAGGAGAGGATTTCCGGGAATTTCGCCGCTTTGTAATTTTTTCCGATTTTCTTTTTCAGCCGGAATCATGCTTCTGCAAAAATCATGTCCGCTGTTTTTTCTTGACAACAGAGCGGTGTGAATTGTAGTATTTATCGAGGAGCCTGCATTGCGGGTTCAATTTGTTGCAGAAAAGTCAAGTTGACTTTTTTTGGAGGGTGTAATAAAAACTTTGCCTGAAATAGCGTCAAAGTTTTTATTCACAAAGTTTGCGTTGCAAGCTTTCTTATCAAATGCAATTTCCGCTAGAAAATTGCGCTAAAAAGTCAAATCGAAAGTTAAAACTTTCTCAATGGCTTTTTATAGGAGAAAAAAGTGTTTGAATTTGAAAATCCTCCGGCATTTTTTCTTTTGCTTTTGATTCCGGTGCTTTATATTTTGCGTTATATAAAAATTTTTTCACGGCTTTCTTTGCCTTTAAATTTAAGCGACTGGAACGGAAGCAATTTTAAGTGGAAGGGAAATGCAAGAAAATTTCTTTCTGTTTTTGGAAGAGTTGTTTGTGTCTTATTTTACATTTGCCTTGTCTTTGCCTATGCGGATCCTGTTTTTCATCTTCAGCAAAAAGTCTATTCTTCAAAAGGCGCGTCGATTGTTTTTGTTTTGGACGTGAGCCCTTCAATGGCTGCAAAAGATATTGGTTCGCAAAGTCGTCTTGAAGCTGCAAAAAATTCCATTGTTTCCATGGCGGAAATGAATAGCGGATCGGAGCTTGGACTTGTTGTGATGGCTGAAAATGCCGCTGTTTTAGTTTCTCCCACAATGGATAGAAAATTCTTTTTGAACCGATTGAAAACTGTAAGCGTTGGAGAGCTTGGAGATGGAACTGCGATTGGAACTGGACTTAGCAGCGCAATTTATCATCTTGAAAAATCAAAGTCGCCTAAAAAAAGTATCGTCCTTATTACTGATGGAGAAAATAATTCAGGCGCGGTTCATCCTCATACTGCGGCTCGTCTTGCCGTGAACAAAGATATTTCACTTTACATTCTTGGTGTGGGAACAAGAGGCGTTGTTCCGATTGATTATGTAGATCCAAAGTCAAATAAAATTTATTCAGGTTATCTTGAGTCGAAATTTGATACGTCTTCAATTGCACGGATTGCATCAGAGGGAAATGGAAAATTTTTTGAGATTGAATCTATTTCCGCATTGTCGCAGGCTATTTCTTCAATTTCAAAAAGTGAAAATATTGCTCAAAGCTACTATATAAAAAATCAGGATATATTTTATTACAGATATTTTTTGATTGCCGCGGTTGTTTTTGCTTGCATTGCATGGATTGTGCGCAGATTTCTTCTGCAGGAGACTTTATGAATTTTTCTGTTGAAAATCTATTTTCATTTTATCTTTTTATTCCTTTAGTTTTTGCGCTTTTGTTTGTTGTGGCACGGTATATTCGTTTAAGAAAAAATATCTGCGGAAAAGTTTTTGAATTTAAAAACGGCTCTTTTAGAATTTCAGCTTGCTTCTGGAGCAGAACTTTTTTTAGATTCATTTGTGGAATTTGCGTTGTTCTTGCACTCGCAGGAATTTCATTTGGAACAGATTCTGTGCCTGTACAAAAAAACGGAAAAGCCGTCTCTCTTGTGTTTGACATTTCTTATAGCATGGAAGCAAAAGATGCGCCCGGAGGAATTTCAAGACTTCAGGCAGTTTCCAGTTATGCAAGTGAGCTTTTGGACAGAATGAACGGATGCGCGGTTTCCGCTGTTCTTGCGAAGGGCGATGGAATTATTGCTGTTCCGCTTACAGAAGATTTTCAGAGTGTAAGAAGTTTAATAGAAAATCTTTCGCCTTTGCTTATGACTTCCGAGGGAACAAGCCTTGGCAATGGAATAAAATCCGCGCTTTCTTCGTTTCCAGAGCAATCTTCCGCAGCTTCATTTATCTGGCTTTTTACCGATTGCGAAGAAACAGACAACAGCCTTCAGTCTTCTCTTTCTGAATGTTTAAAAGCCGGAATTCCTGTTGTTATTATCGGATTTGGCTCTGAGCGTGAAAGTGAAATTTTTGCGGGCGATGGAATTACAAAAGTAAAAACAGCTTTAAGATCCGGCAGCGTTGAAAAAATGATTTTATCTCTAAAAGAAAAATTTGTTTCGTCCAAAAGAAATAGCTCTGCGCCTTCTGTTGTTTACATTGATGCCTCGGAAATGGGCTCTGCCGCCGCTATTTTAAAAATGCTTGACCTTAATGGTTCGTTGCCGTCGGTTTCTTATGAAATTCAGAGCACTCAGCGTTATGGACTTTTTATTTCTTTTGCAATTTTATTTTTCCTTGCCTCGATTTTTTTTGGCGAGCTTGATATTGCAGGCGGAAAGAAAAAATTAATTTCATCTGTTTCCATGGCTTCGCTTATTTTTTTGTTTACAGGATGTTCGCCACGTTTTAATGACGGCATAAAAATTCTTGAAGGAAAACTTGACTGGTCTAAGCAGGATTATCAAAATGCAGTCGGAGATTTTTTTGAAACAGCTTCAAATGCACAAGCCCGTGGAGATTTTCTTGTTGAACAGTATGCGGTATTTGGACTTGGCTCGACTTATCTTATGCAAGGCGAAACTGACGCAGCGTTAAAAAGATTTTCGAAAATATACGAAAATTCTTCAGATAAAATTAAATTTGCAATCCTTTATAATTCTGGAATAATTGCGCTTGAAGATAACAAGGCTTACATAAAATCTTCCCTGGAAAAAATTATAGTTGAGAAAGGCTATGCGGATGATATTCGCATTATGCTTGTCAAAACAAAATATCCGCAGGGTTCTGAAAAATTTATAGTTTCGTCTTGTCTCGGTGTTGAAATTCCTTCTGGAAAACTTCCTGCTGATGCCGGCGTGATTATTTCAAATGTTGGAACTATCTGTGCGATAAGCGATGCTTTTAGGCTCGGCAAGCCTTTGATTGAACGCAGCCTTACAATTTCCGGTGGCGCAGTAGAAAATCCGTGCAATTTAAAAGTTCCAGTCGGAACAATGATTTCAGATTTGTCCCCTGAATATTTTTCTTTAAAAGAAAATTCAGCTGTGAAAATTATTTCCGGCGGTCCGATGATGGGCTTTGCGATGCCTGATATGAATTTCCCGGTTGCAAAAGGAACAAGCGGAATTACTTTCCTCACAAAAGATGAAACTTATCTTGTTGATGAAGATCAGTGTATTGGCTGCGGAATGTGTGTGTCTGTATGCGCAATGCATTTAAGCCCGGTTCTTATGGTTCGCGAGCTTAAGGCCGAAAATATTTCAAATGCTAAAAAACTTGGTCTTATGGACTGCATTGAATGCGGATGCTGTGCTTATGCTTGCCCTGCGAATGTTAGGCTTGTTCAGCGTTTCAGAATTGGAAAGTCTATTGTAAGAGAACAGATTGCGGCGGCAAAAGCAAAGGAGGCTGTAAAAAAATGAACTCTGAAAATAAAATGTTTCTTTCTTCTAGCCCGCATTTCACATCCGGGCTTTCAACTCAAAAAATAATGCTTGCGGTTTTGATTTCGCTGCTTCCTGAGTGTGTTTATGGCGTTATTGTTTTTGGACTTCCTGCCTTGACAACAATTCTTGTTTCTGTTGCTTCATGCTTTGTTTTTGAATTTTTGTTTCAGAAAATCACACGTCAAAAAATTGTTGTTTCAAATTTGTCATGTTGCGTAACAGGTGTTTTGCTTGCTCTTGTAATTCCGTCTACAACGCCTTTGTGGATGACAGTTCTTGGCGCGCTGGTTGCGATTGTTATTGCAAAGGGACTTTTTGGAGGAATCGGAAGCAACGTTTTTAATCCGGCGCTTACTGGACGTGCTTTTATGTTCATAAGTTTTCCAGTTGCTTTGGGCGCGTCTTGGTTTAATCCGGCGACCGATGCAATTTCAAGCGCGACAGTTTTGAGTCAGGTTAAGGCAGGTTCTTTTGTTGCTGACAATTCTGTTTATCTTCAATACTTTTTTGGAAACCGGGCTGGATGTATTGGCGAAACTTCAATTCTTTTGATTTTGCTTTCGTTTGCTTTCCTTGCTTTTACAAAGATAATCGACTGGAGAGCTCCTGTTGCAATGGTTGGAACTGTTGCTGTCTGCACATTTGTTTCCGGCGGAGATGTTCTTTTTGCGCTTTTGAGCGGAGGACTTTTGTTCGGGGCAACTTTTATGGTTACTGATTATTCGACTGCTCCTGTTACAAAAAAAGGCCGGCTTGTGTTTGGTTTTGGCTGCGGACTTATAACTTTCCTGATAAGAAAATTCGGCGGATACCCAGAAGGTGTAATGTTCAGCATTTTGATTATGAATGCTGTGGCTCCGTTCTTGAATAATCTTTCAGCAAGAAAATATGGCTACGGAAAAAAAGGAAACAGAAAGCCTGCTCCAAAAAAAATAATTCAGGATTTTGATGTTTCAAATGCAGTTCCTTTGGAACAGAAAAAAAATGCGGAGGCTGAAAAATGAGCCAGAAAAATTCAGTCTTGGAAATGATTGGACTTGGAATTGTCCTTGCTATTTATGCAATGGCGGCTTGCACAGTTCTTGCCATTGTAAATAATTTTACTTACGGACGGATTGCACAGAATAAACTTAACAAAGCAAATGCCGCAATGAAAGCGGTTGTAAAAGACGCTGATTCTTTTGAAGCCGTTGATTCATTTCCTGTAGCATCAAATTCTTCTATTACAATACAAAATATTTTTATCGCAAAACAAGGTGGAAACGTGATTGGCGGGGTTGCCCAAGTTACAGGTCCGACTTATGACAAAGGCACAATCATGGTTGGAATGAAGTCCGATGGAACTGTTACAGGTTTGCAGTTTTTGGAACTTACTGATTCTCCTGGATTCGGCTTGAAGGCAAATGATCCGACTTTTACGCTTGCCAATGGAAAGACATTTTACGGACAATTTGAAGGAAAAAATGCCAAAGACGGATTTGTTGCCGGTCAGACTTTTGACTCTATTTCCGGGGCGACAATAACTAGCGTTGGCATTGGAAATCTTATTTCCGCAGGAACAGAATGCCTTTTAAAAGTTCTTGATGGACAGGAGTTTAATTAATATGAACAAGCAGCTTCAAATTTTTACAAACGGTTTCTTAAAAGAAAATCCGCTTTTGGTTTTAAATATCGGCTCACGTTCTTCTTTAGCTCCAAATAAGCAGAATAGTACTTATT
>OQVS01002416.1_pt1 | contig 11916 bp, 10 predicted proteins | sample 1691601 | NCBI WGS metagenome assembly OQVS01 (sample SAMN03418268, study PRJEB22391) | human gut metagenome | biome: human-gut; feature: organic feature; material: feces | host: Homo sapiens | place: Tanzania | collected 2013-01 | reverse complement strand
AAGAAAAGGTGCTTTCAAGCAAGGTTTGTTGATACAACGGATTTCGCCCAAGCCCAAAAGCAAGCGTTTTAACCCCGACTGCGTCTAAAATGAGTGGGGCGATGTCAAAATGGCTCAAAATTCGGTTTTTGATGACTTCTTTTGTGGCAGGGCGCGTGAATTTTGCGTTAATGAAAGCGTTGTAAATCGCCCTGTTTGTTTGTGGCGGAAAAAACTCTTGCGCCATTGAGAGATGGTCGCCTAAAATGACGATGGTTGTGTTGTCTTTAAACTTGCTTTTTTGCATGAAATTCACAAAATCGCCAATGATTTTATCCGCACACAAAATCGCACTTTGATATGACGCGCCGCCTTGACAAAGCGTTGTATCTACCCAACCGCGCGGGGCGTGCGTGTCTATGGTGCTGATGTAGAGTGCAAACGGCTTGTTTTCGTTTAAGTTGCTTAAATACTCTTTGGCAAACTCAAACACTTTGGTGTCCTTTAAATCCCAAAAGCCTTTTAACTCTTTTGGCAGTTTTTTAGGAATCAGTTTTTGCGCTTGAAAATAAGCCAAATCCCTTACTTCAACGCCGTGAGACTCAAAGAAAAATTTCGTCCCAGCAAACTTTGCGTCTAAGCCCGAGAAGTAGGCTTGTGTGTAGCCCAAGTGCTGCAAAATGTCGCTTACGCAGGTAGCTGAACTTAAAAAATGCTTATTTGCAAAATCGTTGCCTTGAATTGGCATATTTAGCGCAATTCCGCACATTTGTGAGACCAGCCCTGCTATCGTCCAATCTGTGCCAAAGAGTTGCGTAAAACCGCCAAGTGCTTCTGTGCTTGAAAAATTAGTATTTTTAAGAGCTAAATTTGTGAGATTTGGTATCAGCTCGGCAAATGGTGAGTAGAGTCTCCCCCCCCCCCCCAAATTGCTAAAATCACCTTGAGAAGGAAGTCCATGAAGTCCTTCCGTGCGTCCTCGTTTTTAGGCGTAGAGGCTGCGCTAAAAGTAGTTTCTAAACTCTCGGCGAAGATGACGATTAAGTTTTGTTTGGGTGTGAAATTTGCCAACGCTTGCTTGTCGAAAGGGGCGTATTGCTCTTCATAAAGTGAGGAGTAACTCTCTTGCGTGTTTAGATAACGCGTGATTTTAAGTTTGTTGTTTGTTATGTTAAGAAAAAGGGCAAAAAGCGCAACTGCAAAGGTGATTTTAGCAATTTTTGCGTTATTTGATAACACGAAATCATAGAAAAATTTTGCAAATTTCACGCCAATTTTCACACAAGGCTGAGTAAAGGCTACAAGCATTGCGACCGCAAAGCTAGGTAGCAACACTTTTGCGATGAATGAACCAACAAGCGGCGTGCTGCCATCTAACAGAGGAAATCGCAAGTGAAATAAAATTTGCGCAAAGTCCGTAGCCCCAAAGCTTTTAGCAACCCAATACGCCCCAAACATCATCAAAGCTGAGCTAAAACACAACACAAAAACGATGAGATTTACAAAAATTTGCTTTTTTGTCATAACTTCTCCAAAAATTAAAATAAAAGCAAGATTATAACACAAAAAATATAATTTTTGCAATTTTAGCAAAATAAGCAAATTTGATTTAACACCGACAAATCTTTAAATTTTACACAAATTTTATGTTATTTCAAGCCCTAAAATCCACGATTTTAACGCTTTTTGCTTGAATTTGCGTGCGTAAATCCTCGCTTAATGAGCTAGCTAGCGAATGCAAACTTTCAAGGGCTTTGAGCTTGTTTTGGCTTTGGCTTGACAAAAGGCTTTTGTTTGTCGTTTCATTTAGCACGCTCAAAAGCTCGTTGATTTGGCGTAAATCCTTTGTCAAAGGCTTGTTTTGGCTTGTAAATTGAGTGTTTTGGTTTGTGGCGTTTTCATTTTTAAATTCCGCACTTTCGCCGCTTGTTTTGTTTATTTGCTCGTCAAATTCAGCCTGTGAGCTTAAATTTAGCGCATTTTTGTCGCTTTGAGTTTGGTTTGAAAGCTTTGAATTTTTTTCATTTAAATTTAAATTTTCGCTTGAAAAGGCTGAATTTTGCTCGTTTAAATTCAAATTTTCGCCCAAATTTTTTGCGCCATTTTGCCCTGATAAAGCCGCATTTTGCCCGTTTTTAAGCCTTTCATAATCCAGCGGATTTTGACTTTTTAAAAGCTCTAACTCCATACTATTTAAGGCTTGCAAGCCCTGTGTAGCGGCTTTTTCTTTGAGTTTGTCCGCGCTTTTTAAGTCCTTTTGCAACTTTTGCTGCAACTCTTCAAGCAATTTTTTAAGCTCTTCAAGCATAAGTTCAAAGGGATTACAGCCGCCTGCATCTGAGCAACTGCCGTTAAGTTCCATTTCTACGCTACCAAGCGCCATCATCTTGCTGCCAAAATGCTCTACAAAGGTGATTTTGCCGTCCATATTTTTGTCCTCATCAAGCAGCGCATTTAACGAACCATCAATCACCCGCTCGATTTGCACGCCACGCAAATCGCTTTCATCATAAGCGATTTTTGCACCGCCTGTAAGCGTGTAAATGCTGACATCTTTTTTGGTATTGCCATACACATAAGGACTCTCGTAAAAAAAGGTGTTTGCCAGCTCATCGCCAGAGATAAGCCCGTTTTTATCGGCATCTGCGCCGAGTAAATTCATCTCATAAGCTACCTTGTCGAACCAGCCTGAGACAAAGTTTTGCGCATCGCCGTTGAGCCTCACCACGCCGTCATTCCGCACGAAAAAGTTGTTTTCGCCACCAAAATGCGAGATGAGCCTGAGTAAATTGCGGGTGCTTAAATTCACGCTCACAAGCTGTTTGCTGCGCTCATCTTCAAAGGCAACTTTGACGAAATCGCCTATATATGAAGCGGAGTAATTGTCGTTTGGAGTCGTTTTTATGGCACTTTGAATGGGTTTTTGACTCTCTTCAAGCAAGGCGGCTTTGTCTTTGGTAGCGATATTTGCTCGCTTTGAGTCTAATAAAGTGCTGTAAATCCCAGCTAAACTTACGCCTGATGAGAGTTTGTCCATCGCTATCCTTGTTTTGTGGCATTTTGCTTGCCTTTGAGTAAATTCACAAATCTTACAAAACGCCTAAATTACACTAAAATCGTCCTTTTTGCTAAAAAGTTAAGCCTTTAACCCAAAATTTGCTTTAAAAAAGTAGAATTTTTGCATAAATTTACAAAGCAAAATGAGTAAAATGAAAGCAAAAATGATGAATGAGAGCGAAAAAAGCGTGCTTGGGCGCATTGAAAGCCTCCAAAAGCGTGTAAAAAAGGGCTATTTGAGCCTAAATGATAGCGTTGAAATAGCTTGTGAGCGTGAATTTGATGATGAAATTTATCAAATCGCCCTAAATTTAAAGCCTTGGCGCAAGGGACCCTTTCGCATAAATGAGCTTTTTATCGATAGCGAGTGGCAAAGTTTTGTGAAATTTAACCTTTTAAAGCCACATTTAAACGAGCTTTGCGGTAAGGTAGTGGCTGATGTGGGCTGTAATAATGGGTATTATCTGTTTAAAATGCTTGAATTTGCCCCAAAAAAGCTTGTTGGCTTTGACCCAAGCGTGCGGACTTTTTTGCAGTTTCGCCTTATCAACGCCCTTGCTAAAACAAGTGTGAAGTATGAACTTTTGGGCGTTGAGAGCCTACCAAACTATGAGCATAAATTTGACATTATTTTTTGTTTGGGCGTGATTTATCACCGCAGCGACCCACTGAAAATGCTTAAAGAGCTAAAAGCAAGTTTAAACAAAGGTGGAGTGGTGTTTTTAGACACGCTTTATATCGCTGATGAGCGAGAAATAGCCCTTGTGCCACGCCAAACCTACTCCAAAATCGCAAACATTCACTTTGTGCCGAGCATTCCTGCGCTGCGAAATTGGTGCGAACGAGCGGGCTTTAAGGGCTTTGAAGTGCTTGCTACAAGGGCAACTGACAGCTTTGAGCAAAGAAAAACGGCGTGGAGCGAGGGCTTTTCTTTGAGTGATTTTTTAGACAAAGACGATGAGAGGCTTACTTGCGAGGGCTATCCTGCGCCACAAAGGGTGTATGTGAGGCTTGAACTTTGACTTTGCAAGGCGTTTGCCTTTTTGGCGACAAATTTGCTTAACTTTTTGCAAAATGCCTTTTGAATTTTGACAAGAAAGCAAGAATTTTTCGCTTTATAAGGCATTAAAAGCCTTTGAGAGTAAGAAATTCAAGGCTTTTGTCGTTGATAAAAGGCTTCAAGGCTTGCAAGTTCGCTTTCCTCAAAGCCAGCTTGCAAGCGAGCGGTTTTGTTAAGAACCTTTCCTGCGAGGCTAAACTGCTCGTAAGTCTTGCAAAGTGCGATGAAATCGTCCTTTTCGTCTTTGGCAAAACGCCACCATTTATCGCCTTTTTGCACATGGGTGATTTCATCGCGCAAAATGATAGCTAGAATTTCGCGTAAAAAAGGCTTTATGGCGTGCTTTGTGCTGTCTAGTTTAGCTACTACAAAGGGATTTGCGTCAAGTCCTCTTGCCTCTAAACCCCTATGCACCACGCCCATTCTTAATTTCAAAGAATGCGCTGTCGCTTGCAAGGCGTTTTCAAGGTTGATATGCACTTCAAAGTCGCCATAATCAAAGCCTAGCTCATTTAAGGCTTGTTTGAGTAGGCTAAAATGCTTGATTTCCTCATCTGCTACTTCAAGCCAGTCCTCATAATAGCACCTTTCAAGCCCACGAAAGCGGTAAGTGCTATCTAAGGCAAGGTTGATGGCGCAAAATTCTATGTGAGCAATGGAATGCAGCATTTTAGCAAGGGCTTCGTTTGAGCTAAGCGTGCGCACTCTTCGTATTTTAAGCGCTTCTTTAATGCGTAAATTTGGGCGCAAAGTGCTTTTAAGTAGGGCTTTTTGCCCAAAATCAAAGTCAAATTTAAAAGCCTTAAAATCCTCGTAAAAGTGCTTAAATTCAGCAAATTTGTGCCTTTCATCTGTCTCATACAAAATCTTTTCAAGCTGGCTAAAAAACTCTTTTTTCATCACAAACCTTTGCAAGATTATAGCAAAAGTGTTTAAATTTAGGCTTTTTTGGGCGAAATTTAGCTTTTATCGCTAAATTTAAATTTTGGGCGCAAATTTAAGCAAAAAGCCTTTTTTTGCAAGGCGCAAATTTAAAGCAAAGAGTGCTAAAATGCACTCTTTGATTAGGCTTTAAAGCCAAAAGAAATACGCCAAAGTGGCGATGATAATGGCGCAGAAAATGTTGAGCCAAATGCCGACCTTTATCATCTGGCTTTGCTTAATGTAGCCTGTGCCGAAAACTATGGCGTTTGGCGGGGTTGCCACAGGAAGCATAAAGGCGCAGCTCGCCCCTATGGCGATGATGAGCGCAAGTCCAAGTGGCGGCGCACCCAAAGAATCAGCTATGGAGATGAAAAGTGGCACTAAAAGTGCGGCTGATGCGGTGTTGGAGGTAAATTCAGTTAAGAAAACGATGAAAAACGCCACAACAAGCCCGATTAAGAACAAATGTCCGCCTTGAATCAGCGATATAACAGCATCAGCCATCACCTTGCTCGCCCCTGAGTCCTTTAAAAGCACGCTTAAAGTGATACCACCACCAAAGAGCATTAAAACTCCCCAGTCGGTATTGTCTTGGAGTTTTTTCCAGCTCACCACGCCAAAAACACAAACCAAAACGGCTGCAAATATGGCTATGACGCTATCAAAGGACGCCATTTTCTTTTCAAGTCCTAAAAATGTGGAGAAAATCGGGTTGAGTTTCGCGCTAAATATCCAGCACAAGGCAATGAAAGCGAAAATTCCCAAAGTAAGCCACTTTTGGCGTGTCATTGCGATTTTATCGTCTATGTTAATGCTTATTTTATAGCTTAAATTCGGCTTTAAGACAAAGAAAAGCACGGCTATCATCAGCGGCATAAAGATGATGACGATAGGAATGCCGTATTTAAGCCATTCAGCAAATGTTATGTGTAAATTTGCAGCGAGTATGGCATTAGGCGGCGTGCCTACAAGTGTGCCTATGCCGCCTATACTCGCGCTAAATGCTATGCCAAGCAGCACGAAAGCATAAGTAGTAGGGCTTTCTTTAAAGCTGATTTGTGAAAGCATACCGATAGCAAGGGGCAGCATCATCGCCGCTGTGGAAGTGTTGCTCATCCACATCGACAAAAAGGCGGTTATGGAAAAGATATAAAGCACCGCTAGCTTAAAATTGCCCTTTGCGAAAAGCAAAATGCGTTGAGCGATGATTTTATCAAGCTCTTGATGGTGCATAGCAGCAGCAAGTGCGAAACCACCGAAAAACAAAAAGATAGTCGGGTCTGAAAAGCCGTGCAGAGCGGTTTTGGTGCTCATCAGCCCTGTGGCTACGGCTAAAACGGGGATTAAAATCGCCGTAACGGTCGTATGCAAGGCTTCTGTGAGCCACAAAACAGCGATAAAGACAAGTATAGCCAAGCCTTGATTTACCTTTGTTTCAAAAGGTAGCATATAAAGCAAGGCGATAAACAGCACGATATCCACCAGCACAATGGCAGTTTTGGTAGAATTTGACATTGAAACTCCTTGAAAGAAATTGTCCTTTGTAAGAACTTGTAAAATTATAGCAACAAGAGTGAGAAAATTTAAATTTTGCTTTGAATTTATACTCTTTTTGGGCTGAATTTGTTACCAAAATACACAAAAAATTTATCGCAAAAAAAGTGTGAGAAAAAATTGTATTTTTAACTTTCTCTTATAAATTTATGGTTATAATTAGACAAAAAATTCAAGGACAAACGATGATACGCAAAATTTTTCTCATTGCTTTTGCGCTTTTTTTGGTAGCGTGCGGAAGCAAAAGCGACACCACTATCAAGCAGGTAAATGACACGGCAAACAAACAAGCTTGCTATCCTTGCGATGACCCAAAGGCTTTTGAAGCTAAAATTCGTGGGCTGCTTTACATAAGCGATGTGGGCATTCGTTGCTGTGCTGATAAAAGGACTTTGGACAAGAGTGTGGGCGTGAAAAAGATTTATATACACAGCATTAGCGATTTAGCGGAGGAACAAAAGATTTTTTACGCTAAGGGAAAAAGCTATATCATCAATGAGAAATTCAACGCTGTGTTTTTTAACTTTTTAAAGCAAGAACTGCAAGCGCGCGGAATGAAAATAGTAAAAGGCATAAACAACTCGCCCTATGTGCTGCGGCTTGATTTAGACTTTTTGACTTTTTCGGCAAACCTTGATGCCACAGGGCTTCACTCAAATGTTTCAGGCAGGCTTACTTTAAAAGATATCAACCACGACAAAGATATAGTTGTGCGCACAAAGCAAGATATAATGGGATTTAGCAACACAAATGAGATTTCATTTTACACTTATTTGCTTTTAAGGCAGCTGGCAAATAAGACGGCAAATATCATTTCAGCGCTTTGAGATGCTGTAATTGTGGCTCTTTTTCACTGCTTACCTTTTGTGAGCATTGTGAAATGGAGCTTGGAGAGTTTTCTTTGGGCGTAAGGCAGTTAGATAGGGATTTTAAGGTGTATTCTTTTTACAAATATAGTGAGATAAAGCATTTGCTCTTTGCGAAGCATAAATTTTATGGGTATTTCGTCTTTAACGCCTTAGCAAAGCTTTCATTTGCTAAATTTAAGGACTTTTTCGCCCCGCAAACTGCTTTAAACGCCATTCCGCTTGATGATAGAGTGCAAAATGCGCTTTACTCGCATTCAGCGATTTTAGCCCGTCATCTTAAAACAGCGTTTGTAAAACCTTTGTATAATGCCTTGCAAGCAAGTTCGAGCGTGAAATACTCGGGCAAAAGCGTGTCCTTTCGCCAAAGGCACAAGAGAAATTACAAGCTTTTGAAAAAGCCCGAATTTCCCGTGATTTTGGTTGATGACATTATCACAACAGGTTCGTCTTTGCTCGAAGCAAGGGGCGTTTTAGAAAAAAATAAAATTTCTGTGCTTTTTGCACTCGTTTTAGCTGATGCAAAGGATTAAAATGGTAAAATTACATTTTGAATTTGATAAGGAACTCTATGGAAAGTATGTTTGACAAAGATATAGAAGTCGTGGATATAGAAAATTCCATTAAAACAAGCTATTTGGATTACTCGATGAGCGTTATCATCGGGCGTGCCTTGCCTGATGCAAGAGACGGCTTAAAGCCCGTGCATAGACGAATTTTATACGCTATGCAAAATGACGAGTCTAAATCGCGCACAAATTTCGTAAAATCCGCCCGCATTGTGGGCGCTGTTATCGGGCGCTATCACCCGCACGGCGATATAGCCGTGTATGATGCGCTTGTGCGTATGGCGCAAGACTTTTCTATGCGCGTGCCGAGCATTACAGGGCAAGGCAACTTTGGCAGCATAGACGGAGACGGCGCGGCGGCTATGCGCTACACCGAAGCAAAGATGAGTAGCCTTTCTCACGAGCTTTTGCGCGACATAGAAAAAGAAACGGTGGATTTTATCCCAAACTATGACGGCAGCGAGCGCGAGCCTGATGTGCTGCCAAGTCGCGTGCCGAATTTGCTTTTAAACGGAAGCAGCGGTATCGCCGTAGGTATGGCGACAAACATACCGCCACACAGCCTAAACGAGCTTGTTGATGGGCTTTTGTATCTGCTTGACAACAAAGAAGCAAGTTTGGACGAGCTTATGGGCTTTATCAAAGGACCAGACTTTCCAACGGGCGGTATCATTTACGGCAAAAAGGGCATTATAGAAGCCTATCGCACGGGGCGCGGGCGGATTAAAATTCGCGCAAAAACCCACATAGAAAAAAAAGCTAACAAAGACATTATCGTCATCGATGAACTGCCTTATCAAACCAACAAAGCACGGCTTGTCGAGCAAATCGCTGAGCTTGTCAAAGAAAAGCAGATTGATGGCATTAGCGAAGTGCGTGATGAAAGCGATATGGAGGGCATTCGTGTCGTCATCGAGCTGAAACGAGACGCGATGAGCGACATAGTGCTTAACAACCTTTTCAAATCCACCACTATGGAAAGCACCTTTGGCGTGATAATGCTTGCCATCAACAACAAAGAGCCTAAAATTTTCTCACTCATTGAGCTTTTAACACTCTTTTTAAATCACCGCAAAACCGTTATCATTCGCCGCACTCTCTTTGAGCTGCAAAAGGCTAGGGCAAGGGCGCACATTTTAGAGGGGCTTAAAATCGCCCTTGACAACATAGACGCGGTTATCGCGCTCATCAAGGCAAGTGCTGACAATGTCATCGCAAAAGAGGGCTTAATGCGTGAATTTAAGCTCAGCGAGGCTCAGGCAAATGCGATTTTAGAGATGAGGTTAGGACGCCTTACGGGCTTGGAGCGTGAAAAAATCGAAAACGAGCTAAAAGAGCTTTTAGCTGAAATTCAAAGGCTTGAAGCCTTGCTTAAAAGCGAGGAATTGCTTGAAAATTTAATCCGCGAAGAGCTGAAAGAGATTAAAAGCAAATTCAATGTCCCACGCATTACGCAAATCGAAGATGATTACGAGGACATTGACATAGAGGACTTAATCCCAAATGAAAATATGGTTGTAACCATAACACACAGAGGCTACATAAAACGCGTGCCGAGCAAGACTTATGAAAAGCAAAAGCGCGGTGGCAAGGGCAAGGTAGCCATAACAACTTATGAAGATGACTTTATAGAGAGCTTTTTCACAGCAAACACCCACGACACGCTTATGTTTGTAACTGACCGCGGGCAGCTTTATTGGCTCAAAGTTTATAAAATCCCAGAGGGCAGCCGCACCGCTAAGGGCAAGGCTGTGGTGAATTTAATCAACCTGCAAGCTGATGAAAAGATAATGGCGATTATTCCAACAAGCGACTTTGACAAGAGTAAATCGTTGTGCTTTTTCACCAAAAACGGACTCATCAAGCGCACAAATTTAAGCGAGTATCAAAACATAAGAACCGTCGGCGTTAAGGCTATAAATTTGGACGAAAATGACGAGCTTGTAACAGCCATAGTTGTAGAAAGAGACGAAAATGAAGCTCAAATTTTAGCTCAAAACGAGCAAATGAGTGAAAATTCAGCCGATGAAAGCGAAAATTTAGCGGAAAATGACGAAAATTCGCCAAATAATGAGCTAAATAACGAAAAATATGGTAAAATGCTCTTTGTTGTTACAAAAAAAGGAATGTGCATAAAGTTCCATTTAGCCAGCGTTAGAGAGATTGGACGCGTAAGTAGGGGCGTAACAGCTATTAAGTTTAAAGAGAAAAATGACGAAGTAGTAGGTGCGGTTTTCATTGAAAACAACGAGCAAGAGATACTGAGTATCAGCGCCAAAGGCATAGGCAAACGCACAAATGCTGGCGAGTATCGCTTGACAAGGCGCGGCGGCAAGGGCGTCATTTGTATGAAGCTCACCGACAAAACGCAGGATTTAATCAGCGTTGTGATAGTCGATGAGGCTATGGATTTGATGGCACTTACAAGTAGCGGCAAGATGATACGCGTGGATATGCAAAGCATACGCAAGGCTGGGCGTGCCACGAGTGGTGTGATTGTCGTCAATGTCGAAAATGACGAGGTGGTGAGCATTGCAAAATGCCCTAAACAAGAGGATTTAAACGATGAAGAAGGTGAAAATGAACTTGAATGACTTGAATTTAAAATTACATTTTAAGGTTGAACAATGAAAAATTTGCTTTTAACATTACTCGCGGCACTCACGGTTACAGCGTGCGGTGGTGGCTTAGGTGGTGCAGGCGGTGGTGGCGCTGGCACGGGTGGGGACTCGCTCACAGGTGCGCCAGTCGATGACTTTGCAAACCAAGATTTAGTGGTGCAAAAAGTCGATAAAGACGATGTCAGAGACATTATCCAGCAAGAAAAAATGCTGGCTTATGACAACTCGGACAACGAGATGATATTTGGCGCAGTTGGCGAGGGCATAGCTCCGCTTAACACCGTTTCAGCAGCCCAAGCCCTAGCCTTAGCTAAGCGCGCAGCCCTTGCCGATGCTTACAGACAGCTTGCAGGCAAGCTTTTTGGAGTCAAGGTAAATGGCAAGGACACCGTCAAGGACGCTATGCTGACAAGCTCAACTATTACCGCACAGGTAAATGGGCTGATTAAAAACGCTAGCGTTGTGGAGGAAAGCTTTTCACAAGGGCTTTACCGCGTGAATGTAGAGCTTAAAATAGACGGGGACAAGTGGAGAGAATTGTTTGCTTACTAGCCCTTACGGCGCTAAGTGTCTTCGCCCAAGAATTCATCTTTTGGGCGGAGTTTAACAGCAAGGACTTCATCTTAACCTACCAAAACGACTATATCTCGCCCGCGATGACGACAAGCCAAAGGGCAGCAGAGCAGTATGTGTGCGACCTTGTTTATACAGATGAGGACTTGCAAACGCTTGGTAAAACTGCACTAGGCGGTATAGACGATGAAATGCCACGCCAAATCAAACTCAACTTCTTAAACGCCCACAAGGACGAGCTTGCCTTGTGCTTTTCGCGTGCTGACATTAAGGTGCGAGACTTTGTCAAAAGCCATAAATTTCAAACACAAAGCCAAACCTTTATCACCCTGTTGCCACTGCGCTTTCGCGTGAATTTCGCAAGGGACAAAGCTGTGATTTTTAGACTTGTAAAAGATGAGTAGGGCTTAAAAACGACACCGCGCCTTGCAAAGTAACTTAAATTTAACGCTTAAATTTGACTGCAAGGGTAACTTAAATTTGACTTGTAAGAGTAATTAAATCGAATTTAAAAAGGCTTTTATTTTTGTGTTTTAAAATGCTGATTTTCGCTTAATTTATCATCACAAAACGCCGTAATGTCTTAAACCACGCCAAAGTATCCAAATCAAGGTAAATTTGGATACTTCAAAGAAAGAGAAAACCCGCTTGAAATGCGATAAATTCAAGCCTTTGCCTAAATTCATCGCCCCAAGCAGGCGAAGTTAGTTTGT
>OQVS01002415.1_pt1 | contig 11918 bp, 9 predicted proteins | sample 1691601 | NCBI WGS metagenome assembly OQVS01 (sample SAMN03418268, study PRJEB22391) | human gut metagenome | biome: human-gut; feature: organic feature; material: feces | host: Homo sapiens | place: Tanzania | collected 2013-01 | reverse complement strand
TAATGGTTTTCATCTTCTTATTGATAAAACTCGTCGTGGTGGTTTTTCTTATATTATGGCTAGTCATAGTGCTAATAAGATAAATCTTCAACCTAATAAAGTTTGTATTCACGTTGCTGCTGATAGTAAGTATCTTACTAAACGTGGAGGTCTTACTGATTTTACTATTCGTAATCTTTATTTTTATGAGAATAAGACTTTCTTTAAACGTGGTATTCTTTCTCGTGCTGCTGAGAACTTTACTTTAGGATTTAAACTTCCTAATGGTGATATTAGTCCAAATAGTTGGAATAGTGCTTTGTTTAGTGCTTCTGCAAATAATAATCCAGATTGTGCTATTGGTAAGGATGCTGTTAGTGTTAAGACTGAGGAGGTTTCCACTATGGAAAACTTTGATGAGTATATGAATGTTACTGAACCTGCTATGCGTACTGGTAGTTATGTTACAGGTAACTTGTTTGCTTGGGGTACTGCTACTAGTGGTAATATGCAAACATTTGAACGTAATTTCTATAACCCATCTGCTTTTCATTTTATAGCTTTTGAGAATGTTTGGGATAAAGATTCTCGTAATGAAGTTTGTGGTTATTTTAAACCTTATTGTTGGGGTCTTCAAGGTCAGATTGGCGATAGATATGCTATGGATGCTAATGGTAATTCTGACATTGAAATGGGTCTTAGAATTGCTTATAAAGAACGTACTGATAAAAAAGTTCATAGTAAGACTTTTAGTGATTATATTAATTACTTAGGTCAGTATGCTAATATGCCTAGTGAATCATTTAGTTCTACTAGTGAAAACTTATTTAGTTCTGAAGCTTTAATGAATTGGGAAGAAGTACTTAAAAATGACCCAGCTTATACTAATATATCTGATGATGGTATGTTCTTTGAAGATGCTGACGGCAAAGTAATATTTAAGACTAATGCTCGTATTAAAGCAGAAGGTGGTAAGTTTAATAAAGACTTCTTTGATTGGATTCAAGGTGTACCTCGTAAACAACACGAGCATCCACATGGTTGTGTTCGTAAATGGTTTGAACCTATTAGAGTTAATCATATTAATGAAAATGGTAAATATGAAGTTGGTATTCCAAAAGGTCAATATTCTATAAGTTATGACCCTGTAGGTGTAAATAAAGAAACTAGTGGTATCACTAATAAACATTCTCATAATAGTATTAAAGTTTGGGAAAATCCTACACAATATAATGGTTTTAAAGGTAAAGTAGTATGTGCATATTATGGTCGTCCTGAGAAACTTGAAGAAGCTGATAGAATATGTTATTTTATGGCAGTATATTATAATTGTATAGGTACTACTGGTGTTGAGGTTAATCGTGGTGAAACTGTTAGTAATTTTACTAAATGGAAAGCTTTAAAGTATTTAATGAAAGACCCAGTAGAACTTTGGGATAGTTCTATTAAAGCTAAAGTTACTGCATCTTATGGTGTAAATATGGGTGGTGGTAGTGGACAAGGAACTACTAAAGTTCTTGAAGGACTTCGATTACTCAAGGAAATGTTGTATAGTGAAGTTGGTAAAAAACTTGATGGTACACCACTTTATTTCTTTCAGACTATTTATGATTATCAAACTATACTTGAACTTCTTAAATGGAATGATAAAGGTAATTTCGATAGAGTATCTGAAATGTTGATACATGCACTTCAATGGAAACTTGATGATGTAGAAGCTGCTAAAGAACTTGCTCATCGTAAGAAAGCTACTATTGAAAATTATAGCGATAATATATTTAATAGAGATTGGTTTGTTTAATAATTAGTTAACTAAAATAAATATACGTATGTTTAATAGTAATTTAACTTATCAATTTCCTAAACAAAAGGTTAGTGCTTCTGAGAAAGCAAAACCTTATTGGTACACTAATAGTATAGATTATATTATTGGTTTAGGAATTAGTATGAATGACCGTAGTGATACTGAAACTAAGATTCGTATTCTACACGGTGAATTACCTCAAGAGTTTTATAGAAAAACTCTCAATCCTTACAATGCTAGTAAAGAACGTTTTAAAAACTTTCCTGCTACTCTACGTAATTATGATATTATGTCTGATATTATACGTAGATATATAGGAGAGTATTTTAAGAATCCTCACGATTTTGTTGTAGGAGCTAATAATCCTGATATAGTATTTAATAGAAATGCTGCTCTTAAACAAAAGGTTACGGAAGCTGCTCAACAAGCATTTCAACAGGAGTTTCAAAAACGTTATCAGGCTGCTGTTCAACAAGCTGAAGGTCAAGGTCAATCTGTAGAAGCTATAAATCCTCAAGATGTTATGCCTGACCCAGAAGAATTTATGAATAAATTTAATCAGGATTATATAGATAATGAAAGTAAGCAAGGTCAAGATATTCTTAATTATATTAGAGATATTACTAATGACCTTAATATTTATCTTACTGCATTCTTTAATTATTGTGCTTTTGGTGAATGTTATACATATACTGAACTTAGAGGAGATAAGATTATTAAAGAATGTGTTCCTTTGATGGAAGCTTATCCTATTCCTAATAGTGAATATATGATTGAAGACCACGATATGTTTGCTAGAAAGATGAAAATGAGTTATAATCAAATTCTTGATGCTTTTGATGATTATCTTGATGATAATGATAGAAGTTTTCTTGATAAGTATTATAATGATGCAGCTTATGCTACAAAGACTGTTCCTTTAAGATATGACCAATACTTTGAACATTATGCTAATGTTTGTGATAAGTTCACTGATGAAGAACGTAGATTGTTTAAAACTAAAGATGAACATCCTAGTGCTCGTAATAATAATCTTTATGAAGTTTGGCATGTAGTTTGGAAAGGTTTTGCTCGTCAAGGTATTCTTACTTTTGTAAATCAACTTGGTTTTCAGGAACAAAGAGTTGTAGAAGAAGATTATGAGTTGAATAAAGAAGCTGGCGATATTAGTATTGAATGGGAATATAAACCTCAAGTTTATGAAGGTTACAGAATAGGAACTAGATATAGTGGTATTTATCCTGTTAAAGCTAGACCTATACTTTATGAGCGTAAAGGCAAACTTCCTTATAATGGTATTATGGAAGTACTTCCTTATTTTGGTAAGTTTAGTATTATTGAAACTATTACTCCTTTCCAGGTATTTCGTAATATAGTTTCTTATCATCAAGAAATGGTAATAGCAAAGAATAAAATGCTTATTATGCTTTTACCTAAGTCTCTTATATCTAATGATACAGAAGATGCTATTTATAGAATGGCTGCTGATGGTGTACTTCCTATTGATGATGAAGAAGATGCAGCAGGAGTTAAGATGCAAAACATTAGATTACTTAATGTAAATATGGGTCAATATATTACAGAACTTAGTAATCTAAAAGAAGCTATCAAACTTGAAGCTCGTGAGCTTGTAGATATGAATGCTCAACGTTATGGACAAATTGCTCAATCTGCTGGAGCTTCTACTACTCAAACTGCTGTTGCTCAATCAAGTACTGGTTCTGTTGTAATATTCCAAATGTTTGACCAAATGAGATGTGCTGATTATAATAGAGATTTAGACTTTGCTAAATGTGCTTATATTGAAGGTCTAGAAACATCTTATATTGATAAAACAACTGGTAAGAAACATTATCTTAGTCTTGATGTAAATTCATTTGTTGGTTCTGACCTTAGTACTACTGTTAGAAATAATGCTAAGGAAATGGATAAGATTCAGCAATTAAAGCAATGGGCATTTAGTGCTGCACAAAATGGAGATTTAGATTCTGCTCTTGCTGCTATTACTGGAGATAATGTTGCTGCTATTAGTGATGCTGTTAAGAAATTTAGTCAGTTAAAACAGCAACATGAAGAACAAATGAAGCAAATGGACCAAGCTATTCAAGAACAAGCTAATCAACTTGAATTACAAAAGATTGCTGCTAAAGGTGAACAAGATAGAGAAACACTTGCACTTAAAGCACAATATGATTTACAACTTGAATACGCTAAAGGTAATGTAGCTTTACTTGGTGATACAAATCCTCAAAATGATGAATATGCTAAGAATCAATTAGCTCGTATTCAAGAGGAAAGTAAGAGAGCTAGTGAAGCTGCTAAACTTCAACTTGAAAGACAAAAGCTTGCTATGGATACATATAATAAAGCTGCCGACCGTCAAGTAAAGAGAGAAGAAATGGCTAATCAATTAAAGATAGCAAAGACAAATAAGAATAAATACGATAAGAAATAAACTGGTTAATTGTTGATTTTATTGTGTCTAGGAGTAGTGCTCGTGAGAGTATTACTCCTTTTATTTTACGTGATAAAATCTTATTTAATATTTTAAATTCGTTTCTGAGACGTTATTTACAAATAGTCGATTAACTTATAAGTTAGTATTATTAAATTGATTGTAAGTTAAATAAAGTGGCTCTACGTGAATGTTTATATCAAATGAAGGCAATCGGATAGCTTACATAAATTGGAAATTAAGGTGCTAGAATTGTATAAGAAACTAATGCTCGTAACGATAACATTAATAATATTTATTCTATTAATAATCTGTTTGATGGAACTTCTAATAATGATAGTTAAATAAGTTGTGCTTTTCTTGCTACTATAAATAAAGGTATTACTTTTGCAGCAACTAACAAGTGTTAGTGTATTTATTAATCATTTAAAATATAAAGCTATGTTTGTATTTCGTAATAGTATTGGGTTCGGACAACATCATCGTTTGATGATTGAACTTGATAATATTGATTTTGGAAGTGGCGGTGGTAATGGTAGTGGTACTAACGCCAACAATAACCAAGGTAACGGAGGCGGCACTGATAATAACGGTGGTAATGGCTCTGGAGATAATAAAGATGGTGAAGGTAAAGATGGTGAAGGAAATGATAAAGATGACCCTGACCCTGACAACACCAAAGACAATCCTGATAATAAGGATAACAATAAAGACAATCCATCCAACTCTTCTACGGGGGGTCTTGATGTAGGTACAAAAGTTGAGTTTGAAGGTAAAAGTTATACTGTTGCTGAAAATGGAGACCTTGTAGATACAGATGGTAAAGTTTTTAAAGAAGCTAAAGATGTTGATGAGTGGATTAAATCGCTTGAAGTTGATGAACCTGGAGCTGATGTAAATATTGAAAATATTCGTAAAGCTATGAATATTGATATTACTGATGAAAACGGTAATCCAGTTGAATTTACTGATGACATTGAAGGTATTAAAAGTTACATCAATTCTGCTATTGAGCTTAAATCTAATGAAGTAGCTACTGCTGCTGTCAATAAAGTATTTGTTGATAATCCTATTCTCAAGCAATTTGTTGATTATCTTACTGTAAATGGTGGTGACCCTCGTGGTTTCGGTGAACGTCCTGACCGTTCAGGTATTACTGTTGATGAGAAGTCTGAGGAGCAACAAATTGCTATCATTAAAGCTGCTGCTAAAGAATTTGGTAATGCTTCTCTTAATGATAATTACATTAAGTATCTTAAAGATTCTGGTGGTCTTTATGATGAAGCTAAAGCTCAACTTGCTAATCTTCAGAATGCTGATAAACAACGTGATGAGAATGAAGCTAAACAAGCTGAAGCTTATCGTAAGAAACAAGAAGCTGAAACTATTGCTTATTGGAAAGGTATTAAAGATACTATTGATAAACGTGAAATTGGAGGATATAAACTTCCTGAATCTCTTGTTAAAGAAGTTAATGGACAGAAAGTTACTGTTACTCCAAATGACTTCTATGATTATCTTTCTCGTGGTCTTAAAGATGAAGATGGTAATATTGCTACTGCTTATGAGCGTGCTCTTGCTAATCAATCTCCAGAGGAAGCTACTAATCAAGAATTACTTAGTGCTTGGTTGATGTTCACAGGTGGAACTTATAAAGACCTTGTTAAGATGGCTATTAATAATGAGCAGGTTAAAACCTTAAAGCTCGTTAGCAAAGGAAATAAGGGTCATGGTACTGTACGAATTACTAAGCCACAAAATAATAATAAAGCTATTGATGATATTCAATTTAGCTAAATGTTTAATTAATTAATTAATAACTATGTACGCAATTCGTGAAGTGCAACGTGGTAACTATGATGACCGTGGTTATTCTAATGAGGAAACTATTGCTCATCTTATGCTTACCAAACCTAGTGAGATTAATTCTATGCTCACCTATACTTTTGGTATGGATGATGATAGATTCCCACTTAATTTCCTTACAGAAGGACAAGGTACTGCTGGTGTAGTAGATATTAATACTACCGATTGGACTTGGAAGACTATGGGTCGTATGAAGTTCAATGATTCTGTACTTTGGTTTAACACTGCTAATACTACTCCTGGTAAAGGTGGTGCTACTTTTGAAGTTGAGTTTAAGACACACTGGTTCATTGAGCAGTATGGTTTGATTGCTCCTGATGGTGTAACTCAAGTTCGTATTATGAAAGACCTCGGTCATGGTTCTCATGGTGGTTATTTGTATCGTCTTCGTATTACAAATCCTAATCCAAATGCTTACGTTAATGTAGCTCAGAATCTTGGTGTAGGTATGTTCTGGTCTTTGACTGCTCCTACTATTCCAGAGTCTTTTTCAAAAGGTAATCGTACTAATACTATGGGACCTGGTAAGATGACTTCTCAACTTGAGTTCCATCGTTATAGTAAAGAGATTGCTGGTAATATTAGTAATACTGTTGTTACTTATGAGTTTAAGACTAGTGGTGGTGGTACTACTAATCTTTGGATGAATGAGGAGATGCGTCAGTTTGAGCTTCAGCAACGTGTTATGAATGAAGAGCGTCTTTGGTTTGCAGAGTATAATAAGACTGTAAATGGTGAGATTACTCTTATTGATGAAGACAATGGTCAGCCTATTCCACATACTGCTGGTATGCAACAGATTTGTCGTGAAAGTAATTATGATACTTATGGAGAGGAGCTTACTCTTAATAAGTTGAATCGTACTATTGGCGATATTCTTGACCGCAATACTGATACTGGTAATATGGATGTAGTTCTTGCTTGCGGTAAGGGCTTTGTTGAGGACTTTGACCGTGCTGTTAAGAATGATGCTCGTGATAATGGTTTTGTTACTCCTCTTGGTGACAAGATGATTAGTGAATCTAAGAGTGGTCTTTCTTATGGTAATTACTTCCGTCAGTATAAGACTGTAGATGGTCATATGATTACTCTCAAGCATCTTGGTTTCCTTGACCGTGGTACTTTTGCAGATAATGCTCGTGATAATGGTTATATCCATCCTCGTACTGGTCTTCCAATGACTTCTCACCAAGCATTTATGCTTGATACATCTTCTTATGATGGTCATAATAATATTCGTAAGGTACGTCTGAAGGGTCAAGAGCATATTGCTGGAGTTGTTAAGGGTCTTACTCCAATTCCTGCATCATGGGGTGGTTTCCCTGCTAATACTCTTTCTACAGATATTGATGTATCTCGTTATGAGGTTAAGGATTCTTATGGTCTTCAAGTTGACCGTAATACTAAGTTCTTCCAACTCAAGTGTGTACTCTAACATTTTAAAATTTGATTGCTATGACTGATATTAAAATTGAAATTCCAAAAGGTAGTCCTGCAAATAGTGGAAAAGATAATACTCCTGCTGAAGGTATAAATCCTTCAGCAGACCAGACGCAAGCTGAATTAGAAGCTAAAGAAAAAGCTGCTCTTGAAGCAGAACTTGATGCTCCATATTTTGAAAAGAAGACTGTAGTTATTTCTTCTGTTCGTAATTATTCTGCTTATCGTAGAATTAATATGCAAGTTCTTGGTAAGCCTAAAGCTACTATAGGTTCTTCTGTTAAGTCTGTACGTATTCTTATGAGTAATAAAGGTGAGCTAGCGGCTTATTATCCAGAGATTATTGGTATTGCTGCTAATCATCCAGATTTCATTACTAGAGTTAAAGGTTATCTTAATAATATTTTCTTTGATGTTAATGATGGTGATAAGGAACTTAATATTTCTTTTCATTATAATCATAAAAGAGATTATCTCGCTGTTAAAGCTGAAGAAGATAAAATTCTTGCAGCTTATGAAAAGGTTGACCGCTCTAATGAAGCAGAGCTTTATAAAGCTGCTGTTAAACGTGATGAAGCTATTACTCGTCTTGAGCAAACTAAGTACCAATATGGTATGCCTGATAACGTAGAAGAATATATTATTTGGCGTCATTGTCTTAACTATCCTGATGTAGCTAAAGATGAAGCGTTTATTAATAGTAATTCTAGTCTTCGTTTCTTCATTAAAGATGTTGCTAAAGAAGAGAATCGTAAAGTTAAGATTATTGTTGAACGTAAGAAGGCTATTGAACGTCTTGTTGAACTTCAATCTTCACCAAGTAAAGTTAGTGCTACTTATATTCAGTATTGTAGAGCTAATGGTCTTAACATTTCTGATGGTCTTAATAAGACTGCTCTTGAACAAGTTGATGACCTTATGAAGTTTGCTACTGATGACCCTAAGAAGTTTAATTCTATTGTTACAGATAAGAATCTTCTTGATAAAGCATTTATTGAAACTCTTATTACTAGAGGTGAGCTTGTTCGTTCAGAGTATAATCAGCAAATTAATACTCCTGATGGTCAGTTTGTTGGTGCTAATATTAATGATGCTATTGCATTCTTTAAGAATCCAGACAACAACGGACTGAAAACTAAGTTAGAAAACAAATTGAAACTCTTTTAATTGATAAAGATATGACTACTGCTGAAATGCACCAAATGTTCAGAAACTATGCCCAACAAATGGGTATGCAAAATGTGAGAGCAATACTGCCTTCACAGATAGATATGTTACTGAACAATTCCATTTCGGACACTGTAAATCAAGTGATTGCTCAAAACATTGGTACTACCAGTGATAGAGTAATCACTGATAACTCAAAGCTTAATCAAGTTAATGCTCTTAAAAGTCTTTATAAAGTATGGAAAGGTAAAGTTACACTTCCTACTCCAAAGACTAACTATATTGCAAGTTATATTCTTCCTCTTGAAAATTTTGGTATTGCTACAGAAGCTAAAGCAACCGAAATTAAAAAGGGTGATAATGTATATGGTGCTCCTGGTAGTGCCGATGCAGGTAAACCTAAGAAGATTGATTATTTCTTCCTTGTAGATTTGAGCATTGATTATGTTAAGAATTTGGGTGGTGGAAATTTTAATACTAATATTTTCCCAATTCGTCTTATTGACGACCAATATCTTGCTGATGTAGTTAATGATTTTGTAATGGCTCCTAGTCTTAGAAGTCCTGTAGCTACAGTTCATGACACTAATATCGAACTTTATATTGATAAACCTGACGCTTCTACTAAGAGTACTCCTGAAAATTATACTTTTGGTGATGGTCTTAAAGTAAATGAAATTCGTTTATCTTATATTGGTAAGCCTGGTATTGTTAAGTTTAATGAAGACCTTGGTGGTGAAGATGTTGATTGCGAACTTCCAGAAAGTATGCACGTTGATATTGTTAAGCATGCTGTAGATTTATATCGTACTGCTCTTAATGGTGGTATTGCAGCTGCTCAAGCTGCTCAACAACAACAGCAACGTGAAAATGTCCGTAATAATGCTAGAGATGAAGGTTATGAACCTGCTCCTCGTTAATATTGTATAACTTATAATTTAAATAATAATGAGACAACTCTTTATTTGTACTAGTAAAGCAGTTCTTGCTGCTACTGGTAAACCACAAGATTTGACCAAAGTAGTTGCTGGTACTATTGGTATGTGGGAGAATGATGATGATTCTAAGTGGCTTGATACTGCTCCTACTTCTGATTTTAGTATTGCTTATGGTCGTCCTAATAGTCAAGCAGTTGTAATTCCTATTGATTTTACTTCTGCACGTATTACAACTTCTACTCCTCAAGCTGGTGTTAAGTTTAAGGCAGAGATTACTATTCCTGAACCTGTTGCTGGTAAGGATTATACTCTTCAGCTTATTAAGCTTGGTACTGAGAAACATGAGCGTTATTCTTGGACTGTTACTGATAACGGTTCTCATAAAACTACTGCTGCTGCTATGGCAAAGTCTCTTGGTGACCAATTTACTAATATGATTGAAGCTGGTAATCAAGAGCTTGATGGTCTTAAAGTAACTGTAGCTGCTGCTAAGATTACTATTGAATCTAAGAACAATTATCAAGGTTGGAATCTTATTGCTGCTGACGATTTAGTTGGTACTAATGTTGCTATTACTGCTGCTGTAGCTCCAACTCTTGATGCAGCTTATGTTAAGAATCTTGCTTCTTTCTGTTCTCAGAATCGTGGTTTCTCTAATGTATATCGTGATGGTGCTTCTATTTATCCTGGTTATCCTATGGAGGTAGAAGATACTACATATAAGATGTACTCAATTCAGTTTAAGTATCCTAGAAAGTATGGTCGTACTCGTGACGAAGCTCCTATTCAAGAATTAGCTATTGTAGTTCCTGTAGGTAATACTGTACTTACTGGTCTTCTTGATACAATTCTCGCATTTTAAATAGGTATTAGTTTTCAAGGAGAACCTAACCATCTTCTACGGGGAGGTTCTCCTTTTATTTTTTCTTATGGAAGAGTTTAATCAAATCAATGATATAATAGCTGAATCTATAAAAGATACTTCTTATATTACAGTGCTTATTAGTAGCGGAGTTTATCTTGCTTATACTCTTATTATTAAGCTTGTTGATTTGTTTAAAGCTAAAGACAGAAATAGACCTATTGTTGAAATGGCTGCTGCTGTAAAGCAAGTAAGTGAAAACGTAGTTAAACTTAATGGTGTCTTAGACAAAGCTTTTCAAGATGCTGAGACTAAAGAACGAAACAAAGTAAAGAATGCTATTTGTACTGCTTTTGATAGTTTTAAATGGACTGTTGCTAATACTTGTCATGAAATTATTATTCATAACAATATTGAACAAAATAAGGAATTAATAAAACAAAACTTATTCAAAGTAATTAGTACTGAGTATTATAAACTTTATAATGTTTTTTCAGCTTACGAATTGGATGGAATTTGTGTAGCTACAAAACTAAAAGAAGATTGGATTGATACTGTAACTAACGAATGTCTTGCTATCATTTATGATGGTCAAGATTCAGTAAATAGAATTAGTCAAATAAGTAACAAATTACTTATTGTTACTAATGAATATTCTATATATATAAATAACAAAGTGTTTAATTCTTAATAAGATGTTCTTATGATGGACAATAATAACACTATAAATAACCTTGAGAAGTTAGAAGAAGGAGTTGTTAAAACTCTTGAGTATCTAGCTGCTCAAGGTTTTATAGTTAATAGAGATAAAGTACTTAAACTTACTACTATTAGTATGTATAAAGCAGTACTTAATAACTCTGATAAAATTAAAGGATTTGATATTAGTAAATTTAATAATAAAGTTAGATTGTTATGAATGATGAAGAAATGATTATTCTTTCTATTCCTAAAGAATGGGAAGATACATATATAAAATTACTTACTGTCATTAGTCAATCTGGTGAAGCAATTCTTAATGATTGTTCTTATGGTTGTAAAGGTGATGGTAGTATAATGTTTAATTGTTGGAATATATTCCAGGCTGCTTGTGCTGCTCACGCTTTAGGAAATACTAAACAAGCTAATCTTTATATTGACTATGTGAATAAACAAATAGCTAATAAATTTGGATAAGTAACTTTTAAAACTAAGTAAGATGGAGAATAAGCAGTTAGAAAATGAGGACTTGCTTATGAACAAGAAAGAAGAACTTATTTGGAAAGTAATAGACAATGTTATTAGTTGTTGTGCTATTACTAGAATTGATGGAGCAAAGTCTATTACAAGAGAAGATGTAGTAGGTAAATCTAGAGAAGAAAATGTTGTAATGACTAGATGTCTTGTTGTTGAACAAATGGTTCATGC
>OQVS01002414.1_pt1 | contig 11919 bp, 15 predicted proteins | sample 1691601 | NCBI WGS metagenome assembly OQVS01 (sample SAMN03418268, study PRJEB22391) | human gut metagenome | biome: human-gut; feature: organic feature; material: feces | host: Homo sapiens | place: Tanzania | collected 2013-01 | reverse complement strand
GCTGTCGCCGTATAAAGTCAAAAACAAAAACAGCGACTTGTGAGCAAGCTCCCAGATCGCTGTTTCTGTTTTGACTTTGCATGGCTCGTAACTTTCAATTTATATAACAAAGGTGTAAAGAAAAAATACTTGACACCCATGTTTTTCTATAGTATGATAGCCAAGGTGCATATCGCATGACCTATAGAAAGGCACTGGATAAGATGGACAGGATTTTGGAACAGAATCTGTTATATGATTTCTACGGTGAGCTTCTCACCGAGCATCAGCAGAGAGTGTATGAGGATGCAGTATATAATGATATGTCTCTCAGTGAGATCGCTGGAGAACAGGGCATCAGCAGGCAGGGCGTCCATGATCTGATCAAGCGTTGCGATAAGATCCTGCAGGATTATGAAAGCAAGCTTCATCTGGTGGAACGCTTCATGGCAGCCAAGGAGAAGATCGGTGAGATCGAACAGCTGACTGCGGAGGATACCACGGATCCCGGAGAACGGATGACACGCATCCGAGAATTGTCCAGATCCCTTTTAAAGGAATGGTAAGGAGCAGCAAATGGCATTTGAAAGCTTAACAGACAAACTCCAAAATGTTTTTAAAAATTTAAGAAGCAAAGGCCGTCTGACGGAAGAGGATGTCAAGTCCGCACTGAAGGAAGTCAAGATGGCGCTCCTGGAGGCAGATGTTAACTTCAAGGTAGTCAAGCAGTTCGTGAAGGCAGTGGAGGAACGTGCCATTGGACAGGATGTCATGAACGGTCTGAATCCCGGACAGATGGTGATCAAGATCGTAAATGAAGAAATGGTAAGCCTCATGGGCAGTGAGACCACAGAGATCGCCATGCAGCCGGGTAAGGCCATTACCGTCATCATGATGGCAGGTCTTCAGGGTGCAGGTAAGACCACAGCAACTGCGAAAATTGCCGGCAAGCTGAAGCTTAAGGGCAAGAAGCCGTTATTGGCCGCCTGCGATATTTACCGTCCCGCAGCCATTGAACAGTTACAGATCAATGGTAAGAAGCAGGAAGTTGACGTGTTCTCTATGGGAACGGATCACAAGCCTGCAGAGATCGCACAGAATGCGATCGCATATGCGGAGAAGAACGGTCATAATGTAGTGATCCTCGATACTGCCGGACGACTTCATGTGGATGAAGACATGATGGCAGAACTTCAGGAGATCAAAGAGACCGTGACAGTGCATCAGACCCTGTTGGTAGTCGATGCTATGACCGGTCAGGATGCTGTAAATGTGGCAAAGGAATTCGATGAAAAGGTGGGCGTCGATGGTGTAATCCTGTCCAAAATGGACGGCGATACCAGAGGCGGTGCAGCACTTTCCATCAAGGCAGTCACAGGCAAGCCGATCCTTTTCGTAAGCATGGGAGAGAAGCTGTCTGACTTAGAGCAGTTCTACCCCGACCGTATGGCAAGCCGTATTTTGGGAATGGGTGATGTGTTATCTCTCATTGACAAGGCGCAGGCAAGCATTGACATCGATGAGGAGAAGAGCCGTGATATGGCTGGCCGCATGAAGAAAGGGAAATTCGATTTTGAAGATTACCTGGAGAGCATGAAGCAGATGCGCAACATGGGTGGCTTATCCAGTATCTTAGGGATGCTTCCCGGAATGGGGATCAAGGCATCGGATTTAGAGGGTGCCATCGATGAGACCCAGATGAAGCGCACGGAAGCCATCGTTTTATCCATGACGAAGGAAGAGCGCAGGAATCCCAAGATCCTGACCCCGCAGAGAAAGCACCGCATTGCAAAGGGTGCCGGTGTGGATATTGCAACGGTGAACCGGTTTATCAAACAGTTCGAGCAGACCCAGAAGATGATGAAGCAGTTTGGCGGCGGTAAAAAGGGCCGCGGCGGCATGGGAGGTATGTTCGGCGGCGGTAAATTCCCCGGCATGGGCGGCAGATTTTTCTAACTCTTTATTTAACTTAAGTCCGATATGAACAATCAGTTCTTATCATATAAATTATTTTATTTTTATTAATGGAGGAAAAAGAAATGGCAGTAAAGATCAGATTAAGAAGAATGGGACAGAAGAAGGCTCCTTTTTACAGAATTATCGTAGCAGATTCTCGTTCTCCCAGAGACGGTAGATTCATCGAGGAGATCGGTACTTACGATCCTTCCACCGATCCTTCCACTTTCAAGATCAATGAAGATCTGGCTAAGAAGTGGTTACAGAACGGTGCTCAGCCTACCGAGCAGGTTGCTAAGCTTTTCAAGGTTGCAGGAATCGAGAAATAAGTTCTAAATATCTATTCATCGGAGGTGGATTATGAAGGAACTAGTAGAAGTAGTTGCAAAGGCACTCGTTGATAATCCGGATGAAGTAGTTGTAACTGAGAAGACAGAAGGAAAAAATATCGTCCTTGAACTTCATGTAGCTGCGTCCGATATGGGTAAGGTGATCGGTAAGCAGGGACGTATTGCAAAAGCAATCCGCTCCGTTGTGAAGGCAGCATCATCCAAAGACAACACAAGAGTGGACGTTGAGATCGTTTAATTCAAGTTAGAAGATCACACACGTTGAGCGGAGAAACATACAAATGTGTGTTTCTCCGTTTTTTTGGCTATCAGCCGGAATGGAGTAAGACTATATGGAAGATCTGTTACAGGTCGGCATTATCACTTCCACCCATGGGGTGAGAGGAGAAGTAAAGGTATATCCTACCACGGATGATCCCAGAAGATTCCGCAGATTAAAGGAAGTCGTTCTGGACACCGGCAGGGAAAAATTAAATCTGGAAATCGAAGGCGTCAAGTTCTTTAAACAGTTTGTGATCCTGAAGTTCAAAGGACTGGACAATATTAATGATATAGAAAAATATCGTCAGAAAAGTCTGTATGTGACCCGTAAAAATGCAGTGCGCCTGCAAAGAGACGAGTATTTCATTGCAGACCTGATCGGCCTTAAGGTGCAGGATGAGGATGGCACAGAATTAGGTACGGTAAAGGATGTCATCGAGACCGGTGCCAATGATGTTTACGAAGTGGAAATGGCGGACGGCAGAAGTCTGCTTTTGCCTGCTATCAAACAGTGTATCCTGAACGTGGACGTGGAGAACGGCATGATGCAGGTACATGTATTGGAAGGATTGCTTGATTTATGATGAAGTTTCATATTCTGACCCTGTTCCCTGAGATGGTGCAGCAGGGACTGGCGACCAGCATCCTGGGACGGGCTGCGGAGAAAAATCTGATCTCCATCGATGCGGTGAATATCCGGGATTACACACAGGACAAGCATGGAAAAGTAGATGATTACACTTATGGCGGCGGCGCCGGAATGCTGATGCAGGCACAGCCGGTCTACGATGCCTATCGGTCGGTGGCAGGAGAAAAAAAGATCCGCTGTGTTTATCTGACTCCCCAGGGAGAGCCTTTTACACAGAAAAAGGCAAAGGAATTGTCCGGGGAAGAGGAACTGGTATTACTTTGTGGACATTACGAAGGAATTGATGAGCGAGTATTGGAGGAAGTGGTAACCGATTATATCTCCATCGGAGATTATGTTCTCACCGGCGGAGAACTGGCAGCAATGGTCGTGGTGGACGCTGTGGCGCGGCTGGTACCCGGAGTGCTTAATAACGACGAATCCGCCGAGACAGAGAGCTTTCATAACGATCTGTTGGAATATCCCCAGTATTCCCGCCCGGAGGAATGGCATGGCAAAAAAGTACCGGAAGTGCTTTTGTCAGGGAATCATAAAAAGATCAATATCTGGCGTCTGGAACAGTCTGAGAGACGTACCGAAGAACGACGTCCGGATCTCTATGCAAAATATCAGGAAAAGCAGAGGGTCATTAAAAAATTATCTTCCCAAAAGAGAATCTTTATTCATATGATGGAGACACTGTCCAGAGGCTGCGGAGAAGTGCTTTATGCGGAAGGTAAAAATGTGTTGATCTATCTGCCGGAGATCGGCAACGCTATGCTGAATGCGGAGGATGAGGAGCATTTGGAGGAAATACTGCCGCTGATCCCGAAAGACGTGTCGGAGCATAGTATCGTGACTGTGACGGATCGGTGGAATGATCGCATCAGTGAAGTAATGGGATATCACGGTAGTATGCAGTGTTCCCAGGCCTGTTATACCAGAGGAGAGCCGCTTCCGGTAAAACACAAGGATATCAGACAACTGGCAGAAGCAGAGATTCCCTATGTGGCGGAACATTATCATCTGGGGGATGAGACTTATGTCAGGGAGAGAATCGGTGCAGGAGCTGTGTTCGGCAGTTATATGGATGGAAAACTTTGTGGCTTTATCGGCAGCCACGATGACGGCAGCATGGGGATGCTGTATGTGGAGGATGCGTACCGTAGACAGGGACTGGCGGCTTCTCTGGAGGGATATCTGATCAACAGACAAAGAGAGCAGGGATATGTTCCGTATGCCCATATCGTAGCCGGAAATGAAGCATCTGTGCAATTACAGGAACGGCTGGGGCTGAACCTGTCGGAGCCTGTGATCTGGTGGCTGTACAGATAAAAAATGCTTGCTTTTTAAACAGGCTTATGGTAGAATCTGAATGTTGTGAAAACGAGATGGTCCTCTGTTACCAATAAGGGTATTAAGAACATCCATTTTATGAAGGAGGCTCATTATGAGTAACATTATCAAAGAGATCGAAGCAGAACAGTTAAAAGAGACCGTTGACCAGTTTGAAGTTGGCGATACCGTTAAGGTATACGGCAAGATCAAAGAGGGTAACCGTGAGAGAATCCAGGTATTCGAAGGTGTTGTACTGAAGAGACAGGGCGGCAGCAACAGAGAGACTTTCACTGTTAGAAAGACTTCTAACGGAATCGGCGTAGAAAAGACCTGGCCTTTACACTCTCCCAACGTAGAGAAGGTTGAAGTTGTAAGAAAGGGTAAAGTAAGACGTGCTAAGCTGAATTACTTAAGAGATCGTGTTGGTAAGAAGGCAAAGGTTAAGGAATTAGTTAAATAATTACATTGACCGGAGAGGGCAGCTGTTTCGGACAGCTGCCCTTTAGATTTATTTAAGCGGGAAAGCACGAGAATCGTGCGGTTTTGTGAATGTGTGGCAGGGTTCTGAATAGTTACATTGAAAAAGGAATACGGATATGGTAAACTGTGACTTGTAGATAAATCAAGTGAGATAGGATAGAACATTGAGAAATAAGGGACTTAGCTTTTATAAAAGAAAGAAAAAGATCAGTCACGAGCTGCTAAGGGAAATTTTCAACTGGATTTTCGGAATCGCATTGTCTGTTTTTCTGGCGGCAGTTCTGGTTGCATTTTTGGGTAAATCTACCAGGGTTGTGGGAATGTCCATGGAACCGGCTCTGGAAAATGGACAACAGATATTTATTGATCGCTTTTTGTATATTCTGTCTTCTCCGAAGGCAGGAGATGTAGTGGCGTTTCTGCCCAACGGAAATGTGAATTCCCATTATTATATCAAACGAGTCGTTGCAAGCCCGGGAGATAAAGTGAGAATTGCGGATGGAACTCTGTATGTGAACGGTCAGGAGAGTAAATGGGTAACAGAGAGAATTCTGGATGCGGGGATTGTGGAAAATGAATTGATCCTGGGCAGCAAAGAATATTTCTGCATCGGAGACAATCCCAATAACAGTGAAGACAGCAGATCTGCGAATATCGGACCCGTGAAGGAAGAGGATATGATCGGAAAAGTCTGGTTTCACCTGAAATCCGACAGTGATGGCATAGGATTTGTAAAATAAGAAAATATTGGAGAATGATGTATGAATTATCAGTGGTATCCCGGTCATATGACCAAAGCAAGGCGTATGATGCAGGAAAACATAAAACTTATCGATCTGGTCATTGAACTGGTAGATGCAAGAATCCCCATCAGCAGCAGAAATCCGGATATCGATGAACTGGGCAAAGGAAAATCCCGGATTATTTTGCTGAATAAATCAGATCTGGCGGATCCTGTGTGGAATAAAAAATGGGTAGAGTACTTTTCGGAAAAAGGTATAGGTGTTCTGGAGATCAACTCCAAAACCGGAATGGGAATCAAGTCCATTCAGGGCCTGGTGCAGGAAGTGTGTAAAGAAAAAATCGAGCGTGACCGGAAACGTGGAATTGTAAATCGACCGGTACGTGCCATGGTGGTCGGAATTCCCAACGTTGGAAAATCAACGTTTATCAATTCTTTCGCCGGTAAGGCATGCGCCAAAACAGGCAACAAACCGGGTGTTACCAAGGGAAAACAGTGGATCCGGCTGAACAAAGGACTGGAACTGTTAGATACGCCGGGAATTCTGTGGCCAAAATTCGAAGACCAGCAGGTAGGAATGCGTCTGGCATTTATCGGCTCCATGAATGATGAAATACTGATCCCGGACGAACTGGCATGTGATCTGATCAGAGCGTTGCAGGAACTTTATCCGAAGTCGCTGCAGGAGAGATATGATGCAGATCCGGCGGGAGAGCCTGTAGAAATATTGGAAGCAGTGGCAGAGAGCCGTAAATGTTATGCGAAGGGAGAACAGAAGGATCTCGTAAAGGCTGCGGGAATTCTGGTCGATGATTTCCGTAGCGGCAAGCTGGGACGAATGACATTGGAGAGGATATAGACAGATGAACAGAATCATGAGAGAATTATTAAACACAGCAATCTACCTGCTCTGTGTACTGGGAGCAGTCTGGCTGGTGATCACTTTTGTGGGACAGCGCACGGAAGTAGAAGGGGCATCTATGGAGAATACACTGCATAATGGGGACAATCTGATCGTAGATAAATTAAGCTATCGCTTCCATGATCCCGAAAGATTTGATATTATTGTGTTTCCGTTTCAATATCAGGATAAGACGTATTACATAAAACGGATTATTGGATTACCCGGGGAAACGGTACAGATCAAAGAAGACGGCAGTATCTATATTAACGGGGAGAAGCTTCAGGAATCCTACGGAAGAGAAGTGATTCAGCCGGAGAACATCGGCAGAGCGGCAGATCCCATCGAATTAGGGGAAGATGAATATTTTGTAATGGGAGATAACCGGAACAATTCCAGCGACAGCCGGACAGATATTGTGGGAAATATTAAGAGGGAAGATATTATAGGAAAGGCCTGGCTGAGAATCTGGCCATTTTCCGACTTTGGAGTGTTGCAGCATCAATAGCAAAAACGGGGAGAAACAGATGGATAATACAGCAAAAATCAAAGAAATATTACAGGCAGCTTCTATAGACAGGCTGCCTGAATTTATAGCTGAATATGAAGAGGATCCCAGAAGCAGTGTACAAAAGCTGGTAGCATCTGCCAGAAAAAAACTGGACGCACTGGAAAAGGAATATAAGCGGATCGAAAATCTGAAAAAATACGAAAAAGAATATGGAGAATACCATTATATCTGCGGAATAGATGAGGTGGGAAGAGGTCCGCTTGCCGGCCCGGTGGTGGCGGGAGCGGTGATCTTACCCAAGGATTGTAATATTTTATACATTAATGATTCGAAACAATTGTCCGAAAAAAAGAGAGAAGAACTCTATGACATAATTACAAAAGAAGCTGTGGCTTGGGCAGTGGGATATGCCTCTCCGGAGCGGATCGATGAAATTAATATTTTGCAGGCTACTTATGAGGCAATGCGGGAAGCAATCGGAAAACTTTCCCCGGCACCGGATATTCTGCTGAATGATGCCGTGACGATTCCACAGGTGGATATCAGACAGATCCCCATTATTAAGGGCGACGCCAAAAGTATATCCATCGGTGCGGCAAGTATTGTGGCGAAAGTAACAAGGGACCGGCTGATGGTACAGTATGCGGACGTGTTCCCGGAGTATGATTTTGCCTCCAACAAAGGATACGGAAGTGCGGCACATATTGCGGCATTAAAAGAATACGGACCGACCCCTATACACAGACGCAGTTTTATTAAAAGCTTTACGCAACTTTAACATTGGAAAAATGCCGGGAGATACAGACGTAAATGCGACTGACAGAATGGTTTTCACAGGGAAAAATTGCAGATAGCGGAAAGGTACAGACACAGCAGACGGGCAGCAGAGCCGCAGAGCAGGTAAACAGACAGATTCATACGCTGGCTCCCGGACAGACGCTGCGGGGAGAAGTGGTATCCAGAGAGGGAAACAACGCCCAGATCCGGCTGCTGCAGGATATTCTCATTGATGCAAAAGTGGATGCCGATATTCGTCTTGAGTTGGGGCAGAATATTACTTTCCAGGTAAAAAATAACGGTCAGGTATTGAATTTAAGCCCGTTGTTTACCAACATGGCAACGGAAGAAACGGTACTGAAAGCTCTGGATATGGCATCATTGCCGGCAAATGAAAATACCATAGCCATGACAAAACAGCTGATGGATGCAGGACTTCCCATTGACAAAAATACCTTACAGCAGATCTGGCATGAAAGCAATGCATTCCCGGATGCGGAGATCCTGGATCTGGTGAATCTGCATAGACTGGAACTGCCGGTCACAGAGGAAAATATCACACAGATGGCATCCTATCGCAACCTGACACATCAGCTGACAGAGGGAATCGGCGATACGGCTCAAAACCTGACAAATCTGTTGCAGGGGCTGGTGGAGAACGGGGATGTAGAGCAGGCTGCCACCATCTATAGCCAGATTCTGGACCTGCTGACGTCTGAAGATATGTCCAGGGAGGCGGTAGCGGGACAGCAGCCGATAGAAGGGCTGCCGGAACCGGAGCGGACAGAGACTACAGGAGAGACCCCACAGCCCTCTGTGAACGCACCGGAAGATCATGCAGTTCCATCTCAGAAAATGGTGATGGAAGAACGTCCGGAGGATCCACAGAACATGCATCAGACGGGAACTATTCAGACCGGTCAGGAGAAGATGCAGGAAGCACAGGAGATACCGCAGCTGCAGAACTTACAGAAACTGTTAAAACAGGGATTGGAGGCAAAGGATCTTCCGTTATTGCGCAGTATCCTGCAGAATACAAAAGTAATGGAACTGCCGGCGAGGCTGTTGCTGGACCGGTGGAGCATTCGTCCTGAGGATGTGGAATCCCTGGAGAAGGTGGAGGAACTCTACCAGAAGCTGGGAAAGCAGCTGAAGGGATTGGCCGGTACTTTGGAGGAGAACGGACAGAGCAGTTCGAATGTGTACCAGAACGTGACGAATTTAAGCCAGAATGTAGATTTTCTGCAACAGATCAACCAGACCTATGCCTATATCCAGCTGCCGCTGCATCTGCGACAGGGAGAGCATAAGACCGGAGAACTGTTTGTATATACGAATAAGAAAAACCTTGCCAGAAAGGACGGACAGGTCAGCGCACTGTTACACCTGGATATGGAGCATCTGGGACCGCTGGATGTCTATGTGGCATTGCAGGACACGAAAGTAAGTACAAAGTTCTACGTACAGAATGATGCGATTCTGGATTATCTGGAAGCCAATATGGATGTGCTGACAGCACGGCTGCAGCAAAGAGGTTATGACTGCAAATGCGAGACAACACTGCGGAACGAATTGCAGCAGACCGCACAGGCACTGGCACCGCTTCTCAAAACAGAGGGCAGTGTACCGGTGGCACAGTACGCATTCGACGTAAGAACATAGCTCATCCATAGGAAGCATCCGTTGCCTGCAAGCAGTCACGGATGCTTCCTATGAGAAATCGTGTATGTTCAGAAGAGCCATAGAGGGAACAGTATGGAAGACGAGAAAAAGAAGCTCAAACAGGCCATAGCCTTAGAATACGATCCGTCGGATGAGGCACCCAGAGTCGTAGCCAGCGGAAAAGGCATCCTGGCGGAAAAAATCATAGAAAAAGCGAAGGAAAGCAGCGTACCGATCCATCGGGATGATAAACTGGCGGATACTCTTTCCAGACTGGACATCGGTGAAATGATCCCGCCGGAACTCTATGAGGTGGTAGCGGAGATCCTGGTATTCGTAGATGCCGTAGATCATCGGATGGTAAAGGAAAGTATGGCAGACGGGGGAAAACGTAAAGGGTGAATACCAGACAGACGGGAAATGCCTATGAACAGATAGCAGCACAATATCTGGAAAAACAGGGAATGAAAATAATAGAGAGAAATTTCCGGAGGGGGAGAAACGGGGAAATCGATATCATTGCCAGAGACGGAAAGTATCTGGTGTTTGTGGAAGTAAAATATCGTTCCGGAACAGAAAAGGGCAGTGCGGCGGAGGCTGTGACCCCGGCAAAGCAGAAGATGATCTGTAGTGTGGCAGATTATTACCGGTATCTGCATAAATATAATGATAATACATGGGTGCGTTATGATGTGGTGGCTATTCAGGGAGAAGAGATCACCTGGATCCCAAATGCTTTTTCCCATCATTATCGTACCGGAAGATAGCACACAGCTGCGTGCTGCACATAAATGATTGCAGACTGTGAGAAAGGCATGGTTATTCCTATGTATCCATTGATCAGAAATCATAACGGGGACGAAGACAGCATACAACAGAGACAGGCAGGAGCGCTGGAATATCTGGTTTTTCCCAAACTGGAAGAGACCGGTGTGGTGAGACATTTATTTACCACCCGCACCGGAGGTGCAAGCAAGGGTGTGTGTGCGACGATGAATTTAAGCTTTTCCAGAGGAGATGATCCAGAGGCAGTCATGGAAAATTACAGACGGATCGGAGAAGTACTGGGAGTAGCACCGGACCACATGGCAGCTTCCAGGCAGACGCATACTACCAATATTCATCTGGTCACGGAGACAGATCTCGGGAATGGAATTACCAGACCGTCTGCTTATGAAGAGATAGACGGTCTGGCTACAGATCAGCCGGGGATAGCATTGGTTACTTATTATGCAGATTGCGTCCCTTTGTATTTTGTAGATCCGGTACATCAGGCAATTGGACTGGCACATTCCGGTTGGAGAGGAACAGTATCCCGGATGGGAGAACATATGGTACAGTTCATGCAGGAACAGTTTCAAAGCAGGCCGGAGGATCTGGTGGCGGCGATCGGCCCGTCCATCTGTGTGGATTGCTACGAAGTCAGCGAGGAAGTAGCAGAGCAGTTCAGGGGAGATTTTCCGGAAAATGTCCTGAAAAAAGGAAAGATGCCCGGGAAATATCAGCTGGATCTGTGGGAGGCAAACCGGAGTATTTTGTTAAAGGCAGGAATCCTGCCGGAACATCTTGCGATGACAGATATTTGTACCTGTCACAATCCGGAGTATTTATTTTCTCACCGTGCAAGCCATGGACAGAGAGGAAATCTGGCGGCTTTTCTAGTGCTGAAGGAAGCCGGCTGCGTCGTGAGAAATTAAGAAATATTAAGAAAGAAACAGAAGAAACCTTAAAAAAATAATGGTTTAATAAATATGGAGCATAGGCGCATAAGCGTGGCGTAAGGCCGCAGAAATGAGGAAATAATGGCAAATATACTTGTATGTGATGATGATAAGGAAATTGTGGATGCAATCGAGATCTATCTGAGTCAGGACGGTTATAAAATATTTAAAGCCTATGATGGAGAACAGGCGATTCAGATCCTGGACAGGGAGGATATTCATTTATTGATCATGGATATTATGATGCCAAAGCTGGACGGCATTCGTGCAACACTGAAAATTCGTGAATACAGCAGTATTCCTATTATTATTTTATCAGCGAAGTCCGAGGACACGGATAAGATTCTGGGACTGAATATCGGGGCGGACGATTATATCTGTAAACCATTCAATCCCCTGGAACTGGTTGCCAGAGTAAAATCAAATCTGCGCCGCTATACATCCCTGGGAAGCCTTACCGGAGAAAATAAATCCATTTATCAGGTAGGTGGACTGATTTTGAATGACGATACCAAACAGGTGACCGTAGATGATGAACCGGTAAAAATGACGCCGATTGAGTATAATATTTTATTACTGCTCATGAAGAATCAGGGACGGGTGTTTTCCATCA